>Ga0206856_10190_pt1 | contig 20811 bp, 10 predicted proteins | sample Alteio_BWOrgCont_48_FD_152630 | JGI IMG/M metagenome (GOLD analysis project Ga0206856, IMG submission 152630) | Enriched cells from forest soil in Barre Woods Harvard Forest LTER site, Petersham, Massachusetts, United States -... | ecosystem: Environmental > Terrestrial > Soil > Temperate forest >...
TGGGCATCGACCAGCAAGGGTTTGGCGGGGGGGTGAAATTGCGCCGAAACTTTACTCTGTTCGAGTTTGAGGCGCAACAGGCGCAGGGTTTCCTCAATGACTGCGCCGAGCGACCAGCGCGCCTGCAGCGCCGCGCCCGATTTGGAAAAACCCAGCACGCGCTCGACAATTTCGCCCAAGTGTCCGAGTTTTTCGCGAATCACGGTCAAGTCCTGCGCGCGCACATCGTCCGCCGGGAAGCGCAGGTCCATGGTGTCGAGCAGTAGGGTGATAACGGTAAGTGGATTGCGGATTTCGTGGGCGATTTCGGCAGCGATGAGGCCGAGGGTGGTCAGCCGCTCGTTCTTGCGCAGGGATTCTTCGGAGGCAAAGACACGCGTGTACAGATCGGCATTTTGCACGGCGACGGCGCAAAGATTGGCCAACGTGGAAAAAATTCGGCGCTCGTCGTTATTGAAGCGGTGGTGCCGCTCGGTGTAGACGTTGAGTGCGCCGATGGCTTGGTCGCCCACCACGATTGGCGTGACGAGCAGCGAAACTAGCGCGCCGCTCGGCAGCAGTTGGGTGAAATGGTGTTCCTCCGTGCGCGCGAGGCTGAGCACCTCAATTTGTTTTTTGTGGCGGATGGCGGAGCCGAGGACGCTATCGGCCAGCACGAGGTTTTCCACATTATCCAAAGCGACGTCCTTCAGGCCGGCCAGCGCGGCAAGGCGGAGTGATTTGCAGTCGGCATTGAGTAGGAAAACCGCGCACAGTCGGCAGGGCATCAGGCTCAAGCCCTGTTGCGTTGCGGTATCGAGCACGGCCTGTAATTCCAATTTGGACACCAACGACTGGCCGGTGGTGATGAGCGATTCGAGCTGGCGGGCCTTGATGCGCAACTGGCTGATGAGCCACAAGCGGCCCACGACTTTCGTCGCTTCGCTGGTGAGCAAGGTGAGAACTTTCAGTTCGTGCTCGCCGAAGGCATTGACCCGGTTGCTATCCACGCTGACGACACCAACTACCGCGCCGTCGAGCAGCATGGGAACGGAAAGTTGCGAGCGCACGTCGTCGCTCAGTTTTATATAGCGACTGTCAGCCCGCACGTCGGGGACGATGAGAGGCTTGCCATGCAGCGCGACCCAGCCGGTGACGCCCTGGCCGGGCGGCAATTCGAGACCTTCGGATTCAAGCGGCAGCCCGCGGAGAACCTCGACTTGCAGACGGCGGCTGTCGGGATTGACCAGGGCGATGAACGCGCCATTGGCCGGCAGGGCGCGCATGACCTCGTCGAGGATGAGGCGCAAGGCTTCGTGCGCGTCCTCGGTATTGCTGACGAGGCGCGAGATGTGATACAGCGCGTCGATTACGGTCTGGGAGTCGTCGGCCACGGGGGGAATAGACGACACTGACAGACTTTTGGATTTTGTCCAAACCCTACTTTGTCAACAATGGGGGCACAGTGGCGGGTGAAGCCGGGGTTTGTTCCATTTCCCTGGCCATGGCGAGGTAGTGATAGATGACCCAGATTTGCGAAAGAAGCAAAAGGCTGCCGAGGCCAAAGACCCCCAGCATTTTGGTGATATGCCACATATGCAGAATATACGCATCATTCATCTTGTGGGTAAAATCCAATTGTCTGATCAACGGCAGGGTTTTGTTCCATAGATCGGAATGTTTTGAATTATCCATCAGGACTTGGTCTGGCACTTCGTAGAGCAAATACAAACTCCACAGCAGCGACAAAGTGCCGCCGACTTGATTGAGCGCGAGCACTTTGGCCCAACGGGCTTCGCCGCTTTGCAGCAATTTATGCCGCCAGATGAGTTCGAGCACGCCGATGATGAAGCAAAGAATGCCGAGATTTAGCAGCAGGACTCGAAGCGGACCGGCGGGAACCGATCCCGCGCCAAATGCGCCGATGATGGTGACGATAAAACTCCAACCCCAGATATTCGCGGTGCGCGCGGCTTTTTGCAGCGGCGAGCGGGTGGGTTTGGCGGCGGGGTAGGTGGGCATTGCCAGAGGGGCTGGATTTGAGGTATAGTTTGTTCGCTGTGCCTAGCAACCCCATACACGCCCTGTTGGTTTCCGCGAGTCTGGGGGCTTTGATTGGTTTGGTGCGCCAGTGGAGTTACGAACGCGAGCACCACGGCCGGACGGCCAAGGCGGGATTGCGGACGTTTACGGCCTGGGGTTTATTGGGTTGTGCAGGGGCATTGTTGGAACAGCAAGGAGTCGCGTGGGCGCTGGCGGCGATACTGCTGGCTTTCACCGCCGTGCTGGCCACCGTGCATTTTGGCGACCGTAATCGCGAGACGCTTGGACTTACGACCATATCGGTTGGGTTGGTGACTTTCACGGCGGGCGCGCTGGCGGCGTATGCGCTGTATGTTCCGGCGATGGTGCTGGGCGTGGGGGTGATGCTCATTCTGGGCTCGAAACATTGGTCGCACGCGTGGACGCGACGTTGGAAACCGGAGGATGTAAACTGCCTGCTCCAATTTGCGGCGATCACCGGCATCGTGTTGCCGTTGGCTCCCAATGAAGACATGGGGCCGTACGCGGCTTTTAATCCCTACAAAATTTGGTTGATGGTCGTGATGGTGGCGAGTCTCGGCTTTCTGGGCTATGTGACGGTGCGTTGGTTGGGTGAACGGGCCGGGTTGATGGTCACGGGTTTGGCCGGTGGGCTGGCGTCGAGCACGGCCACGACGCTGGCGTTGAGCAAACAAAGCCGCACGACGCCTTCGCTGAATTCAAAGTTGGCCCTAGCCGTGGTACTGGCGTGTACGGTGATGCTCCCGCGGATGACCGTCATGATCGTGCTGGTCAGTCCGGCGGTGGCGCTAGCGTCGCTCGGGCCGCTGGCGCTAATGGCGATACCCGGAGTGGCGTGGGGCTTGTGGGAATGGCGCACGCAAGTACGCCATCAACACACCGTACACACGCCCGCCTTGGTCAATCCGCTCAGTCTTTCGACGGCGATCCAGTTTGGAGTCATTTACGCAGTGGTGCGGTTTTTCGTCAAAATGGCTTCCAGTAGCGTCGATCCGACCTGGGTTTATGCGGTAAGTTTTATATCGGGCCTGACAGATACAGCGGCCATCTCGCTTTCCTCCGCCCAAGCGGTGGTGGCGGGGACGCTCTCGGTCGAAGTGGCGTCGAAGTGCGTTGTCATAGGCGCTCTATCAAATACGCTCGTCAAAGCAGGGTTGGCTTTGGCGCTGGGTGGCGCTGAATTTCGCCGGGCTATCGCAATTGCTCTGGGTGGAGTGTTTGTGGCTGGTTTGCTGGGATTGTGGTTGTTCTAAAACTGAACTGAGCAACGAAGTGGCCGAAAACTTAAGTGCAGCGGGTGCTACATTGCGGGAGTTTAAGTTGGTCTGAGGCGGGTAAATCAGTGATAAAATGTGGCTGGCGAAAGGCTGAGTTTATGGATAGATATTGGATGGAATCGCACGCGGTTCCCACGGCCTCAATTGTCCAAATATCAGCCATCATTCATAGAGCCAACACTATGAAACCATTTAAAATTTTTCCGTTAGTGGGGCTCGCTTTTCTTGGCGGGATGGCGGCGGGATATTATGGACACATCCAGCAGACGGCGAAGCAGCCTGATGCGCGCGCGCGTCCGGTGATGGCCCAGGCGGTGGCCAAAGCACCACTGTCCCTCACTGCTGTGCCGAACGCGTGGGACGCGACGAGCTCAGATGAGGATCTGTTAGGGTTGGCGCGCATCATGATCGCGCGTTCTCCGCAGGAGGCGCAGGCATGGGCGCAGTCTTGTGCTGACGCGGGGTTGCGCCAACGGCTGAATCTGGCGGTCGCGCAAGCTTGGGGAGAAAAGAATCCCGCTGACGCCGTGACATGGGCGTTGACCCAGAAGGAAGACAATCTTTCGGCCGACCTCAAAGCAGTGGTGAAAGGCGCCATCCGCCAACCGGAGGCGGCTTTGGCAATCGGGCGCGAATTGCTGGCCCAAAGTTCCGTTTACGCCGGTACCTATGGAACGGATTTGGTGGAGGCACTGGACGCGGATGGACAATTTTTGGCGGCGGTGCAGTTTGCCCGGGAGGCGTCGGCGGACTTTCGCGAAGATTGGGCCACCGCAGCAGCACAGGCCTGGGCCAAGAGCCAGCCGCGCGAAGCGTTGACCGCGCTGGATGCGTTGGTGGACGAACCGTTGCGCGACCCGGTTTTCCGCGCGGTGGTGCAAGGCTGGCCGGCCGCCCAGCCGGCGGATTTGGCGGCGTATGCGCTTTCCCTGCCCGCCGGCGAGCAACGCGCCTATGCGCTGGATCAAGTCATGTTCAAATGGTCGCGGGCAGATCCAGCCGGGCTGGCTTCGTGGCTGGCGAATGTTCCGCCCGGACCAAATTACGACACCGGCGCGTTTTTTATTGTCACCGAATCCAAACCCGCAAACCTCGGGCCGGAGTCGGCGCTCAACTGGGTGCAGAGCATTGGCGACCCTGGCCTGCGGCTTAACTCTTTCGAACATGTGCTGGGGCAGTGGGGGCAAACGGATCCTGGCGCAGCACGGAACTATGTGCAGCAGGTCGGCGGATTGGATACTGAGGAACGCGCGCAGTTGCTTCAAAGCATCGGTCCGCAATAAGCAAACTCGTTGGGGGTCGCAGCAAAAGCAAACCCGACCCCGGGATGGCCGGAGTCGGGTCGCGTTCGACGATTATTATTTCAAACAGTCGACAATTTCCGATTAGGGAATGGTGCCGTAACCGCCATTGCTCAAGCCAGTTTGGGTTTGGCTGGTGTAGAGACCACCGCCCGGGCCATCCGTGCCGCTGCCGGTGCCGCTGGTGCCATGGCCGAGCTTCTGCACCTGGCTGATGACGAGCAGATCCAACTGGTCGTGCGGCAGATCGCCCGCATTCGCCAGCACGTAGGTATAGGCCTGCGCGGCCGTCATGGTGGTCAGGGAGTTGGTGGTGGAAGCCCAGGGGGAAGTAAGCACCGTTACCCCACTCGGGTTGACCGTAGAGCCGTTAAGTGTGCCGTCGTTATTGCTGTCGAGCAGGTTGCCATTGGAATACACGGACTGGCCGGTGTTCATCTGGTAGAAGCAATTGCTCGGGCTGGTGGTGGCGGGCCCGGTGATGAAGTAATTGTTCACGATGTCGTGCGAGAAAATCCCGCCGGTGTTGGCGACGGTATAGCCCGCTTGGTAATTATAGATTATGTTCTGGATGTACTGGTCGCTGTCCTTGGCGAGCGGCTGGCGGTTGTGGCAGCTAACCCAGAGATTATTGATGAAGGTGAAGTTGCTGCCTTCAACGTGGGCACCAAATTGCTGGTTGATCGGATCGGCAATGATGCAATTTTGCACGGTGACGTTGGAGCAGGTCACGGCGTCAAAACTGTCCCACTGGCCGAACTCCAGCGAGCAATGATCAAAAATCATGTCGCTGCCACCGCCGATGTTGACGGCGCTCTCGCCGCTGTCGCCAAGGGTGCCCTGGCGAAAGCGCATGTAGCGGCAGATGATGTTGCTGTGTTTGGAGAACGATACTTCGGCGCCCATGATGCCGATGCCCGTGCCCGAGGAGGTGTTGCCCAGAATGGTCAGATTGCTGCTGCAACTGACGGCGGAGGCAAGCTGGATATAGCCGTGGACACTGAACTCGACGATGCGGTTGCCGGCGCTGACGGCATCGCGAAACGAGCCCGTGCCGCTGTCGTTGAGGTTAGTCACCATGTAGACGGTGCCGCCGGTGCCGCCGGTGGCATTGGCGCCAAAACCCATGGCGCCGGGGAATGCCTGCGCACGCAGCTGAGTGCTGCCGAAGGCAACAAGGAGAAGCAAGCTGGAGAAACAGAGGGCAAACAAGCGAAACGCCGAAGCGCCACGCGACCAGAGACCAGCAACCGAAGCAGGAATGGTTTTCATTTTAGGTAGGGTTTGAGCAGTGGAAAAAACGGCCAGGAAGGCCGGTTTCCCAACGGTCTCTGTCTTAAGTTGCGGCCAAGTGATATGGCAATCAGAAAAACTACGTATAATGGAAAATACGTATATTTAATTATACAGAAAATTCTCCGCAAAAATGAAGACTTTTGTCCGGCTGAACTGCCTGTTTATCCCGGCGATGATGGGTTGAAGTCCTCAGGCCGGCAGAATTTTTGCCCATTGTTTTAACTGAAACTGCAAGGAAGCTGCTTTTTTTGAGGGTGGTTTTGGGGTTGCCGGGATTAGGGAGGGGGTTAACCACAGAATTCTTGTCACATGGGAGGGGAAAGGTGACTCTCCTATTGTCACATGAATCTCGACCCACCACCCCTAGGGGCAGACGCAACTGACGCCCAACTGGTGGCCCTCAGCCTGGCGGGAGACCGCGAGGCCTTTGCCCAGATCGTGGCGCGGCACCAATCGTTGGTTTGCGCACTGGCCTACAGCGGTTTGGGCAACCTGGCGCAAAGCGAAGACCTGGCGCAGGAAACTTTCATCGCCGCGTGGCAACATTTGCCGGACTTGCGCGAACCCGCGAAGCTGAAGCCCTGGCTCTGTGAAATTGCTCGCAATCGCATTCATCGCTGGCGGAGTAACCAACAACGCGATCCCACCCACGCCGCCGCGACCATGGAGTCCGTGGAACGCATCGCCGACCAGCAGCCTTCGCCCTCCGCGGTTGCCGTCCGGCGGGAAGAAGAAAATATTTTATGGCGCGAGATGGAACAAATACCTGAAATCTACCGGGAATCGTTGATCCTTTTCTACCGCCAGAACCAGTCAGTCGAGAACGTGGCGGCGGCGCTGGACGTGAGCGAGGAGGTTGTGCGGCAACGGCTCTCGCGCGGGCGAAAAATGCTCCAGGAGCAAGTGTTGGCCTTGGTGGAAGGCACGCTGGCGCGGACCAATCCCGGGACCACGTTTACGGCCGGTGTGATGCTGGCGCTGCCGAAGCTGGCGACTTCGGGCAAGGTTGCGACCATGGCAGCGTCCGCAGCAAAAGGCGCCACGGCGGCCAAAGCCAGCGGGATTTTGGGTTGGTTCGGTGTCTTGATGTGGCCGATTATCTGGGCACTCGGCATCGGCTGGCTGGGGAATGAAATGGGCTCTCAGGCCGCGCAGAAGCAACGGGACGAAAAAGCGGCGAAATCCCCGTGGAAAATGCTCGTGACGTTAGGCGTGTTTTTCGTGATGATTTATTGCTGGGTGGTGTACTGGCAGACCCACCCGGTGTTGATAAGTGTTTCGATCTTCGGGTGGGTATTGGTGAGCCAGTTGGCAAAAATGTGGCATGCACCTGACAAGTCGAACTTCACGCCCATTTTCATCAGCCAGACAATCTTGAAGGGGGTTGGGCGCGAAGTTTTGGAAATCGGGCTATGCTGGGCGTTTTATTATTTGATGCTATACTCTTGGGCCAGCGCCCTAGCTTTTTTGGCTGTGGTGTATCCAGGTTTGATTTTGGCGAAAGCAAAAAACTGGGGTAGTCTCGCGCAGAGGAGATCCGCCGCCGCCAAATTGGTGGTATTTGCATTCATTATACTGGATACCTTGCAAAAGCATATTTTGGGATCCGCCAGTCCCGCACACTCTTTCTTGGCGCTGATGATAAGCCTGCTTTTATTTATGCCCTTTCGTACGAAAAGGGCGTCGCGCCCACGTGCCAGGCGCTCGATGAATCTCTCCCGGGCTGATGCGGCTCAGACAGGCCCGGGCGGTCCAAGCAACACCGCTCCTGCGATTTCATCACCAAATACTGCGGTCAATTCCATTGGAAACGGCTTTTTTGAGAGTGGTTTAGGGGTTGCCGGGATTAAGGAGCGAGGGTTACAAGTTCTGCCGATGACACGCCGAAGGCTATGGTTTGTGCTGCTCTGTTTTTTGCCGGTGGTGCTGGTTTTTCTTTTTGCCATTTATGCGTCAGGAAAACCAGTGGATAAACCTGAGTTGTTGTTTTTACTTTCCTTTCTCGGACTATTTTTTCTATTCCTAGTCTTTGCGACTTATCCTCCCCTGGCTTCAAAAATCAACTCGGCACTGATTCGTTGGGTTAAATGGGATACGGCTGAACTAAAGCGTCTTAATCCCGGGAGCAGGTCGGCATTGTGGGGGTCGGCTCTCATGCTTGCCCTTCTTCTTTACCTTTTTACGGAATTAAATCTTTTTCAAACTTTTATGATTTTCTGTGCAGCAAGAGTGATTGGGCTCGTTATTATCGTGGGGGTTCGTAATGCAAGAAAGCGGTGATTTATATAGTTGGTGGAGATGGGCGAGGGTACAGTCGGGAGATTGAGGGTGGAGGGTTACGGCTCGGTTTTTTCAGGAAGCAGACTATTCAGCATTAAGTTTACATTAATTCTCAAACGGTCGTTTGAAGATAACGCGGAAAAACAGCATAAAAACGCCGATTTAAGAAACCAGTTGCCCGGTGGCGTGGTTTAAGTAGAATACTAATCAAACCACTTCCTTGCCTTGGTCGGTCGGTCTCAGGTTGGGTGGCAGTATAAAAGCACATGACTCCGAACAAACCCACGTTGCGCAAGGACCTGGAAAAAAAGCGGGCCAATCTGCCGACGCGGCCTTTGCCGGCACCGGTGATAGAGGCCAAGCCGGCGCGGCCCATGTCGTTTGTGCAATGGGCAGGGGTGCTCATCCTGCTCGCGTTAATCGGTTGGTGTGCCGGCTGGGGAGTTTCGGTGCTGAATACGCCGCCGGATTTCCATATCACGAGCCTCGACAATTTGCCAACCAAGCCGCGCCCCCGGGCCAAGGCCAACTATGGGTCGTCCATCCTCACGCTTCCCGAGGACACCGCCAAGATTGCGGATGAGGCCAGCGCGCTGGCCGACAAGGCTTTTCGCACGGGTCCATACCGTTCGGGCGAAATAATTTTTAGCGCCGGGTCGGCGGATGAACTGGCGGCGTTGATCTCCCGCGCGCAAGCCGCCGGGGGCACGCTGATGGGCAACATCCGCCTGGCGAACGCGGCGCGCTTTGCCTTTCCCAATGCGCAGAGCATGGCGAATTTTTTGCGCGGCAGCGCTGGCGACCCGCCAGTGCCTTCGCCTGATTTGAATTACATTGTCAACCTGCCCACCACACCCGCGCCGACAGACCCCTATGCGCCCGGTTCGTTGGCGCCGTTTGGCGCGACGGCGCTGAGCTACATGGGGGTGCCGCAGAACAATTCGAACTGGGGACAAGGTGTCACGGTGGCAATGTTGGACACGGGGCTTTCGCCCGGCACCGCTAACATATTGAAAGGCGGCTCGATCACGCAGTACGACATGACCGGCGCGGGCGACACCCCGCCGGTCGGCCATGGCGACATGGTGGCTTCCTTGCTGGCTGGGGCCACGGGCGAGCAGGGCATTGTGCCAGGATCATCGATCATGAGCGTGCGCGTGCTGGATTCCACCGGCCAGGGCGATGTGTTTGGGGTGTCGGATGGCATTTACACCGCCGTGGAGCAAGGCGCGAAGGTGTTGAGCCTCAGTTTAGGCAGCAATACCTCAACCAATATTTTGCAGTCAGCGGTGGATTACGCGATCTCGCAGGGGGTGACGATTGTCGCTTCCGCAGGCAATGACGGAAACGGGGCCATCAGTTATCCCGCAGCTTACAGCGGAGTGGTTGCGGTTGGCTCAATCGATGCCACGGGCCAGCGCGCGAGCTTTTCGGATTATGGACCAGAACTGGACCTGATGGCGCCAGGCGTGGGACTGAGCACCGTTACCACCGGAGGCAATATGTCCTTCTCCGGCACCTCGGCTTCGGCGCCGTTGGTGGCGGGGGCGATTGCCAGCCTGATGAGCACCAACCCCGGGATGACCAGCCAGCAGGCGGTGGATTTGCTCACCCAGTATGCGGACTTTGCCGGGCCGGTCACGGGTGCTGCGACGAATGAATTTTACGGGTCGGGCGTGGTGGATCTTGGGCGGGTGCTCAATCGCAGCAACGCTACCTATACAGATGTCGCGGTGGCGGACATGTACCTGAATGTCACCTCCATGCCGACGGATCCGACCGCACCCTTGCAAGTTTCGGTGCAAAACCGGGGCAACACCAATTTGGGACTCGTGCGCTTGGATGTGAATTACGGCGGTCAATCGGTTACACAATCGATCACCGGCCTGGCCCCGGATGAAGTGCGCGCGGTGACGATCAATTTGCCGGTGTCGCAGCTCACGCAGCCCAACGGCATACAAGTGCAGGCGATGGTGGACACCCAGAATGACGCCAATAATTCCAATAATTACAAAGGGCGGATTATACGACTGACCCCCGCGGGCGGTTGAGAAATTTGAGTGACGGTTGGGATACTTGCCGCGTGGGCAGTTCACCCCCTATCTTCGCGATTGCCACGGCACTTTTTGTTTAGGATAATGTCTGTTTGGGTAAACAACAGGTTGTTTTACGCATGGGTCTTCCAATATCATTCATCACCCGCCCACCGGGTTTTATTCGTTTTCTCGCCGTCGTTTTAGCGATGGTCATAGCCGGGCGCACCGACGGAATTGCCGCCACCCAGTCTGCGGTGCCCGCATCAGCAGCCTCCGCAGTTGCGCCTGCCAACGCCAATGCGACTAGTACCGGGGCGTCTGTCAGTTCCATCCAGAAAACGCGTAACGAGTTGACCGCGTACTTGAAAAAGATGGAGCCGGTGCGGCTGGAAAGCATATCTAGTCTCAAGCTCGATGTGGCCGAGGCCAGGTTGCGTCTCACCGTACTGGCAAAGTCTGGTCGCACCCAGGACGAGGCCGACACCTATTTGTATTGCCTGACCCAACTGGATCCGGCTCCGGACGATTACCTCGACACGATGCTGAATCTCGCCGACCTCGTCGCCACCCGCGATGATGATTCCGGCCTGCTCACGCTACTTTTTGAATTGGCCGATAATTTCCCGGCCGCAGAGCCAACGGCGCAAAAAATACACCTGCTGGAGGCGCAGTATTTACTGCGCATCGGCGGGCCGGAGGCGGCCTTGATTTTGTATCATAAAATGGCGAACAACCCGGTCACGCTGCCGACGGTGCGCATCGAGGCGGCTGCGCGCGCGGGATATGTCCATGAACGGCTGGGGCAGACCGATTTGGCGATAAGCTCTTATTTGCAAGCAGGGGAGAATTTGACGGCGGAGCCCATGGCCTTTGAAGCGATGTTGCGCGGCACTTTGCTGTTGCTGGAAAAAGGGCGGATGGATGAGGCCCTGGCGACGCTCCAAAAATTGCGCAATGCCCCCACGGCCACGCTCGGGCAATCCCCCACGGCGGCGGTCATTGCGGATTTGCTCGATTTATCGGCTGACCCGGAACATGCGCGCGCGTACTGGGCCGCCCAGGAGAAATGGCTGCCGCATTGGAAGGCGTTGGCCGCGCAGCTGGGGTTGAAACCGCCGCCGGACGACCAGCCCCTGCTGGCGCCGTATATTGATAATTATCAGCAATTGGGCATCCAAGCCTCCACTGCGTTGACGCAAAACGATGCGCCAGGGTTTTTCCAGTTTGCTGACCAGTTGTTGGAATCCGCCCGCTGGCGGCCGGGTGATCTGGGCGATGCCATGCGCATTCTCTACCAGGGCATCCGTTTGGTTCCGGATCGCACGGATGCGATACTGGCCTTTGGCGAAGAACTGGAAAAGGACCTCCCACCGGCCAACCAGGCAGTGGCGGCGGAATTAACGGGACTGCGGGTGTCCGAGTTGGTGGTCAATTTAAATAAATTTGAGGAGGGCCGCGACACCGCGCAGCCGGTACTGGAAAAAATCGGCACCACCACGGCCACGGGCCAGGCGCTGGCGCGACTCTACGGCATGGCCGTTTTGCGAACGGATACCCATACCCCGGCCGGAGAACTGGCGATCCGTTACCTGGCCCAGTCGTTGGAAGACCCCGCCGCCCATGGCGACCAGCGGATGTACGCCATCGCCATTCTCTGTGATTTGTACAATTCACTCGGGCGCGAAGATGATGCGCGGACGCTGTTGGCAAAAGAACTCGCCAAGCCCGGCGACCCCAACGACCAGCAGCGCACCAAACTCCAGGCGGAATTAAACATCCTGCGGCAGCGCAGCCTGCAAGAAGCGGGCCTGGATGCGGGCTTGGACGCCTGGTGGAGCCAGCATCAGTTGCCTTGGTATGACTACGTGAATGCGAAGCCACTGGCCGGAGCGTTGAGCACGGTGGACGAACCAGCCGTGCAAGCGGCCCGCGATTTTGACCGCGCGCTCGACAAAGCGGCGCCGCTGCAGCAGCGGGTGATGGCCTTCGATTCAGCCTGGAATTCTTATACGGATACATTCACCTCGGGCGCGGCCGTGGTGGAAGCGACGTCCACCTTCGCTCTGCATCAGGATATCCCGGTTGACTTGCGCTACCTGGCGTGGTCGCGCTCGGTGTTGCACTTGTTATGGACGGGCCAGCGCGCGGCGGCGGAAAAACTGATGGTGCTTTCTCCCGCGGGCGGCGCCGGCACGGATGACGATCGCGCCGATTTCACTTTGTGGGATGATTACCTGGCCCAACCCAACACCGTGGAGGCGCAGCAGGCGTTTGTGGCAAAAATTGTGGCGCTGCCCGCTGTGCGCCGTCCGGCCATGTTGCTCGGCATGCACATCATTAATGCGCTGGCCACGCTCAATGATACCACGGCGGCCCAAGGGGTGTTTGACCAGCTCGGTACAGCCAAGCTGGATGACGAATCCAAACAGGAATACACCGGCTTGAAGGCGAATTTTCCGGCGTTGATGGAAAGCTACCAGTCCACCGGTCCCATTGCGGAGGCGCTGCGCCAAGTCATCCTCGCGGCCCGCCCGCAGGAGGCCGCGGCCGCACAATTGCCGGAGAATTGGCTCGCGTTGAACGATGTGTGGTCGCCGAATTTGTCTTTGTTGACACTGGCGGAACAGCGCCAGGGCTTGCTGGCGATTATCCGCGATCGCGTGACTTATGGCCGCCACCCCTTGCAGCCCTATCTCGATTACGCGCAGGCGCTGACTTTCAGCGATGCTGACAGCGATTTGCGCATGAAAATTTTTGAAACGGTCCAGCAAACCGCGCACCGCGATGACGACCGTTTTTACGCCGCGATGTTCACGTCCGTCATTGATTTCGATAATCCGGAAATCGCGCGCAAGGGCTGGGCTGACCTTGCTCCTGCGCGCACAAAAGAATATCCCAAGGCTGGCGGCTTCATCCAATATTACGACACGCTGATGAAGTGGCGCTCGGGCGAAAAGGTCAACCTCGTGGCCGACTTCGGCCCGCTTGATGCGAAGGATCTCGACACGTTCAAGCTGCGTCTGGCGTTTGACTATTATTTACAGCAGGGCGACAAAGACAATTTGCAGAAGTTGATTGATATGCGTGATGAGAAGGACCTGTTGACCGAACCGGTGTTGGGCGGCTACCTGAAGGCGCTGCATTTTTTGGGCAAGGAGGCCGCGCTGACTCGCGCCGCGGATAACGCCCGCGTTGAACTGGCCAAAAACGTGGTGAAAAGCTGGGCGCAGCCCGACAGTGAAAGCGCGGAACAGGTTTTCGAACTCGCCCGGATCCTCAAAGACTCCAAGGCCTACCCGCGCGCGTGGATGCAAACGGAACTGGGTGTGATGCACAATGAAAACGACCGCGACTTGCTGTTGATGGAAGACGGCTTGTTGCAACAGGATTGGAAGTCGGTTAACGACGCCGCAGACGATTATCTGTCGCGCAACCCGACCAACTACGACGCGTACTGGGACAAGGCCGAGGCGCTCATCGCCCTGGGCCGCCGACGCGAGGCGCTGGATCCGTTGCGTTTGTACGTGAAATACTCGCACAACGAGGACGATTACCCCGCTGCCGTCGCCTTGCTGAAAAAAATCGAGGCTGAGACGACGACGCCGGCGGCGAGCAAGTAGGCCATAGCCAAATCGGTTTTGGACTTTGGTGTAGGGCCAGCGCTTGCGCTGCGCCAAGGGTCAAGAGCGGCATCGCGCAAGCGCGAGCCCTACGTTTCAAGCCAAGCGCGGAATGCCAAAATTATTTCTGCGCCGTGGCGATGGCCGCTGGCCCACCGCGGAGCGGAATGGGCGCGCCGGTGTCGTGCAGGTTTTTTCCGTCCCAGGTGAAAACCTGGAGATTTTTCTCCACCATGTTACAAATCAAAATGGTTTCGCCATCGACAGAAAACGCCGCGCCCTGCGACCAGTGCCCAATGGGTGCTTTGGCGGCCAGGGAGAACTTTCCGCCCGAAATTTTGTAGAGCAACAATTGTCCGTGCTCATGATAGAAGGGGGAAGTTGTCACCTTGTTGCTGCCATCCTGCGTAACGACTGCGCAGTATTGTCCCTCGGGCGACAATTTCATGCCCTCGGGCGTTTGCGGCACGGATACGATGTCGACCACGCGCGCGGGGCTGGCCTGTAAATCAACGAGCGCAATGGTGTCCAAGTCGCCATTGCCATAGCCCACATCGCCCACCACGGCGTAGTGTCCGTCGCGGGTGATGTCGATGCCATAAGGGCGAAAGCCCGTGCGCAAATCGCGTCCCGCCAGCTTGACGACCGGCGTGGTGACCGACGTATCAATGTCGAGCATGGTCACCAAATTATCTCCATCGCGAGAGACCAGCGCGTGTTTGCCGTCGGGCGTGATGGCCACGGTGCCGAGCGCAGAAGTGGCATTGCCAATCGTCAACGAGCCGGCGGGTTGCACGTTTTTGCCAGCGACAGTGAAAATGGAAATGGTGCCGTCGCCGCGGTTGGCCACCAGCGCGAGCGTGCCCGCGCGGTTGAGGGCAAAGCCTGCCGGACCTTTGCCAGTGGTCACGGTGTTCACGACAACCGGTGGCTTGGCAGTCAAATCCACCACGGTCAGGCGATTGTCTTCCGTTTGTTTGGTCGGGTCGGCGGGGTCCACCTTCATGCAGGCGGTGACGAGCGCGTAATGTTCGTCAGGTGTGACCACCACGCTGAACGGCGGGCCGATGACACTGCCCGGCACGCCGTCGATTTCCGCAATTTCTTTCGGAGTGCCGCCGGAGAAATCAATCACGGCGAGGGTGTCCGGCCCGGGGGTTTTCATCGGTGTGGGCGTGCCGTTGACGAGTTCGATGTGCCCGTCATTGGTGGCGATGGCGAGGTCGGCGCGAACCGGCAAAGTGAGCAGGAGGGGAAAGAGAAACAGCAGGCGGGTTTTCATGGGGTGGGGGATGGTCGTTGGTCCGTAGTCCTTAGTCCTTCGTTTGCGACGAGGCAAGGCTGTTGAAAATGGCGCCACGAAAATGTTTCACCACCCTTAGCCCGGTAGCGGGTTAGTTTGAATGAAGCCTGATTGAATCAGGTTTTATCTTGTGTCCAAATGCAAACCGCCAAGAAGGCTAAAGCTGCAATGAGGGAAGAAAACAAAGCAGCTATACCGCCGATATCCGCGCCTAGAAACAGCCAAATAAGAGCCAGGGCTGCGAAGATTTTCTTGCAGTTTGACCTTGTTCTTGCCCGAAGCTTTAGCACACCGCCTTATCTATCGGCTTTTGGTCTACGAGTACAACTACTTCCACTAGCTCCCAAACGTGGTCGGTTAGGCCAGCCTCCATTGCCTTATCCCCTGCGGGCTTGACCCTGTGGGCGGGGCTTTGCAGGATGCGTCGCCCATCGTGAAAAGCCCCAAGTCCCTTTTGTTGCTGGCCGCCGCTGCATTTCTGCTGTGCGGCGTACCCTTTGCGCGTGCGCAGGACAGTGTGAAGGCCGAGCCGGTGGACCAGTCCATCGATGTCGCGAAGCTGACTTATGATTACCTCGTGGACGGCGACCTGGCGCAGGACGACCCGGACGCCAAAAAGTTCAAGACCCTCCAGGCCGCTTACGCCGCCGCCCCGGCGGGCACCGAAGCCAGGCCCACCGTCATCGGCCTCAAGCCCAACGTCTACCTCTTGCCCGGCGGCGCCCGCACGCCGAGCATGAGCATCACCAAGAGCTACATCACCTTCCTCGGCCTCACCAACAACCGCCGCGCGGTGGTCCTCGCCGACAATCGCGGACTCCAGCAAGGCTCCGACGACGATGGCTACATCCTCGACGTCAATGCCACGGGCTTCAGCCTGAAAAACCTGACCGTCGTCAATTTCTGCAACAACGACTACGAATACCCCGGCAATCCGGTCAAAAATCTTAAACGGCGTTCGGACGTCATCACGCAGGGTGTGGCGCTGCAGGCCGCAGGCGATAAACAGGTTTATGAAAACGTCGCGCTGCTCGGTCGGCTCGACACGATGTTCCTGCGCGCCGGGCGATCGTACTTTAAAAACGTCTATATCGAGGGCACGGACGATTTCATCGGCGGCGGCACGGCGAGCGTCTGGGAAAATTGCGAAATTTATTTCCCCACGGGCCGGGGTGTGATGTCGGCCTCGGGCATCACGTTCATCAACTGCCAGTTCGACGCCGCGCGCGGCTTGCAATTCTACAAGGTCGAGTTTGGCAGCGCGGCCCGGCCCAACGCGCTCATCAACTGCGTCATGCCGGTGAGCACGCCGCAGGCGCCTGTGGCCTGGTTGCGCGGAATTCCCCAGCCTCGGCCCACGCCGTTGTCGCTCACCTACCACGTCAAGGATGCGGGCGGGAAACCAGCCGTCATTTACGACAGCAATATTGGCCCGGCGGCCTTCACCTATTCGCGCGAATTGTCCGACCAGGAAGCGCTGGCCTTCAACCCGTGGAACCTCCTGCGCTACGCCGCCAACGGCCAGCCTGATGATTGGGACCCCGCCGGCGTCAAGGAGAAGTACGCGGCGCAAAGCGGACTAATCAACCGGATGACGCTCACCAGTGGCGCGCGCGCCGGACGCGGCCCGGCTGCAGGCGCAGCGGGCGGAGGGCTCAGCACCACAGCCAGCATCCGCACGGGCGGACCAGGCGTGACGTTCAATGCCGCCGTGTTTCCGGCCGACGCCGCGGACAAGTCCATCAAGTGGTCGAGCGACTCCAACCTCGTCGCCTTGAGCGAGACCACCGGGCCTAGCGTGACCGTCACCGGCCAGAACCAGACGGGCGAGGCGCAATGGGTGCCCGTCAAAGCCACCGCCGCCAACGGCTTCTGCCTCACCGCCTACGTGTATTGTGAGCCGAAGTATATTGATCCGCCGGCCTTTACTTCGGCGCCGCGAATCAATGCGCCCGCCCACGGCCAAGCCACGGTTACCTATACGCTCGATTTGGGTGGGCGGACGGATCAGTCCATCATCACTTGGTATATTTGTGACGACTTGAAGGGAACCAACCCGCGCGAAGTCGCCGTCAGCCGCGGCAACCAACCCTTGGCCACGCTGCTGCTGACGCAGGGGTACATCGGCAAATATCTCCTGGCCGTCATCGAGCCCAAGCACCCCATCAGCGACCCCGGTCCACCGGTCACTGCCATCACTGCGGCGCCCATCGCCGCGACGGACGTAACCTCCGCCAATGTTTCGCCCAATTTCCGGTATTTCCCCACTACGGCCAACGAAACTTATTCCAGCGGCCTGTGGACGGTGACCGGCACCTGGGCGTCGGTGAATGGCGACATGTTCGCCAACGGCTACGGCATCCGCCCCAGCACGGCGGCCTACCTCTTATATCAACAGGATGCCGACTGCGGGGACATGCAGGTGGACCTGACCATGTATCCGGAAAAAACCGAGGGCACAGGCTTTTCCGTCCCCGGTTCGCCGGCCGAAAGCGGCGCGCGCAACCTGCACTCGGATATTTACATCAAGTTCGACCCCCGCACGCGCAACGGCTACGCGCTGTGTTTTTGGCGCACGACGCAGTCCGCCGCAAAATGCATGTACCAGCTTTATAAAATCGAGAATGGCGTGGGCGCGCCGCTCAACGACCAGCAGGTGTTGTCGGGCGTGCTGAAACAAAGCACGCACCTGACGATGAAAGTCACTGGCAATTTGCTGACAGTGACGGCGCAGAATACGGTGGACAAAGAAACGCTGTCTTTGCAAGGGACCATCACCCCCAACCGTTACGGCGGCGCAGGCGTGTTCTGGCCCGGCGGCAGCGCGAACACGTATAGCCAGCTGGCGATTAGTTATCCTGAAACGAAGGGGAAGTAGGAACAGTTTTAGCTCTGTGCGGCGCGCTGAGGGCAGCCCGCCCTACCTCGAAAGGCGGTGAGTTGCGTTGGCAAGGGTAGGGCTGGCTGCCCCAGCCAGTCGATGTTTGATTGACGACGAAACGCTACTTCGCCGAGTCCGCCCCGTCATCTTTGGGCACCACAAGCGGGTCAATCGTCATCGTGCAGGAAAACGGTTGGTCGGGCACAAACCGCAAAACGACCAGGCGAGATTCGGCAACCCAAGCCTTGATTTCGTCGTTGCTCATCTGCTGGGCCAATGGCTGGCCGTTTTCGTCCAATTTGCGACTGAAAACGAAATCCAATTCTTGCAGAGTGTCATAGAAAATTGAAAAGTAGGGTACGGGCTCGGTTCGATTGTTGGGGGGATCGGAAAGGGCGTCGATGCATTCCTTCGTCCGGGGATTGTATAAGAGATAGACGTCGAGCGTTTCATCATTGGGCGGCGCTGGTTCCAAGAGGTAATCGACCGGGCCGTATTTCATGAAAAAGAGATTAAGGATAAACTGGTTGGAACTGGTAAGCTTGCGCGGCAAAAGGGAGACGTCTTGCTGGAATTGATACCGAATGTTTCCCTCCTGCCAACTGACACCTGGGCCGGGTTGCACATTAGTTACCGTGACAAAGTGGCCATGTAGGCCGCTGAGCTGGCCAGTCCATTGCGCCGATTTATTTTGGGCGAGTTTGAATTGATCTTGGTTTAGATCCACTAGCGGAAAGGAGAACCAACTTTGGGCGTGGTCCCAGGCCAAGCGCCCATAGCCGGCGGCGGCCAACGCGGCGGGGCCGTACAGCAATGGCCCGTTGTCGTCATTCAGGTCTGGAGTAGATTCGGGCAAGGATGGTTCCTTTGGCCCGGGCCACTTAAGTGACGTGCTCGCCTTATTAACCTGCAGGATTTGGCCTTTCAGTCCCGGTAGGGACGAGTGAGTAAATGAAGCATACAAAGTCTCGCTCGCGCCGTCATTCATGCTGACAGCGCTTACACTAATGGTTGCACTGGACGGCTGGGGCGTCGATTTTTGTTCGGCAGGCAGAGTATGCAAAACCAGTTTCACAGCGTCATTCGGCGGGTAGGAGACTTCGCGGCCGGTAAAAAACATTTCCCGGCAAAAGAACGCCACGCCCACCGCCAGAATTAAACCGCCCACAAGCACTTTGGCGCCATCCACCCGGTGCGTGCCGCTGTACATCAGCCCGGCCAGCACGAACATCGTGGCCACAATCAGTGTCCAAAAGACAAACCCCGTGCCAATCCCGAACCAGCCGGCGTGCGGGGTTGGAACAAAATCGGACCCCGTTCCCACCCAATCCAGCCAATGGATATGACTCAGGCCGGCAAACACAAAAAAGCCGGTGAGCAAGATGCCCAAATAGAAGATGAGGCCGAAAAACGTGCGTTGAAATAATAGCGCAGCGCTGGCGACGACTCCCACCCAGGCCGCGTTAATGACCGTAGTTTCCACCACGCCACGCAGGCATTCGCGAGCATCGAAGCCGTAGTGCAGACGCAGGGCAGTCTCGATGGTACAGGGGACGAGGAGGCCGAACAGGCCCAGGAAAAGCAGCTTGGCGCGAAACATCGCCCGGCCCGCCACTGGACGGGTGCGCCAGAGCGCGCGTTCGTCTATCGGCGAATCCGCCTTGAGCACCACGGAGACGATGTAGCCCAGCAGCAGGGGGTTGATATAAGTAAAGAACATCAACCAGAGCGGCATCCATTCCATAAACCACCGTCGCACATACCACGTTTCTGCGGCCGCAGGGTCGTAAACGCGGAGCGACAACGGATGCAGCACCCCGTTCAGACTAATCATGATCCAGTAGGCCCGGAACACGAGCAACGCCCACCACACGAAGAGATACCGTCCAACCAGGCGGAAATCTTTTTTGAGGATATGGAGAATGGAGAAATTCATAGCTTTGAAGACTGAAGCGGGACGGCCGGGCTGGCGTCTTTGGGCACGAGGAACGGGTCAATCGTCACGGGGCAATAAAAGTCACGGTCTTCCACCATGCGCAACTGAATCAGGTGCGCATCGGCCAGCCATTTTTTTATTTCGTCGTTGGTGGCGTAGGGCAGCGGATGTCCATCGACATCTTTGTTTTGGGTGAAGTAGAAATTCAGCTCGAAACAGTGGAAATCGAAAATGCGGACCAAGGGGGAGGCAATCGTATCGGGATAAAATCCCTGGATGGATTCATGGGTCTTGGGGTTATAGAGGAGAAAAACATAACCCCAATCAAAAATAGGGTCTGACGGAGAAAGGACCGGCATGGTCGCGGGCCGGGCATCTTCCAGCCGAAGGGCGAGATTGTGGTGCTCGTCCGGGCCAAAGCCGGGCACGATGCGGGAAACGGTTCCCGGGAGCCAACGGGTGTCGCCCGTGAGCGGAACATCCATCACGCGCTCTAAATGATAGGTCCGAAAATAAACTTTGCCCGTCCAGCGGGCCGGCTCGCTTTGAGCCCGAATGAGTTTATCCTTCACCAGAGGGATGAAGCCAAAGTCCGGCACGTTATTCGAATAATACGTAGCCAATCGTCCGTAACCAGCGGCGGCCACCGCTTCAGCATAATGGAAGCGGTTCTCCAGGTCGTACGCTTCAACGATGGTAATAATGCTTTTTTCGCCCGGCCAGGTTAATGTCGAATCGACAAAATTCATGGTGAAAATTTTGTCCTGGAGCGGCGCCCCGCTCAGGTTCACAAGGTGAACAAAGGTGTGCCAACCATTAGGATCGGCCGGTTTGCCAT
>Ga0206856_10191_pt1 | contig 20786 bp, 19 predicted proteins | sample Alteio_BWOrgCont_48_FD_152630 | JGI IMG/M metagenome (GOLD analysis project Ga0206856, IMG submission 152630) | Enriched cells from forest soil in Barre Woods Harvard Forest LTER site, Petersham, Massachusetts, United States -... | ecosystem: Environmental > Terrestrial > Soil > Temperate forest >...
GCCGCTTCTGGTCGGCGGCAAGTCAGTCTGTCTTGTGATCGGCCTAGCGAAACCTTCATGACGGCAACGCCAACATTAAGGCCGCCACCTGGAAGAACGAAGCCCGACAGTGTGCGGGGTGCGATTTTCTTTGATCGCGACGGCGTGTTGAACGTCGATAGCGGCTTCGTCCATCGGGCGGAGGACTTTCGTTGGATCGAGGGCGCGCGCGAAGCGGTGAAGCTTGTCAATAACGCTGGGCTCTATGTCATCGTCGCGACCAATCAGTCGGGCGTCGCGCGGGGTTACTATGGGGAAGAGGACGTGAAGAGGCTTCACTCCTGGATAGCCCGCGATTTGGCTCAGCATGGAGCGCATATCGACGCCTTCTATTATTGTCCCTACCTCGACGAGGCGAACGTTGCGGCCTATCGAATCGTCGATCATCCCGACCGCAAACCTAATCCCGGCATGATTATGCGGGCTTTGAGCGACTTCGGCGTCGATCCTGGGCGCGCCGTCCTGATCGGCGACAAGGCTTCAGATCTCGAGGCCGCTAGGCGCGCGGGCGTTAGCGCCAGACTGTTCACCGGAGGCTCGCTCGCGACGATGGTGGCCGAAGTGCTTGCGGGAATGGGATGCTGAGCGCGGTGCGTTGTGGCGACGCTCCGGGACGAATGCCGACCAGCTCGGCAGACGAAGAACTCAAAATGCGTCTCGCGCACGGCCGCCGCGGTCGCTTTGTGTCGCCTGACACAGCGTTTGGCAACCGTGCTAGACGAATGCTTGAGGGCGGATGCGGGCACGCTCGTGATCGTTGACGTCGCCCTTCTCACATCGGCGGGCGTCGTTGCTCTCAGATCATCGGAAGCGCTGGCCAGCAGGGTCCGGAGCGTTTATGAAGGCGGCCGATTTTTGTGGCGAGGGCGGTGATCTTTGGCGCGCGCTGGGCAACACCTACCCGGGCTGGACGGTCTGCGAGGCCTTGGGGTGACGATTCATCATTTTGAACAAGTGAGGTTTGTTTACGGCTTTCCGAACTTTTGGCAGGTTACCGCGATCAACCGACTTGGCGGTGTCTGCGTCTCGCTGTTCTTCGTATTGAGCGGTTTCCTCATCACGCTTCTCTTGCTCTGGGAGCGCAATCGAACGGGTCGCATCTCCGTCGGCAACTTCTACATGAGGCGCATTCTGCGCGTCTGGCCGCTCTATTTCGTTATCACCTTTCTGGGGTTCTTTATTCTGCCGTTTTTGCAAATCATGCACGTCCCGACGTTTGCTCCCGTTGTTGACCCCAATTATTGGAAGAAGTTCGGCCTCTACCTTGTCTTCGCCCCGCATATCGAAGCCTATTTCTACCCAAGCGTTCAATATGCCGGCGTGCTGTGGTCCGTCGGCGTGGAGGAATGGTTTTACCTCGGATGGCCCTGGTTGTTGATCTGGGCGCGTCGAAGGCTCTGGCAAATACTTGTGGGAGTAATCATTTTCTTTTTGGTCGGGCGCTCTGTTCTCCACTCGTCGACGGCGCACTACCTCTTGAGCCAAGTTAGATTCGATTGCATGGCCGTGGGCGCTTTCGGCGCATTGGCGTATGTAGTGCGGCCGCCCGCCCTCGTCGCCATTGCGACTCGAATGTCCACTAGGTCAGCGCAGATCGCGATGATTGTGCTCATGCTCGCAGCCGCGCTGTTCCTCCAATACGTTGTCCGCGTTGAACCATTAGAGGAAACAATCTTTTCGGTCTTTTTCGTATTGCTGATCCTGAACCTATCGCTCAATCCTGCCCCGATCTTACGTCTCGATCATCCAGCGTTGCGGTGGCTCGGGAAGGTCTCTTATAGCCTCTATTGCTTTAACTGGGTCGCCTTGGTCGGCGCGCTTCTGATTCTAAGGCCGATGGGGATCGATCTATCCGGGCTTCCTGGCCACCTGTTCCACTTTGGGGTCGCGATGGCGCTGAGCGTCGGCGTGGCGGGCATGTCCTATTTCTGCATCGAGAGGCCGTTCCTGAATTTGAAGACGCGCTCGTTCTCGTCGAGCGACCGTTTGATCGCGCCTTTGGAACGTCCATCAGAGGCCGTTAGGAGCAAATATCCGCGAGAGGGCCAAGCGGAAGCCTAACGGCAATCCGCAAGATGTTCTATCGGACCTGAGATTGCTTTTTGTCGACGGCACCTAAGGCTTCCAACACTTTATCTGCACTCTTGACGACGGCCTCCTCCCGCCAGTGCGAATCTCGTTCACTGAAGAAGTGATCAATGTCCGTCCAATCGGAATGTTTATCGTGAGGAAGGTAAGCGATTACCTTGACGCCAGCCTCCTTGAGGCGAACGATCGTTTCGTCGAGAGTACGGTCCAATACGGGTTGCGGTATGACAAGCAACACAAATTGCATATCGCGTCGACGCGACTCTTGGTCCATCAATGTCGCCACTTTGAACAGGAACTCCTTCCTCTGCTCAACGGAGATCTCGCGGCCGCCCTGATCGTCAGCCTTCAACGCGAGACGCAATCTACTCCGCACAAATTGTAACATATTCGCCTTTAGGAATCGATCTTCCAGTATCGCCAACCAGCGCGGCAGCGGCGAAATCTTCACCACAAAGTCAGAAAGTCTCCACGATGAGGGCTCTTCAAACGACGCTTTGAAATTCCAGAGTAGTGACTGCTCGCTGTACATTTCGCCCGTCCTAATTTCGACTACGACGGCGCGCAGTGGTTTCTCTTGAAACCTATGGTCAGAAGAGAAACTAATCTTCGGCATCGAAGAGTAGGAGAAGGTCGCGCATCGACATTTCCTCTCCAGGACTTCGGAGAGAGTATCTTTCTGATCGAGATTGGCGCCCGCAATATTCGAATCGCCGACGACTACGATATCGTAGCTATTCACTGGAGTTGGACGTGGCCGATTGCGAAAGCCGTCATGATCCGTATACCATTCTACCGTCTTTGGTTGAGCGTCTCGGAAGCCTAAATTGACGCCACGCTCATCGGACCGCTTAATATGCATGTCCGGATAGAACGGCCCCAGGGCTGGGCGGACATTCACAGCATATAGCGCTTCCCAGTTGCGAAACGTGAAATACTGTATCGGAAGAACGAAGAGTTCGATCGCAACAGTGTGACGAAGGGTGCGATGAGGATTGCGAACTTGATTGCCAGCTTCTTCATTTCGACCGTTTAGAATTGAAAATAGATGAATTGCTTGCTGCCGAGGTTGCCCAACGCCAGCACTGCTGCGCATGCTGCATAATAGACCGTCCAACGCTGCCACAAGGAAAGTTCGGAAAACGCGAATCCATCGAATTCCCGCCAGAGCTCCCAGAGCATGAGGACAGCTATGGCGATGATCGCGTCGACCTCGCGCACTTGCAGAGACTTTAGGGTCGCATAGCCGTTGTGGCCGGCCTCCGGCCTTCGAGCAAGACCGATACGTTCCGCAAAAGAAAGTCTCCACGACTGAGTGATGCGCCCGAATATGTAGTAGAACCCGTGCAAACCGCCCCGGATCACGAAGGTCCAACTGGCGCCGTGCCAAAGGCCGCTGAGCAAAAATACCGTTGCAATGTTAAGGGTCCAGCGGGCGGGCGAGACGCGATTGCCGCCCATGGGGAAATACACGTAATCACGAAACCACGAGGTCAGCGACATGTGCCAACGCCGCCAGAAGTTTCCAATGGATGTTGCCAGATAGGGGTGGTTGAAATTCTCGACGAGGTTAATGCCCATCACACGCGAACATCCTCGCGCGATGTCGGTGTAGGCGGAAAAATCAAAATAGATTCGTAGGCGAAGGCGATCGTCGCAAGCGTCAATGTCAGCGGACTATAGTTTGCGGGATCGGCGTATGCGGGATCGACGAACAAGGCGAGGTTGTCGGCGATGACGACTTTTTTTAAGAATCCGGCGAGAACCAGCCGCAACCCCTCGACGACCCGCGTTTCGCTAAAAGAGAACTTGGCGTCCGGGTTCGGCGCGGCCAAACCGCGCAATTGCGGGAGGAAATGGAAACCGCGTTCGATCGGACCAGCAACCAACTGCGGATAGTAGACAACATAGAGCGCGAAGACGCCAAGGCTACGCTCGGCATCGATGTCACGGCGATAAACGTCGAAGAGATAGCTGAGTGTCTGGAAGGTATGGAACGATATTGCGACCGGAACGATCAAATTCAAATTTGGTACTTGATAGTCGACGCCGATCAGCGCCATCAAATCGCGAGTCTGCGTATTGAAAAAATCGACGTACTTGAAGACAAATAAAACGCTGAGGTCGATAGCGCAGCCAATAATCAGGTAGAGGCTTCGAGACCTTGGACTCTCGGCTGCCACGATCCATTGACCGAAGGGGAAAGAGACAATCGTGACGAACACGATCAGAAGCGCATACCAAGGTCGCCAGGAATATAGAAATAATAACTGGCAATGACCAGCAGCGACAAGCGCAGACGAAATGGAATGGCGAAGTAAAGCAGAGTGACGACAGGGAAAAAGACTAGAAAATGTAGCGAGGTGAATGACATTCAAAATACCGGTTCGATCGGAGGAATTAGACCAGTAGATCTCGTCGCGTCCATGCCTCTTATCCCGACATTCGCCGGGTACAAGCCTCGCAAAGGATTTGGCAACCCCTTCTGCCGTTCGCGCCCCTCATGACTTCGATCCTTGGCGTCGTCCTGCGAGCGCGCGGCAGCCACTCAACTCTTTTCAGTGATCGGTTCGCGCTGGCTGGCATAGGCACCGAGAGCCTCATCGATCGAGCCGATGAATGAGACCGCGCCATGTTCGAGAACCAAAGCCTTGTTGCAGAACCGTCTGAGGAGGCTCATCGAGTGACTGGCGAGCACCATGACGCCCGAGCGCTCGATCAACGCCTTGAGGCGCGCATCGGCTCTTTCGACAAAATTGGCGTCGACGGCGCCAATGCCCTCGTCGAGGAGCAGGATGTCCGGCGTGATGCTTGTCGAAACGCCGAATGCCAGGCGCGTGCGCATGCCGAGCGAGTATGTCCGCGCCGGCATATGCAGGAATTGCCCGAGCTCGGTGAATTCGGCGATCTCGCCGGTTTGCGCGGAGATTTCCGCTTCCGTCATGCCGAGATACAGGCCGCGAATACGTATGTTTTCGTAGCCGGTTGCATCGAGGTCCATGCCGAGAGAAATGTCGAAAAGCGGCGCGACGCGACCCTCGGCGATCACCTGGCCACGTATGGGCTCGTAGATTCCAGCCAAAACGCGCAGCAACGTCGTCTTGCCCGCGCCGTTATGACCAAGGAGAGCCAAGCGGTCGCCGCGATCGGCGACGAAGGAGACGTCCTTGAGGGCCTCGACGACGACACGATGCCGAGAATCGGAGGCGATCCTTCCGCCGGTGCTGGTCGCCATCACGACGTGTCGCAACGACCGCTGCACGCCCTCATAGATGGGGAAGGATACGTCGACGTGCTGAAGGGAAATGCTCGGCATCGGCTGAACTCAAACCCAATAGGCGATTCGACCGCGGAAGCGAGCGAACAGGGAGAAGCCAAGCGTGAGATTGACTGCGGTTATTCCAATGGCGATCGCCCAAAAGGATAGGGACGGGGCCTCGCCAAGGAGAGGTTTGCGGACAACCTCGAGCAGATAGTACAGAGGATTTGCTTCAACGATGAGGAGTCTGGTCTTCAGATTTTCCGGTTTCCATAGAACCGGAGTTATGAAAAACGCAAGTTGAACGGCGTTGGCGATGATAGGGGGAATGTCGCGGAACCTGGCGCTGAGAACACCCAAAATCATTCCGCACGCCAGGCCATTGAGGGCGACTAGCGCCACCCCGAACGGGGCGAGGAAGAAGGCAAATCCCGGATTTCTGAAATAAAACAACATAGCGATGACGTATATAATCATATTGTGCGCGAGAATGATCAGATTTTTCCAGACGACGCGCAGGATGTGAACGCTGAGGGGCGCCGGTATTTGCTTGATGATCCCCTCGGCCGCCAGGAAGGCTCCGCATTCCTCGTTAATGAGGCCCGACATCAGTTGCCATATGATCAGGCCGACGGCGAGGGAGGGGAGATAATCTCGCAATTCGCTCCCCAGGAGGCGGGAATAGATAAATCCCGACGCGGCCACCATGATGCCAAGGCTGAGCGTGATCCAGAAAGGCCCGATCTTTGAGCGGCGGTATCGTTGCTTGATTTCGAGCCAACCTAAAACAAGCCACAGATGCGAGTGCATTACCCCTCCGACGACATCTTCCAGCGCGCGACTGAAACGAAGTTCGGAGCGGGCGGTGTGAGCAGCGGCGGAAGACATGCGCGGGATGGACGATCCTACTAAGGGTGCGAGAGCGCCTGATGCGCCCGCGGTGTCGGTCGGGCGCGGCGATGTCTAGTGCATCGCGAGCCTGGGCGCCAGTGTCTCCCGGTCCCATGCTGATTTCCTTGATTTCGCGGCGGAGCGGGGCGCTTGGCGACCAGCGCGCGCTCGCGCGAGCCTCGACAAGGATTGCCGAGCTGTCGCGGCAAACGAGTTGGCTCCTGCGCTATTGCCCATATTTTCGCAGAAAATCGCGCCCTATGCTTGAGGCCGCGCCACAGGAATAGTGTCCCTCGTGAAAATAGCCGCGGAACTCCCTCTGACGTCGCACGTCGTCCTCCGTATAGACCGCGGTTCCATCGAGCCGATCCAAAAGCTCGACCACAACGTCACGGATGTCCTCGGGCGTATTGCGAACACACTCGAGCCCATGGGCGACGAATTGCTCGTTCAAACGATATTCAGCGCACTCGCGCTGCATAATCTCGGAAAACGCGAGATAACGCCCGTTGCGATCGCGAAGTCTCTGCGCGATCGACAGATCCGTCGGTTTTGACGCATAGACGTTGGAGAGAGGCGCCATATTCGTTATCACGCAGGGTCGGCCAAACAAATCGGCGAGGTTGAACGCGCCTGACGCAGAGCCGAGGAAGAAACGGCAACCGGCCGGCAAAGCGACGTCCAATTGGGACGATTTTCGCTCGCTCAGCGCGTAGTCGATCACGCGAGGATGTTTCGGATGTGGGCGCATCGAGGAGTCACCGACCCGAACGCACCATCCGCCTCTTCGTGCGATCTCTTCGATAGCTTGTGAGTAAGTCGCGATATCAACATTCCGGTAGCGATGCATGGACTCGTATTTGGAATTGTAGCCACCCTCTCTTGCGTGGACACAGACGTACCAAGCGTCGGCCGGCAGGCCGGCCTCCGCCAAATAGTCTCGTAATGATTCGCGATCGTCCGACGACAATTCGAAGAGAGGCCCACGATCGCCCCATTTGGCATAGATTTCGAATGCTTTGGCAGTCCCAAACAGGGCAAGCGCATAGGGTTGGGTGTCGATTAAGACCCCGTGGGGATCTCCGTAAGAACGAACAAAGTCCGCGACGGGTGAAGAGTCGACGACCGTGAGATATCTCTTGAAATATCCGACGATATGCGGATTGGCGAAACGCTCCTTTATGTCGACCATAACCAGCTTCTTCGTGTCGTGCCCCTGCATCGCCATGTCTTTGAGCAGAGCATCGGTCTCGAGGCACAGATGGCCAACCCTATCTGGGTATGAGATCTTCACCAATCGATAGCCGTCGCGAGCGAACTGCTCATAGGCAGGCGCCGACGCCCAATAGCCGGGCCTAGCGAATTTGGCGACGGACTTAACTGACTCGTTCAGATCACTGAGTTGGCGCCGTCGACGCATGGCCGCCTCGAAGCCCATCGAGACGGCGAGCTTGGATTTCAACCCTGGACTTAAGATATTCAGCATTGGTCTTGCCGGCTCCCCGGCGCAGCGATAGCCGCCCTTGACGGAACGGGCAAGCTCCACCCCGTGACCCGGCGGCCCGCCGGGTCACGGGGGCGCGCCAGCGTTTCTTTTGGTTCGGAGCGGCTTTGTAGAGGCCCAAACGCGGCGCGCCAACGCGTTCTTAACGCGAGTCATTTGGTTTAGCGCTCGTCCGGCGTGCAGCGCCATAGGGCGCGGCGGCTGAAGCACCGCGTCGGCGATTTTCGCGGTTTCCGCCTCGACCCGCCGCCACTCCTCATCCAACTCTCCAACATGCATCTTTATCGCCTTGGTGAAGAAAGAACGGTGAAGAGCGTCGACAAAAGTCGGATGACCATAGGCGAACCGTCGCACTCTTTCGACGCTGAATTGTCTTGAGCGAAAGAAGGAGTAACTGTAAAGCGCGTCTTTCGGGGTAAACGAGCAAAAGTGAAGATTGTCCGAATCCGTCTCGACGTGAACATCATCCCAAGTCGACAGCCCGCGCGATACGAACGTCCCGTCGATGGCTTGCGTCTTCAATACATCCATACTGCCGATCCGCGAAAAATCGACCATGATCGGGTGCGGATGGAAGCAGCGCGACAGCAGACCCTTTTGGCCGAGGCTCCAACAGCAGATCGAAGGCCATTGAGTAAATTCATTCGAATCGACGTAAAGCGACAATGTCAACGGATGGATGTGATCGAGCGTAAAGCGCACCAATTCTCTCGCTGCGATCGGCGAGCCCGACTCGATCCGCCGCGCCAGCGCTGGCGCCGCGGTTTCCTGGACAATTCTGTGTCCTGGGTACATGACGGCGCTCTTGCCTTGCTCGGCCAGCTTCCCAATATGCGCTAACGAACCGTCGGAAAAGGCGACGTCGGGACAGGCGATGATTGCTCTCGCACCGACTTTTCTCGCCGCCGTCCCGCCACGAAGGTGAGCTTCAGACATGGCCAAATAGGGATGGCGAGCGGAATCAGGGTCGAAATGGACGAACTCAAGATTAGCCGCTTCCGCCAATCGCGCGACCGACGTCGCAGAGCGAATTTTCGCCTCTTCGCCCGGTCGAGTAAAGAAAATGACTTTGCATTCGTGGCGGGCGCTGAGCGCAGGAATATTGCCCTCGAAAAGCAGGGTCGGAATGGTGAGCTTCACCATCGGATCGATATAAGAATCGCCCCAGACCGCCAAAAAGATATGGAATTTCAGCATGGTGGCAGTCCGCTGGCCCCATCGCGAATGAGCGTATTACGCCCGAGGCGGCTTCCTTAGCAATTGGCGCAGCGAATGAGCAAGGGGGGCGCGCGCAGACTTCACTAGCCCCGAAGGCTCGCGATGACGAGCGTCTTGGAAATCGGTGCCCGCGACTGTCGTCAGATCCTGAGCCGTGGGTCTGATAGTACGGCGAGAGTTTCCCGCGTCCTCCTTACGCCCATACGGAGGGTCGACAAGCGCTGAAGGAGCGACTCACTCGACCCCGACAAGAAGCTCAGCCAGCGTGCGCTTGCATATCGGCAAGCGGGGATGATATTTTAGGGCAATCGTTCGATGCTGAAGATGGGCCGACTGCGCACTCAGCTCGGCGAGATGAGCACGATTAAGGCTGACGCATGGAGCGCCAACTCATCTCGGCCGTGGCGCAAAGAGAAACAATGACCGAAGCTCCTTATGTTGGTATCTACGACTTCCAACTATTCCCGTATTCGCTGGGCGACGTTCTCACCTGGAACGTTCAAACTGCCGTCCGCTCTATTGATGCTGGCCGAAGTCAGGTCGATATCTATATTTGCGCCGACCCGCGCTATCCGGCGGGTGTATTCCAACGCGCATCGATTGTAGCAGAGAACGCCTTTCTCTATCTCAACGAGATGCTTGGCGCCTTCGGTACGCACCCATGCCTCGGCAATATCCACGTGTACATGTCGCGCGATCAACTCGTCGAACGGCTGGAGATAACGGCGCGGGGCGACGCCGTCGTCAAGACGGCCGTGGACGAGTATGAGGCGACGCTGCGTAGCGGGGATGACTCGGTTAAGAAGGAATATTTTTCGCAAACCATATCGTCGCACGCCAAGATCAACGAGCACTATGCGAGACATGGTGGGATCCCACTGCTCGGCCCTTGCCGTGGCTGCGAGCCGGATGTCGAAGGCGTCATGACGCGATTGCTAGGAGGAAAACGAGTCGTGATCGTCCATCCGCGCCTGCGGCGACTGGATCATGGTCTTGGCAGTGAGAGATCTCAAGATAGGGATTCTGATTTCCTAGAGTGGTACGAATTTCTGCGAGGCGCCGCCGTTACTCATCCCGACGCGCAATTCGTGGTGGTGGGTCGGCTGCAGGAGAAGCCGCTCGAATTGCTGCGGCTCAGCAATGTAACCAGTCTGCGGGCGCTCGGTCTTGGGCTTGGGCATGAACTCACGCTCTTGCGTCGCGCCGATCTCTTCATCGGCACGTCGAGTGGCTTCGCCGCGATGGCCAATTTCAGCGAAACGCCATATTTTGTCACCCGGCTGACCAAGTATTCTTATTTTGCCTATGGCGTTCCCAATGGCAGCCCATCGCTCCCCTTCGCTGCGCCAAACCAGATCCTCGTTCGCGAAACGGAGACCGCCGCTCTGCTGGCTAACCTGCTCGACCAAGGTCTCAGCTTACCGTCGCGAGGCGCGCCGCCGTCGGGCCTTACCCGACCGACGGAAATCGACCCAAACAAATTCTCGCGCAGCCGGGACCAGTGGCTTAGCGTCAACGCGATGACTAGCCGCTATTTCACCGATGACGACTACGCCGATCAGGAGACCGCCTTTCTCGTCGCGCCGCATGTCGCCAAGGGGAATGAAGCCGTCAGCATCGGCGATGTTACCAAAGCGGCTGAAATTGCTCGTCGGGTCAGCGAGAATTTTCCCCGCTTGAGTCAACGTTATCCGCAATTGCGCGCGCTTGCCGACCCCCTCGCTCCCCCTTTGATGTCTCGTCTATTGGCGCGAGCGCGCCGGCCGTTTCGAGAGCTGGCGGCGCGAGCGCTCGGATGGCTTCCTTCCGCGTTTCGGGCAGTGTCGCCGAAGGCGCTGCATCGAGTTGTCACAATGATACATGGGACTTTTGTGGATGACCTCCTTCGTAAGATGAAGGGTTAGGTCCGAGCAAGCGCGCCGGATCGAACCGTCGCCGTGAGAAAAACATCGACCAGTCATCGCTTGATATTGTGCGTCGAAACGAGAGTTGGATGCTTATAGCTAGGTCCTATCCCGCAATTTATGATTTCGGGCTGCTTCCTTACGCACTGGGCGATGTGCTCACCTGGAATATTCAAACCGCGGTTCGCGCCGCGGAGGCCGCCCGCGGTCTCGTCGACATCTACATCTGCGCCGACCCGCAAGAGCCCGCTTTCCTCTATCAGCGTGGGCTAATTGTCGAAGAAAATTCATTCCTGCACCTCAGCGAAATGCTCGGCGCCTTTGGGACCCACCCGTGCCTTGGGGATATCAATATTTGCCGGTCGCGCGACCAGATTCGCGAGCGCTTGCGGACGGCTGCCGATGACGACGCCGTTCTTCGCGAAGCCCTGCACGAGTATCAGGCGACGCTCGACAGCGACGATGATCAAGTCAAACACGCCTATTTTCGCCGCCATATATTTTCACACGCCAAATTGAATGAACATTACGCGCGGAGCGGGGCCATCCCGTTGCTCGGACCTAGCCGTGGCTGCGGGCCGGATGTCGAGGGGGTGTTAACCCGATTGCTGGCGGGCAAGCGAGTTGTCGTCATCCACCCCCGCCTGCGCAGACTGGATTATGGCCTTAAAGGAGAACCGTCCCATCATCGAGATTCGGATTTTCTGGAATGGTATGAATTCTTGCGAAACGCTGCCCATTCTCATCCTGAAGCGCAATTCGTAGTGGTGGGCCGGCTTCAAGAGAAACCGCTAGAATTGCTGCGGCTGAGCAATGTGACGAGCCTGCGAACGTTGGGCCTCGGGCTTGGCCATGAACTCACGCTGCTGCGGCGCGCAGATCTCTTCATCGGCACATCTAGCGGGTTCGCCGCGATGGCGAACTTTAGCCTCGTTCCCTACTTTATCACCCGTACGACCAAAGAATCGTGTGCCGCCTACGACATTCCCGAGGGTAGTCCGTCCTTGCCGTTCGCGACGCCAAATCAGATTCTGATCTATGAGCCGGAGACAGCCGCTCTCTTGGGCGCGTTGCTCGACAAGGGCCTAAGCCTGCCACCACGATGCGCGGTTCCTGCGGGCCCGACACGCTCAAGCGAGGTCGATTTGGAGGCGTTCTTGCGTGGTAGAAGCGACTGGCTCTCCCCCTACGCTTCGACCAGTCGTTACTTTACCGACGATGGCTATGCCGATCAGGAGAGCGCCTTCCTAGTCGCGCCGCATGTCGCCGCAGGACTCGAGGCGCTAAGCGTCGGCGAACTTTCCAAGGCGACCGAAATTGCGCGCCGGGTCGGCGCGAACTTCCCCCGCATGAGCAGTCGCCACCCACAGCTGCGCACCCTTGCCAACCCAGTTGCTCCGCCTCTCGCTTCTCAGTTCCTAGCGCGCACGCGTGGACTATTGCTGCGCTTTTTGGACCGCGCGCGAAGTCGAATGTTCGCCATGGATCGACAATCGCTGCCGAGAGCGTTACACGGGGGCGTTATCCATGAGTTCGCGCGTAGGATGCGGCGTTGGGGCTTGCCAGATCGACGCTGACGAGCCATTTCTTCGCGTGTCTTGGAAGGCGATGATGCCGACAACTCCGCCCTATGTCGCGATTTACGATTTCGGCCTACTTCCTTACGCGCTTGGCGACGTGCTCACATGGAACGTCCAAACTGCGGTCCGCGCGGCGGAGGCCGGACGAAGTCAAGTCGATATATATATTTGCGCAGACCCGGAAGAGCGCGCGTTCCCAACTCAGCGAGAGCCGGTGATCGAAGAGAACGCCTTTTTGCACCTAAACGAGATGCTTGGCGCCTTCGGAACCCACCCATTCCTCGGCGATATCTACATATATCGGTCACGCGGCCGGATTCTTGAACGACTACACTCTCTTGCCGAAGACGACGCTCTCCTTCACGATAGTCTCCGCGAATACGAAACTACGGCCAGGAGCGACGATGACGAGATCAAAGTAAGCTACTTTCGAAGGAACATATTTTCCCATGCCAAATTGAATGAACGCTATGCGCGGGGTGGCGAGATCCCGTTGTTGGGTCCCAGCCGGGGATGTGAATCGGACGTGGAGGGAGTGGCGACGCGCTTGCTCGGGGGAAAACGGGTGGTGGTCATTCATCCCCGTCTTCGGCGCTTGGATCTTGGTTTTGGCGATGAACGCTCTTACAACAGGGACTCCGATTTCTTGGTATGGTACAGCTTTCTGCGCGAAGCCGCTCGTACTCACCCGGAAGCGCAATTCGTGGTGATGGGCCGGCTGCAGGAGAAGCCGCTCGAATTGTTGCGGCTCAACAACGTAACGAGCCTTCGGACGCTGGGCCTCAGTCTTGGGCATGAGCTCACGCTCCTGCGCCGCGCCGATTTCTTCATTGGCACGTCGAGCGGCTTCGCTGCGATGGCGAATTTTTGCGAGGTTCCCTACTTTATAACGCGCACCACTAGGCGCTCGTGCCAAGCTTATGACATTCCCGAGGGCAGCCCCTCCCTGCCGTTCGCTGCGCCGAACCAGTTCCTCGTCTACGATGAGGAAACGGCCGCTCTTCTCGGCGCTCTGCTCGAAAAGGGCCTCAGTTTACCGCCCAGAGGTGCGCCGCCCTTCGGTCAGAAGCGACCGACCGAGATTGATCCGGACACGTTCTCGCGCAGTAGGAGCGAGTGGCTTTACCCCAGTGCTTTAACCGGCCGCTATTTCACCGATGATGACTACACCGATCAGGAGACCGCCTTTCTGATCGCGCCGCATATCGCCAGAGCGGACGAAGCCGTGAGTGTTGGCGATCTCAGGCAGGCGACTGAAATCGCACACAACATAAACGACAACTTTCCCCGCTTGAGCAACCGTTATGTACAATTGCGCGCCCTGGAGAGCGCCATTGCTCCGCCTCTAAATTCGCGTATCCGCGCGCGAGGTCGTATCTGGCTGCGCCGAATTCTGGCGCGTCAACTTAAATGGCTTCTCTCCCTCGATCGCCAATTGGTGCCAAAAACGCTGCAGGGCAGCGTGATCCACAGCACCGCCCTTAAGATAAGGAATTGGGCTTTGGGAGATCGGCGTTAGCAGAGTTTTTTTCAAATAATTGGAGCGCGGCTGAATCTGAGGATAACGGCGATGCGCACTCCGTCCTATGACGCTTTCTGCATGTATCTTACACTGTGGTCGACATGACAAAGATAGGCCCGGATGCCTCGGCGTGCGAAGAAGTCACCGACGGCTTCGCGGCAGCCCTTAAGAATCCAATCATCGAAGATCACAAACCCCCCGGGAACAACATTATCCCAGAAATGATCAAGAGCGATCATATAGCTATCGTACAAATCGCCGTCTATGCGGAGTATGGCAATCGGCCCAATCTTGGCGCCATCCTGGGGAACGGTGTCCTGGAACCAACCTGCGTGAAGGTGGACGTGAACGGCAGGATAACCCAACGTAGAGAGAAGGGCCTCCACTTCCGATTTTGAGGCTTCTAACGCATGCGCAGGCTGAAGCGAACCATCACATTGACTTGTCGATAATCTGAACTCCGAAGTGGCCCAGGTCATGTCGTCTTTGTCTGCCCGTGGCATTGGAATACCTTGAAAGCTGTCGAAGCCATGAAGCTCTCGGCGTGTATTTGAGAATTTGAGGTTTGCCTGCGCCATTATGCCGAGGCAACCGCCCTTCCAGGTGCCAAGTTCGACAAAAGCACCCTCTATGCCCTCCTCTTCACAGAATCTCGCCTGATCAACTAGAGTAGCGAGACCATCATACGATCCCATCGTATTCATCTTCACCCTGTCGACAAACGATTTGATCAACTCCTCATCGCGAAAGCCGCGCCTCAGGTGTTTCGCGTGCTTTTGAACATCTCGCAAGTGGATGTATTCGGAGGAAAAGCAGTGATCCGGATGCTGATATCGTTCGTCCGACCACGCCATTATCGATTGGTAGCAGACGACGCCGAGACGCTTGGTCAGCAGTCCCATGTGACCCAATGCACTCATATCATTCCTCATTCCGATGACTGTAAGAGAATTTGGAGGACGTCGCTTTGCAGGCAACCTAAGAAAACTCCCTGCGAGGAGCAAGAGGTGCAGCTTTACAGCAATATTTGAGAGAATCGGCGATTCTCAAATCCCCTGAGTGCAGACTTCAAGAGGTCGGGCAGCTGCCAAGCTGTGCCGACTCCTGCACCGCAATCATCGGCGCGAGCGTGGTCGGGCGATATAGTCGGCAACCGAGGGCTTCTAGTTTGATCGCGCTCTCTTGCCATTCTCAGTCGTCAGGGGCGCGGCTCCGCGCTGTGCAGGTGAAGCCGTCCAGGGCAGTTTTTACAGGAATTCGGCCGAGGGCGTGGCTGTGGAAGTGTGGCGCCACCTTCCTCACCGTGCTAACGGGGCTATTTTTCGGCGGAGAAGCATGCATGCGGGGCATGAAGGCGGTGATCCTGGCCGGTGGACTAGGAACGCGAATTTCCGAGGAAACCTCAATCAGGCCAAAACCGATGGTCGAGATCGGCGGAAAGCCAATCTTATGGCATATTATGAAAATATTCGGTGCCCATGATATCAATGATTTTGTCATATGCTGCGGGTATAAGGGATATATGATAAAAGAATACTTCGCGAATTATTTTTTGCATATGTCTGACGTAACTTTTGATATTGAGCACAACCGCATGGAGGTTCACCATAAATATGCAGAACCTTGGCGGGTAACACTTGTAGATACTGGCGAATACACTATGACCGGCGGTCGACTGAAACGGGTCGCTGACTATCTCAGAAAAGAGGAGGCGTTCTGCTTCACATACGGTGATGGTCTGGCCAGCATCGATATTGGTGCCCTTATCTCCTTCCATCTCTCGCACGGCAGGTTAGCGACGGTCACCGCGGTATTGCCTCCCGGCCGATACGGATCGTTGGATTTGAACGGCGATGTCGTAAACAGCTTTGTCGAAAAGCCGGTCGAAGACGGGAGCTGGATCAATGGCGGTTACTTTGTCCTTTCGCCAAAGGCGATCGATTATATTAAGAACGACCATTCGAGTTGGGAGGGCGAGCCGTTGCAGGCGCTAGCGAACGCCGGCGAATTTCGCGCGTTTCGACACCGAGGATTCTGGCAACCGATGGATACATTGCGCGACAAGGTGATGCTAGAGGAGCTATGGGCAAGTAACAAGGCGCCGTGGCGGGTCTGGCGGTGAGCCCGAAAAACCCTTTCATCGCAAATATCACTGGTCGTCGGGTTTTCCTGACCGGCCATACCGGTTTCAAAGGCAGTTGGATGCTGCATTGGCTGCATGGGCTTGGATGCGAGATTACGGGCTATGCACTACCGCCAGCGACTGTTCCAAACATGTACACGCTTTCGGGCGCGGACCATCTCGTCGCCCGAAACCATCTTCGTGACATTCGCGACAGCGCGGGTCTCGCGGACGCGTTGTCGGCCGCCAAGCCGGAGATCGTGTTCCACATGGCCGCGCAACCACTCGTGCGCCGCGCTTATCGCGAATCCCGAGTCACGTGGGACGTCAACGTGATGGGGACGGTCAATCTCCTCGAAGCGGCGCGCCAGGTCGAATGCGTGCGGGCAATCGTCGTAGTCACCACAGACAAGATCTACGAAAATCGTGGCGAAACGCGGCGCTACCGTGAGAGCGATTCGCTCGGCGGTCATGACCCTTATAGTGCGAGCAAGGCCGCCACCGAGCTGGTCGTGCAAAGCTATCGCAGGAGCTTCTTCTGTCACGGTGATGCACTTCTCGCATCGGCCCGCGGTGGCAATGTAATCGGCGGTGGCGATTGGAGCGAGGATCGTCTTCTGGCCGATGCCGCACGCTCCGCTGCGGCCGGTAATGTCCTTATGGTCCGCAATCCACACGCGACCCGTCCTTGGCAGCACGTCCTCGATTGCCTCAGTGGCTATCTGACGTTGGCCGGAGCCCTGCTTGAGCGGCGAGCAGGCTCAGACTCTGCCTATAACTTCGGCCCATCGGAGGCCGACAGTTTGACCGTGGGCACGCTTCTCGACAAGCTGAAGGGGTACTGGCCGAAACTTGATTGGCGCGCGGACGAGAACGGTTTTGTCGAAACGCCGTACGAGGCTAGTTTTCTTTCACTTGACACCACGAAAGCGTTTATCGATCTCGGATGGACTGGCAGCTGGCCGGTGGATGAAGCGCTTCGGAACACCGCCGACTGGTACCGAGGCGTCATCGCTGACCCGACCCGAGGTCCATCATTGACCATCCGACAGCTGGACGAGTATTTGGCGCGATGAGTGGCAATGTTTGCCGAGGTTGTGGGGCGCCCCTTAGCAGAGTATTCTGCGACCTGGGGCTCTCCCCCATTTCCAACGCGTTCATTAAACCGGGAGATGCCGGGCGAAGCGAGATCTTCTATCCATTGCGCGTCATGGTTTGCGACGCCTGTTGGCTGGTGCAGTTAGAAGGTGGTCCTGATTCAGCGGCGCATTTTCACAACGATTATGTCTATTTCTCCTCCTATTCCGAGAGTTGGCTCGCTCACGCGCGAAACTACGCCGAAGCGGCGACCAAGCGGTTCAAATTGGACAAGGACAGCAAGGTCATCGAGGTCGCGAGCAACGACGGGTACCTGCTTCAAAACTTTGTTGCTGCAGGCATTCGCTGCGTCGGTATTGAGCCGGCCGGCAACACGGCCGCCGTCGCGCGTCAAAACGGGGTCGAAACCAGAGAATGGTTCTTCGGGCGTGAGGCGGCGCTGAACCTAGCTGCCGAGGGCTGGATGGTCGATCTTTTGGTGGGCAATAACGTTTTGGCGCACGTTCCCGATATCAACGATTTTGTCGGCGGCATGCCGTTGGTTCTCAAAAGCGAGGGCGTTGTTACTCTCGAATTCCCGCATCTCCTCAATCTCCTCGTTCAAAATCAATTCGACACCATTTACCACGAGCACTACAGCTACTTTTCGCTAATTGCGTTAAAGCCGATATTCGCCCGCGCCGGCCTGCGTGTGTTCGACGTGGAGAAATTGTCGACGCATGGAGGCAGTCTAAGAATTTACGTGTGCCACGCGGCAGCCACTCGTAGCGAGGGTGAGGCAGTCGCCGCAATCGAGGCGCAAGAACGGGCAGAAGGGCTGGCAAACCCAGAGCGTTTCGCCGCATTCGCAGCCGGTGTGGCCGCCGCCAAGCGCGACCTGCTCGGCTTTCTAATTCGGGCGAAAGGGCTCGGCAAGCGTATCGCAGCCTATGGCGCTGCCGCGAAGGGAAATACGTTGCTCAATTATTGCGGCGTGCGCTCCGACATGATCGATTTCGTCGCGGACAAGAATCCAACTAAGGTGGGTCGTCTCTTGCCGGGGTGTCGGATCCCGGTGGTATCGCCTGAGGCAATCGACCGTACCAAACCCGATTATGTGCTGATTTTGCCCTGGAATCTCAAAGACGAGGTGATGAAGGAGATGGCGCATATCCGAGAATGGGGCGGTCAATTTATTGTCGCAATTCCCACCTTGGATGTCCTTCCGTGATCTTCGCCGAAATCCCTTTGGCGGGCGCTTATCTCATCGAAATCGAACCCAGCACGGATGAAAGGGGGTTTTTCGCGCGCAGCGTGTGCCGAGAAGAATTTGCGCGACACGGCCTCGACGCGATGTTCATTCAGCAAAGTGTGTCGTGGAATCCTCTGGTTGGGACCCTTCGCGGTCTTCACTATCAGGCATCGCCGCATGAAGAGGAAAAGCTCGTCCGGGTTACGAGGGGCTCGGTCTTCGACGTCATAGTCGATATCCGGCCAGGGTCGCCCACTTACGGCTCATGGTTCGCCGCCGAGCTTTCGGCAGACAATCGGCGGCAGCTCTATATTCCGAAGGGTTTTGCGCACGGATTTCAGACGACGGAACCCAACACCGAAATGCTCTATCAAATGACCGCGGCTTTTCACCCGGAGGTTTCGCGTGGTATCCGATGGGACGACTCGAACCTAGCGATTGACTGGCCGACAGCGGCCAGTCGGCTGGTGAGCCGCAAAGATCTGGAATTGCCATCGTTCGGCTGCCTTGGTCAAGTTCTTTGATTAGACGCGTCCATTATACCAAGCCGTCCTTTATGGCGCTCTATGTCCGCTGCCCACCTGAAGCCGCCGTCAACGACTTGGCGTTAAGCCCGGGACGAGGTCGGGTTCCCGGTGATCTCGGGTCTATGCGTGTCGTGGTTGAGGTCTTGCTGGACAACGCGACAGCCGTGCCGACGCAGGTCGTTAACAAGGGCTTCTGCGCATGAGGGTGTTGCTAACAGGCGCTAATGGTTTTTTGGGGCGATATATATTGCGGAGCCTGATCAAGCAGGGTATCGACACTATCACTCTGGGTCGGCGACGTGCGTCCGAGAGTTCGTTTGCTAGCTTCGTTGAGGCGGATTTGCTAGCACCGCAAGACTTCACCAAGTTACTCAAAGAGTCGGCCGCAACTCATCTGCTGCACATGGCTTGGTACGCCGAACACGGCAAATACTGGACTTCCCCTCTTAACCTGCGCTGGGTTGAGGCAACGACTCAGTTGGTCGAGGCATTCTGCGACGCTGGCGGGCAACAAGTAGTGGTAGCCGGCTCGTGCGCCGAATATGACTGGTCGTACGGTTACTGCCGGGAAGACGATACCCCATTGAACCCATCAACACTCTACGGGACTTCCAAGGATCGTGCACGGCGCCTCGCGATGGTGGCGTGTACTCGGCTCCAAGTGCCGTGCGCCTGGGGACGGATATTCTTGCCCTTTGGAACGGGCGAGGCCAGGCAACGGTTAGTTCCTTCCTTAATCGAGGTATTCCAAGGCAAGCGGCCAGCTTTCGGAGTGAATGCAACAGCATATCGGGATTTCTTGCATGCATCCGACGTGGCCGAGGGTTTCATTGCCTTGCTGCGCGCTGGGGCAAGCGGGGCTTACAACATCAGTTCTGGTCAACCGGTTCAGTTAATGAACGTCGTTGAGGAATTGGCGCACCTCCTGGATGCTGATCCTCAGATCATTCTTGACTTGACCACCGAGCGGCCCGATGAGCCGTCGCTGCTGGTGGGCGAAAACTTCAAGCTCAAGACACTGAACTGGCAACCAGCGCTTTCATTAGCGCAGGGGCTCGAACGAACCATGCGTGAGGCACTGCGATGACGGCCCATTACTGTCCCTTGTGCTCAAGCAGCAATTTGGCTGCTTTTCTTCAGCGAAGCCAAGTGCCGGTGCATCAGAACCTCATCCTAGCCAGCCGGGATGCCGCTCGCTCAATGATACGGGGCGAGCTTCACCTAATGGCTTGCGAGGACTGCGGCTTTGTCTTCAACCGTAGCTTCGATCTTTCCCGGCTGGCTTACGGTCAAGACTATGACAATACCCAGGCCTGCTCCGCATATTTCGATGCGTACCTTGACGGATTGGTAAAAGACCTGATCAACCGCCACGGAATACGCAACAGTACAGTCGTGGAAGTGGGTTGCGGTAAGGGACAATTCCTGCGCAAGTTGGTGAGCTTCCCGGGTGCTAACAATAAAGGCTTTGGCTTTGATCCGAGCTATGTCGGGGCGGATACTGATTTGGAAGGACGACTGGTGTTTCGGCGTTGCTACTACGACGATACCTGCGTCGATGTCGCTGCTGACGTTGTGGTCTGTCGCCATGTGATTGAGCATGTGCCCGACCCGATGGCCATTTTGCGTTCGGTGCACGCGGCGGTGGCGCGGTCATCTAAGGCGCTGGTGTTTTTTGAGACGCCATGCGTGGAATGGATTCTGCAGAACAGAGTTGTGTGGGACTTCTTCTATGAACATTGTTCGCTGTTTACCGCTGCCTCGCTGACTGTGGCGTTCGAACGCGCGGGTTTTTCCGTAGAG
>Ga0206856_10011_pt2 | contig 20659 bp, 9 predicted proteins | sample Alteio_BWOrgCont_48_FD_152630 | JGI IMG/M metagenome (GOLD analysis project Ga0206856, IMG submission 152630) | Enriched cells from forest soil in Barre Woods Harvard Forest LTER site, Petersham, Massachusetts, United States -... | ecosystem: Environmental > Terrestrial > Soil > Temperate forest >...
TGTCGTGCGTGATTCATCAGGCAATTTTTCTGCAGGCACTATTACCGCAACTTTAGCGGGCACTGCATCAGGTAATTTACCACTCAGTGGCGGTATTTTAACCGGTATTTTAACAATACCTGCCGGCAGCCCCTCAACACCTATTTTACAGTTCACTGGAAGTACCAACACCGGCATTTCTGCTCAAACACCAAACGTTGTCTCTGTTGATGTGAGCGGTTCAGAAATTATGAATGTGAGTGCGTCGGGGGTTACCGTTGATGCTTTTACTACCGCCGGCGTGGTGCATAATAATACAAGTGGATTACTTTCAAGCTCATTAATTGTCAATGGCGATATTACTGATTCAACAATCGCTAATGCTAAACTAGCAGCTATTTCAAGCGCCAATACTGGTGGTAACATTGTCGTGCGTGATTCATCAGGCAATTTTTCTGCAGGTACTATCACGGCAAGTTTAACGGGCAATGTAACAGGCACAGCATCAGGTAATTTACCATTAACTGGCGGTACGCTTGCTGGCCCATTATTGCTGCCAACTGGCTCATCTGCGACACCATCGTTGCAAATTGGCGCAACAAATATTGGATTATCATCAGCATTAAGTGGTTTATCTTTAAATACCAACGGGCTGGAACGCCTTGCTATTTCATCGGGAGGAACAGTCTCCATAGATGGGCTTGCCGGCACCGCGGGCGTTGTACTTAATGATTCATCAGGCAATTTATCAAGCTCACTCATCGTTAATTCAAACATTGCAACATCTGCAAATATTGCTGATATTAAACTTGCAACTATTTCAACCGCAGGTAAAGTGGCCAACTCTGCAACAACCGCAACTGCCACAGCAAGCACAAACACTATTGTTTCGCGTGATGCATCAGGCAATTTTTCTGCAGGCACCATTACCGCTAACCTCATTGGCAATATAACGGGCAATGCATCGGGCAATTTACCATTAACCGGTGGTACCTTAACAGGGTCTTTAACATTACCGGCCGGCAGCCCTTCAACACCTATTTTACTGTTTAGTGGAAGCACAAACACCGGCATCAGCGCCGCAACTGCAAACACCCTTTCATTTGATGTGAGCGGTTCAGAAATTATGAATGTGAGTATGTCGGGTGTCACCGTTGATGCTTTTACTACCGCCGGCGTGGTGCATAATAATACAAGTGGATTACTTTCAAGCTCATTAATTGTCAATGGTGATATCACCAATGCAACAATCGCTAATACTAAACTAGCAACTATTACAAGCAGTAATATTGCTAACAATATTGTAGTACGTGATCTATCAGGCAATTTTTCTGCAAATAGTATCACCGCGAATTTGACCGGAACTTCAACAAATTTTAGTGCTGCGTTAGTAGGTGATGTAACTGGTACACAAAGTGCAACAGTAGTATCCACCGTTGGTGGACAAAGTGCCGCCAATGTGGCCTCAGGAGCCGTATTAGCAAATGCCGCAACAAACTTGGATACCGTAAATACGATTGTAAAACGTGATAGCTCAGGCAACTTTTCTGCTGGTACTATCACCGCTAACCTCATTGGCAATGTAACGGGAACTTCGACCAATTTTAGTGCTGCGTTAGTAGGCGATGTAACCGGTACACAAAGTGCAACAGTAGTATCCACCGTTGGTGGACAAAGTGCCGCCAATATAGCCTCAGGAGCCGTATTAGCAAATGCCGCAACAAACTTGGATACCGTAAATACGATTGTAAAACGTGATAGCTCAGGCAACTTTTCTGCGGGTACTATCACCGCTAACCTCATTGGCAATGTAACGGGAACTTCGACCAATTTTAGTGCTGCGTTAGTAGGTGATGTAACTGGTACACAAAGTGCAACTGTGGTCTCCACCGTTGGTGGACAAAGTGCCGCCAATGTGGCCTCAGGAGCCGTATTAGCAAATGCCGCAACAAACTTGGATACCGTAAATACGATTGTAAAACGCGATCCGTCAGGCAACTTTTCTGCAGGTACTATTACCGCTAACCTCATTGGAAATGTAACGGGAACTTCAACAAACTTTAGTGGCACGTTAGCAGGCGATGTAACCGGTACACAGCATGCAACTGTGGTCTCCACCGTTGGTGGACAAAGTGCCGCCAATGTAGCCTCAGGAGCCGTATTGGCAAATTCCGCAACAAACTTGAATACCGTAAATACGATTGTAAAACGTGATAGCTCAGGCAACTTTTCTGCTGGTACTATTACCGCTAACTTCATTGGAAATGTAACGGGAACTGCATCAGGCAATTTATCACTCAGTGGCGGTACACTCACCGGTGATCTAACATTGCCTGCCGGCAGTCCTTCAACACCCATTTTACAGTTCACTGGAACCACCGCCGGCATTAGCGCCTCATCATCAAACACCCTTTCACTTGATGTGGGCGGTTCAGAAATTATGAATGTGAGTGCGTCGGGTGTTACCGTTGACGCCTTTACTACCGCCGGCGTGGTACATAATAATACCAGCGGATTACTTTCAAGCTCATTAATTATCAATGGCGACATCACCAATGCAACAATCGCTAACACTAAACTAGCAACTATTACAAGCAGTAATATTGCTAATAATATTGTGGTACGTGATGCATCGGGCAATTTTTCTGCAGGCGCAATTACCGCAACCAATTTATCTGTGGACAATCAAAGTGGTGCCGTTCTTGCAACGAGTGGCGTTTATGCAGCATCAGTTGGAACGGCCGGTTATCGTTTAGCAACATTCACCAATCAAACACCTCAGGTCAATTGGTTTCAACCTGTTGTCCCAAAACTTGAATCGTATCTTTTTGATGATTTTAATAATAGTACCACTCCATTTTCAGATCACAATTGGACAATTGCAACTTCAGGCGGTGGTACCTCAGCCGCATCAGTAGCTGCGGGATCAATCGGCTTAACTGATTTAGGAGTAATATCGCTCATCACCGGTGCAAGCACTAGTGGCGTGTTATATTTAAAAAAATCAAATGGACTTTATTTGGGACTGGGGCAATTTAATAGCGAATGGCGTGTAGCGGTTCCTACCCTGTCAACAGTCGCACAAAATTTTAACCTCCAATTTGGCATTAGTAGTAACACCGTAGCAACAACAACTGCACCTACGGACGGAGTTTTCTTTTCATATAATGCATCAAATACTGATTGGAGAATCACCACCGTGTCTGGCGGGGTAAGCACATCGACAAATGCAATCGCAACTGGAATAACCGTCGTAGCCAATACGTATTATCGCCTTGCATTTACAGTAAATGCCGCCGCAACATCTGTGAGCTTTTTTATCAACGATACCCTCGTGGGAACACTCAGCAGCAATATACCTTCTGGAACAACCCATACCTGTGGGCCTTATGCACAAATTACAAAAACTGCGGGAACTACTACCGGACTTAACACGTTACTTGATTATTGCTTCTATCAATACACATTTACTACACAACGTTAAAGTTTATCAGAAATTGTAGCGCATTTCGCCCGTTCTGTTGATTTGACGCTTACTACGTAAAAATCAAATGTACTTAGCAGCACACTATATTTCATGATTTTAATGTAGTATCTTCGGGATACACCACAGAATTAATTTTGGGCTCATCGCTCCAAATTTCTTCTTCACTCAGATCAGTCTTAATAAATTCGATAGGCATGCCATTGATTTCAACAATCGCGACCTCAAATCCTTCAAAGGGAAAATAGGGGCCAAGAAGTAATGGATAACCCTCGATCGCTTTTTTCATATCATTCACTTTAAACGCAACATGAGTCATTGTTTGAATGAGCGGATGCAAAGAACTTCCTGGCTCAAAACGATGATACTGTACGCGAAAGTTTGTATCTGGGCCGTCTGAAATGTACATCTTAAATGTTGAACTATAGTTCTCACCTGCACGAGGTTCTGTAGTGGGAATGCCAATGTGATGAAATTCGTAGGTAACATTTTTGTTCATGAGACACTCCTTTCAGCAACGAAAAAAAACTCTGCGTTCAAGTATAGCATAATTGACTCTGTCATTGCCCAAGAATCAAATCCCTCACACAGCGTTAAGACCATATGAGGGATTGATTGTATAAGCTATGCTACAGATTATCCGTTTAAATTTAATTTAAATCCACAATATTTATATGCAGGCAATTCAGGATGAACTTCTTCCATAGAAGCATCTTGGAATTTAAGGTTTTGATAAAAGTTAACAGCAGGCTCATTAATTTTACGTGTACATACCGTAACCACACAAGGCTGATGTTGAGCAATTGCTCTAACCGTATTGAGAACCAGTAATGTTCCGACTCCTTGTTGTTTGTATGTAGGATCAACGGCAAGTTGTCTGATATAAACTGTCGTAGCAGAAGACGTTGCCGTAACATCATACGCAGCAAATCCTATAATTTCTTTGCTTTTGACATCTCTGGCAACAACAAATAGCGCCCCTTCCTTCTTATTGTTAAAATCATTTTCTTCGTCTTCAAAAGCCGCTGCCAGGAATTTTGTAAGATAGCTCGGTTTATTTTCAAGGAACAGCTGCTCAGGGGTGAATTCCTTATATGCATCTGCAAAAGATTCCATAAAGAGTTCTTTTCCACGCGAAAAAGCAGCGTCATCTTTAGATGGCTCGAGCGATAGAATCTCTACTTCATGATTGTTTTTGAGTGCGGCTGCAAATAATTTTTGTTCTGCGACGAGTAACGACGAGAAAAAAGCTGAAAAGAGTAGTATTGATACAAAAAAGTTTTTCATAAAAATCCTCTTAAATGTTATGTATATTGATTACTATGCCTTGAAGATACCTTCAAAAAGATACACTTACGAATATTTCGTCAATTTCACTTGAAATCCTTACTGCGCCTTCTTCAATGCATACGTAAGCAGCTCATGAGCATCAGTAACTGCTTTACGATAATTTTTAAGATCATCTTCAATTACCGCTGCTACCGTTTTTTTATCACCCTGCTGAGAAATAACTTCTATCGCAAAAGATTCTCCGGCAGCAATGCGCATATCTATCGCTTGCTTATTTTTTAAAATTATCGCGACATACAATGGCGTTGCCTGCCCTGAACCAAATTGAAAAACTACATCACTACCGGCATATTCATCGGTAAATTTTTTAAGCATAACAGGGTCCTTCATTGCCACCATAAGCTGCTGAAGAACTTCTCTGCCGCCCACGGTAACTGTCCGCTGCATTGACTGAGGTGAATCAGCAATTGTATGTTTGGCATAATCAAACCAGTATTGAGTATATTTTAGCTGATTTTCAATACTATCAATATGTTTTTTAGTCAATTTTTCAACCGTGGCATTCATCACCGCGCCTGCATCCATCAAACAATCAATAATATCTTTTGTCCCACCAATAATAGCTATTAACAGCGGAGAAACTTTATCTTGCCCCGGCATTTGCCATGTGCCATTGACATCAACCCCATCATCAATCATCTTTTTTACTGCATCAATATTTTTTTGAACAATCGCCATAATCAATTGCTGTGTACGATCAACTTGGGCGCCTGCCACCGGTCTGTCGGTCGCGATGATTTTTTTAAATTCAGCTAACAGCTGTTCTTTTGGCAAGGCTCCTTGCACCGAACCCCATTGCTCACCATTTTTAAAAATAACAAATGTCGGCATCGCTTGAATTCCACATTGTGCCATTATTTTCGGAGATGCATCAACATCAACTGCAGCAAAAATAAAATCTTTTTTACTGCGTGCAAGTTCAGCAAAAATAGGTTTTACTTGTTTGCATGGCGGACACCACGTAGCATAAAAATCAACAATTACCGGCTTGCTCGACTGCTTAATAACTGTATCAAAATTATCATCAGTTAATTGAACTACTGCACCATCATGAGCACTGTTTTTTTTCGGCTCAGTAGTTGGTTTTGCGTCGTCCTCAAGTGAGCAAGCCCCATTTTTACAATACATTTTTATATCTTCAGCTTGTATAAAGCCTCCGATTGCACATGCATAGAGAGCAAACACAATGATTATTTTATTCATGGTAATTCCTTTTGAGTTATACAATGTATGCTTTTTACACTATAACAATCTTAACATTTTTTACTTACACCTCAAAGCGCCTGCTTTTTCATTCCTTGTCCATTTTTCAAATGTATAACTATCGGTCAACGATGGCAGATGCACTAATTTCGTATTAATGAAAACGATGATGCAGTCTGGCCTTCCTTCAGAGATGACGTGCATCCTACAATCAACTATTTTATTGATTTTTTCTAAAACCAAGTTAGAGTTTTGTTAAATTTCATAAGAAACTTATACTTTCCTGTATAATTTTTTCGGCACCACCAACCTAAGGAACAATATGAAATACTATTTTCTCTTTGGGACACTCTGTTCAACAACATTCATTGCCATGGCTTCTGTTGAACCACAAGAGATAGAACTGAAATTCAAACTATCACCACAACATTCAGAAAAATTCAAGCAAAGCGTAGCACAAAAAGCCTCCCAACCAATAACCATGCGTGAAACCTATTTTATGGGTCCTGAGCTACAGCCAACGCAGACAAATGGTTACAAAAAAATGAAGCAATACTTGCGCCTACGACAAACCAATAAAGGATCCTTCATAACTTTAAAAAAACGCTCAGTCAATTCACTTATCGAATATGAAACAAAAATAGAAGATCCGATAATGATGACCCGTATTTTACAAACATTGGGATACGGAACAACTGAGACCGCTTGCGTTCATTTTAATAAACAAAGAACAAAATATAACGTTACTTTTGAAAATCATCAGATTGAAGTAGTGTTTGATACATTCTCAGAGCCTGTACATATGAAAGAGATGGGCGAATTCATTGAAACGGAACTTAAATCTGCAGCACCCTCATATAAAGACGGCATGGCCATTTTAAAAAGGTTTCTTCTTTCGCAAGGTATAACTACGATCGATGTATACCCCCCTTATATAGAACTTGCCATTAATCAACAGTATGTAGATCATATACAACACATGACGCTTAATTAAAGCAATCTACAAGCAAAGTATGAATAATTATGGCGAGATAATATAGCTTTAATGAACCACCGATAGAGGGTCTACTACGTGCCTTTATTAAGAAGTATGCTATTAAACGCCTGAATTTCTTCTTGTGTAGTCACAAATGAGGTAACAAATCGATATACATTATCATGCCAGTGATAAAACTGTGCTCCTTTGTCTTGTAAGCGCTGTGCGGCTTCGCAAGACATCTCAACAAAAATTTCATTGCAAACAGCCGTATGTAACACTTTTATATTAGCACGTTCAAAACAACTCATCAGAACCAATGCCATGGCGTTTGCATGACGTGCACTGTGTAACCAAAGATCATTTTCAAAATAAGCTAAAAATTGTGCTGCTATAAAACGCTCTTTTGACATAAGCTGGCCAGCACGCTTTATAGAATAGTCAAAATCTTTTGCAAGATCTTTATTAAAAAACACAATCATTTCAGCAAGCATCGCACCATTCTTGGTAGCACCAAAGCTCAACACATCAACCCCTGACTTCCATGTCATTTCAGCAGGGCTACATCCAAGCGCAACCAACGCATTTGTAAAACGAGCACCATCCATATGTAGATACAGATTGTATGAGTTAATCAGTTTTTTGATCGCTTCAAGTTCTTGTAAAGAATATGCAGTGCCGTATTCAGTAGACTGAGAAATGCTGATTCCTCGCGGCATACTTGCATGCGGACGCAGCTTCTGCACATACTTGATATGCTGTTCAATTTCTTGGGTATCAATTTTTGCTTGAGCGCCCTTGACGGGATGAAGCACGCAATGTGAGAAATAACTCGGCGCACCGCTTTCATCGGTATTGATATGCGCTTGTTCATGACAATAAATAATGCCACCGCTTCCTACCATCGAAGACAGAGCTAACGCATTAGCTGCGGTTCCCGTTGCAACAAAATAGATCTCTACCTCGTGTTCAAAAATCTGGGCAACTTTTTTACAAACCAGAGCTGAATAATCATCAGCGCCATAAGAAGATTGATATCCAGTATTAACTGCATTCAGCGCCGCCATAATTGCTGGTGCAACGGAAGTAGTATTATCGCTTCTAAAATCCATAAAATCCTACCAAAGTATGAACCCTCACACAGCTTAAAAGCCGCGGTTAGGGGCCCACGGAACAACATCAACATTTTTTCTGGAGATAAAAATTAGCGTGCTATATCGTAAGAAACTCTGATAGCGCCTTTTTCAATCTTGATCTTCCGAATAACAATATCTTTAATGTCAGAAGATTGAGCAACATGTGTTCCGCCGCACGGAACGCCAAAGGTACCATACATAACCACACGACCAGGCTTGCCTTCTGGAATAAACGGTGAAACATAACGGCATACTTTACTCATCTCAGATTTGCTCATAAACACAAGCGTTGTCTCAAAACCGTCTTTAATAAGCTGCCGACAAAGATCCTGGATATTTTTCAACAGCGCTTCTTTATCGACGCCATCAAGATTGCCCGCGTATTCAACATACGGACCTTCAGGGAAATGAAATCCTTTGCCCGGCGTCCAATCAAGCTTCAGCTGTGCAACAGCCATATCGATTACGTGGCCAGCCGAGTGAAGCTGGCTATTCAAGTTGCGGCGTTCTTGATTTACCAGACAGTGCACGATATCGCCAACCACAAATACGCCATATTCAAATTTACCGATATGTTTAACGATGCCATCAATAAATCGTACCTCAGTTACCACGAACTTAGCTGAAGAATTTTCTATGATTCCTGTGTCATATGGTTGCCCGCCGCCTTGTGGGTAAAAAACAGTTCGATCAAGGATGAGCGTTATTTTATCGGAATCGGTAAGAATTTCGATAATCTGTGCATTACATTCTATGGCATCAAGGCTTTCTAAATAAAGCAGTTGCGTGTTCATGATATTCTCGAAGTAAACTTATTTACAAATAAAACTGATTATTGTTTTAACAATTTTATTTGAGAATACAGTAAATATCCCCTAACCACAATATCACTTGTTAACACAAAGAAAGCCTTAACTCACTTACACATATACCAAAATTAATGCGGCGAAGGCTTCTCGTCTCGCCATTAATTGTTGTGTAGATAATCATCATATAATTTTTTCAACTGCAGGCGGTTGCCACGTACCATCAAGCACTGATTGGTCAGGCCAATACAAACGGAGGGTAAGATTAAAATAATCCTCTGGCGAAGGCAACCAGTTAGCTACTTTGTCCTTGCTCGGTAATTCATGTTGAATATAAATATCAAGCGATCCATCGCTGTTAAACTGTAACGGGTCTCGATCGTTTAAAGAATAACGATTGATGGGGTTTTTAACTAAAAAACTTTCTGAGTTATACAAGGTAATTGACCAAAATGCATGTGCGGGGGGGAGTTGGCCTACATCAAAATGAAGACGATAATTATGGGTGCCTCGTAACGGATTACCGCGCCCATCAACAAATGTTGTTGGGTACACTGCATCACTCGGTAAATTCGCACCAATCCCTATGCAGGCAACCATCGCACGGGTAAGATAATTGATACCATATACGCCCACGTTCAGCATCATTGCCCATCCATTAACTGTTGGCTCTGCATTTTTTTGCGAAACTATTTTTGTATACGCGGTCTTTATTGAATCAGTTAATGCGCGTACAACATCAGCCGACAATGCCTGTCGATCAAAATCTTTACCGGGCTCTATACCCATAGTTTGTAGCTTACTAACCATCAATTCGTCTGCTTGCGCAGGAGAATTATTTTTAAGAGCATGTGCAAATGTGGAATAAAACATTTCCATATCCATTGCCGCAACTTGATCAACTGGTGCTGGCTGCGTACCAATGTTTAAATTTGATACCTCGAGTGAATGCGCTCTCCCATCACCCCGCTGTTGCCAAGGAACAAGTTGATATCCCGCTTGAATTTCGTGCACCGCGTGATAATCGTTTATTCCATAGGTTTGCGTACGCCCAAGAAGCAATATCATATTGGTGGGTGCCTGAATTTTTGTGCAGCCTCCCGCGACATCCTTACAGCTTTCATTGCCGAATGACAGAGCATCCCGGGGGCCAACAATGATAAACTTTTGTGCAGTCGTACCCGTTGTTCGTTTACCCACCGATGCAAATACATTAGTCCATGCATCTAAAAACTCAATTAAATAATAACGGCCATGAGTATCAGGAACAGTCAGGAGCAACGGACCCTGAGTAAGATCAATCCATGCAAATGAATAGAGCGTATCAACATTTGGGCGAACAATATGTTTAAATGTGTCGTCTGGAAATTCAGAAATATTGATAAATCGATTTATATATTGTCCATTACCAGTCATGGTTTTCTTGGTAACATCCATAAGTACTAATGGATATGCATAAATATATGCCTGTACCGCAGTATCAAACAATGTTTGATCACCACTCACATTGTCCGAGGTAAATGGTTGCTCCATGTTTGTTTGTTTTTTATAGATTAAGAGGAGTATCAAAAAAATAGATACACCACTCAATACTATTTTCAACTTTGTCATATTAATAAACCACCTGGATATATTTTCAAATGTAAAGCTCTCTCATAATGGCCGTGCCAGCCATAGTTAAAGCTATGGCTGGCGGTTTTACAGGTCGAACTTTTAACAGAAAACCATACAAATTTCCGGGATCTTCTTGAAGATTATTACGAGAGCGGTATGTACATTTGATAATACACAACAACACCAGCATCTTGTGCACCAGCGGTTGAGGAAATTTCAAAACTACTACCTGTAGTTATATGCGATATGTACATGGTTCCCGTAGGAGCTTTGGTTGGTTGTACGGTAAGCATGATACGGGCATTGGACGGTATTTTGTTGTGCAGTACAATACTGTTGCCTGATGCATTAAGTGTTGCTACTCCTGATGGTACCGTGGTATGAGATCCTGCTGAGGTTGTTTCAAGCAATTGCGGAACTCCTTCACTCGATATTTTGAATACCGGACGTAAGCCATTAGCCGGCCCATCTTGTGAAACTAACTGTAATTCATATTCTGTTGCAATATGATTTTGAACTGAAGTTGTGCTTGTGGGCACATTAATGCTGATAAGTCCGCTTGCCGGCATTGTTAAATCGCCTGCAACGCCAATCGCCGTATTTCTGAAAAGAACATCGCCTGATTTAACCGGTGCTAAATGGCCAAGTATTGGACTTCTTGATTTGAAAGTGGTTATTCCTGGTGTGCCGGTATGATTGCCGTATTGATTCAATCTCATTTGGGCCCTGTTTGCAGAGCGACTGCTTTGTTGTACTCCGGCATTTGACCCATGAAGAGCACTTGTTGTTCCCCCCAGAAATACTTGATGTGTAATAGGTTGAGCAACAAGTAATGTACCATCCACATCAGGTACGATAATTTTTCTGTCACGGGATGGATTTGTAGCAATAGTAGTTTTTGTTTTTGTGAGACCTTTAATATTAAAACGTACTTGTTTTGTTGCATCAGTCACCGCGCTCACCTCGAACACTTTATCGGGGAAGGTGCCCTTTGTGTAAGGAATGCTATTGTTAATGTTTTTGGTCGACAAATTCCCATCAACCGTAAGAGTGCCTGATATTTGTGCGTCGGTTTGCACAACGAGCTTTTGTACTTGTGCAAGCTGTTTTGCAATCAAGATATCGCCTACTACTTTATATTTTTCTTTTACTGGAATTATTACCGCCTTTGTGGCAACTGTCGCTTGATATGCAATAAGTTCATTCTTTATCATGACATGTTCAGTTGCAATGGCACTATCGGTGTCAGTTGCAGTGTTATAGAGCTTAATGACCTCTGATACCGCTGCAACGGCAGTATCCTGTGGCATGACCGACAAGCCCTTTTCAATGAAGATCTGTGCATCTTTCACCGCACATACTGATCTTACACGCACATCTGCGCAAGCTAAGTGTGCAGCAATTTTTTTAGGGACGTGCACAAATTTCAGTTCGGGATGAGCCTTTATAAGCGCGATGTCATCTTTTGATAGCGGAGTATTTTCAGCACGGGTGGCCATTAATGGTTGAACAGCTATGAATACGCAAGAAAGTAAGTAAAAAAATATATTGTATTTCAAGAGTGGTTCCTTTTGGTAAGAAATTAATAAACTACCGTTGATCGTAGTAATAAAAATTTTTTCTTGTCAACAAATAGCACAAATAAAAATTACTTTTCTAATTCGTTAATTCTCGTCTGAAGTTGTTCGATCAGTATCACAAGCTGATTAATACTGTTTTTTTGTTCATAACTCAGTTGTCGCTGTTCTTCCAATATTGTTTTATGTTTTTGAATTTCTGCAATAGTAAGCGCATGAAAACCATCATATTTAAGTGCTTGCACTTGTCCGTCTTTATTATATGCGATTAATGAAGGGAAAATTGGTTCAACTTCTTCCGCAATAAATCCGGGTTGATTTTTATCCCCTCCATTTTCTAGTTTTAAATCGTAGATGAGTGGATGTAAATCATATATTTTACTTGAAAGCGGCTCAATCGATTGAAAGTTTTCCTTAAATCGTTTACTTGACGAAACCTGACTAATAACTCCCGTGCTTGTGTTGTACTGTAAATTTGTTTGGGTTGATGCAAACAACGGGGTAAGTATCGGTGCATCACCGACAACAGCAGCGGCAGGGGCGAGCTGGAGTACCGGCGTGCCTATCGGGCCTCCCACATGTAATCGCGCAGCTGGTGTACTGGTACCAATGCCAACCATCATAGCGGTGGCAGCAGCATTGCCCAATACAAAAGCATCCGCTTGTGCAGTGCTTGCCCCATTACCGATAGCAACACTACGCGCGCCTGAAGCCGAAGCCCCGGCGGCACCAGCGCTTGCACCACCAATAGCCACCGCCGCGATACCCCCTGCACTTGCACCTGAAAAGGCCGAAGAGGCACTCCCTATAGCGGTAGCGTTGTTTGCTCCTGCTGCGGTGGGTGCATTATGTGTTGCATCGTAGGCACTTCCAATAACAATGTTGCGTATTGTTGCCGTATTTGCATTAACACCGATAGAAATGCTTCGTGCGCCAGATGCTACGGCGCCCGCCACCAATCCATTGGAACCACCAATGGCAATTGAGGGAATGCCAGAAGCAATGGCCCCTGCGAACGTGCCACTTGCACTTCCAATTGCAACGGCAGCAGTGCCACTTGCCAGTGGTCCTGCTGCAGAATCAGCACTGCCAAGAGCAACGGCGCCGAGACCGCTTGCAGTCGCATTAGGGCCAATAGCAATTGCAGTATTGCCAGAAGTTTTTGCTCCTGAAAAATTACCATTTGATCCCCCAATTGTTACCGTATAATCTCCGGTTGCAGTCGCCCCGGCTTGTGTGCCATGCGCACTACCAATAACCACCGCACTTATAGCACCGGCGGTTGCACTTGGCGCATTGCCTCCCACAGTACCCGATGCACTTCCAATAACAAGGGCATTTGTTTGGTTGCTATTTGCCGCAACGCCAATACAAATGCTATGCGATCCTGAGGACGCCGCTCCAGAAAACATACTATCAGATCCACCAATAACAGTAGATGCAATGCCTGAAGCAGCTGCACCGCTGGTAGCTGCACTGCCAATGCCACTTCCAATGGCAAGCGCATTAGTATTGCTACTCACGGTTAGGCTGCCAATGGCAATACCATTAAGTCCGCCGCTTGTTGCAGGCCCTACACCAATCGCAATGCTATTTGTTGCAGTTGCGCTGGTGTTTGCACCGATGTTTGCACTGTTGGCAGGGCCTATGGCAATGCTGGATAATCCTGCTCCGCTTGCGCCAGGGTTTGCACTATTTGCGCTGCCAATGGCAATTGCATTTGCACTACTTCTTGCCGTTGGACCAATGCCACCCGTTGTTCCCGAACCGCTTCCAATGACAATAGTACTTAATTGGTTGCTGTTTGCGTTCATACCAATAGCAATATCGCGATTTCCTGATGCACTTGCACCGGCCATAACACCATCTGACCCGCCAATAGCGATAGAAGCCACAGCAGCTGCGTTTGCGCCGGCAATTGCGCCATTGGCGCTACCAATAGCAAGGGCATTAGTGGTACTTGCCGCAGGCCCGGTGCCGCCCGTTGTACCCGAAGCACTGCCAAGCGCAACAGCCATGGTAGCACTTGCGTTGGCATGCACACCTATAGCAACAGCTCGGGCTCCCGTTGCAGTAGCTGCGGCAAAGACTCCATCGGAACCCCCAATGGCCATTGAAGATATACCAGAAGCAACGGCACCAGCACCAACGGCTGCGCCGTTTGCGCTTCCAATAGCAATAGTATTAGTACTACTTACTACTGGTGCTACTCCGCCCGAACCAGAAGTACTACCAATGACAATACCTGCGGTACCGGCAGCGGTTGTATTGGCATGACCGCCGAGTGCAATTGCCTGAGCAGACAGGACGGCAGCTCCTGGCAGCGTACCACCAGTGCTCCCTATTGCAATTGAATCGGTACCGGCAGCACTCACCGAAGCACCTGCCTGCGTACCACTTGCACTGCCAATAGCAATAGCATTAACGGCACTTGCTACCGGCGCGGCGCCGGTGCTCGTAGAATCTTTACTGCCAAGTACAATAGTTAAGGAAGACGCCGTATTTGCGCCATCACCGAGTGCGATACCGTCGGTCGCCGTTGCTTTAGCGACGTCACCTATTGCAATGGTTTTGTTTGCCGTGGTTAATGTGCTGTTGGCAGTGGTACCAATACTGATATTGTCAGTTCCGCTGACGGTGGGAACGGTCGTATAGCGTCCCGCGAATAAGTTACGTGTAGCCGATTCAAACATATTTACATTGGTAGTGCTTGCATTTGCACCACCGAACTCTACAAGTCCACCTGAAACCGTTGTCAATGCTCCTGGAGTTGCCGCAGGAAGTATCACATTCCCCGCAGTCATGGTCAGGTTTCCTGAAGTAATTATTTCACCACCACCGGTAATTGTTAATCCTATTTCTGCTGCCGCAGGTGTCGCAATAGTGACTGCACCATTTGCATCAATACTCAAACTACTTGGGCAGCCGGTACCGGCACCGAGAGCTAATGTAGTGTTTGAACCAATGTTGAGTGGACCAGATTGACAACCATTGATAATAAAATTTCCAATTGAGGTAGCAGTTTGTTTAACAGCGTGGCTCGTATTACCAATAGTAAGAAGAAAATCGGTAGAAACTGAGGCGGGATTACCAATTAAGGTAAGCGCGGGCGCGGTAGTTGTACTATTACCTGTTGCAGTAATCGCTGAAGCTCCACTGTTGCCGGTAACCATCAGCGCAACCTCAGCGGTTGAAGGGGCGGCAATAGTGGTTGCACCATTTGCATCAATACTTAATCGACTATTTGAGCAACCATTGGTAGCAAGGGTCAATGTTGTTGCATTATTAGTCCCGATGCTTAATGGGCCGGCTTGACATCCATTGACGATAAAATTTCCAATTGAGGTAGCCGCTTGTTTAACAGCGTGGCTCGTATTACCAATAGTAAGAAGAAAATCAGTGGTGGCTGAAGCGGGGTTGCCTATTAAGGTAAGTGCTGGCGCGGTCGTTGTGCTATTTCCCGTTGCAGTAATTGCGGATGCTCCAACGTTGCCGGTGACGCTCAGCGCAACCTCAGCGGTTGAAGGCGCGGCAATAGTGGTTGCACCATTTGCATCAATACTTAATCGACTATTTGAGCAACCATTGGTAGCAAGGGTCAATGTTGTTGCATTATTAGTCCCGATGCTTAATGGACCTGCTTGACAGCCATTGACAATAAAATTTCCAATTGAGGTAGCAGCTTGTTTAACAGCGTGGCTCGTATTGCCAATAGTAAGAAGAAAATCGGTGGTGGCTGAAGCGGGGTTACCAATTAAGATAAGTGCTGGCGCACTAGTTATGCTATTTCCCGTTGCGGTAATTGCGGATGCCCCAGTATTGCCGGTAACACTGAGCGCAACCTCAGCGATTGAAGGTGCTGAAACAATTATTGCACCATTTTGATCAATACTTAATCGGCTATGTGAGCACCCATTGGTAGCAAGGGTCAATGTTGTTGCATTCGATGTTCCAATGCTTAATGGGCCAGTTTGGCAACCGTTGACGATAAAATTAGAAGGTGTAGTAGCGGTTTGTTTAACGACACCCGTGGTGTTGTCGATAGTTAATAAAAAATCACTGACGGCTGAAGCTGGGTTACCAATTAAGGTAAGCGCTGGCGCGGTAGTTGTACTATTACCCGTTGCAGTGATCGCTGAAGCATCGGTATTGCCCGTAACGCTTAACGCAACCTCAACGGTTGCAGGCGCGGCAATAGTGGTTGCACCATTTGAATCAATACTCAAACGACTGTTGGGACAACCATTGGTCGCAAATGTTAAAGATGTTGCATCCGATGTTCCGATGTTTAATGGTCCAAGTTGACATCCATTAACAATAACTCCTGGAGGAAGGCCAGGCCCCTGTCTAACAACACCACTTATGGGGTCTATAGATAATGCTAAATCAGTCACTTGTGCAGGTTGGTTACCAATTAAGGTTAATGCTCCCGCTCCCGCTCCGGTAATAACTGCTGCTGAGGCTCCCGTGTTTCCAGTAACCGCGAGTGCGGATCCGGAGCTTGGAGCTGCGATAGTAAGTCCACCGGCATTGGTTACCCGTACATTTTGAGTTACACCATCATCAACACTGACAAACAGTCCTTTATCACCCGCAATGGGGCTGCTGCAAATACGTGCTTTTTCTGTCAAGCTTGAATCGACAAAAATAATACATGCTTGTTGTGGAGTTCCAATCAGTTCAAGTGAACCAATAATGACCGGTGTAACGTTTGCCTGTATCGTGCCATCAACAGTTAAATTACCCAAAATAGTTTCATTACCTTGAACGGTAAGATCTTTACCAACCGTTACATCACCTTGAAATGCTGCATTTCCGTTGACGGCAAGCCGTCCGGTAACGTCTAAGAATTTGATTATCGCCGAATGAGCTTTTAACAAAGAAAATATTTTGGAATTAGTGTTACTTTTTACGAAAATATTTTTTATTGGTAGTGAACTGCCCAGCTCAAGTTTGCTTTGTTGCGGTTGGTTTTCAAGGACCTGTATAAATTGCAATATGCGAATGAGAGAAGATTTTTCTGATTCACCGTATATATTTGTGAATGATATGCAACTGAGTATGCATACAAATAACCAGATCATATGCGTGATACCTTCTCTAACCGGTCAACCTTATCTTGTAACTGCCCAACTAAGAGCGATAATGTATTAATAATGTTTTTGTTGTTATCAAGAAGGACGCGCTGTTCGGTAATTTCTTTTTGATGTTTTTGAATTTCTGCGATTGAAAGCGCATGAAAACCATCATATTTGAGCGCTTGCACTTGTCCATCTTTGGTATAGGCAACTAACGAAGGGAGAATTGGTTCAACTTCTTCTGCAATAAAACCGAATTGATTTTTATCCCCTCCATTTTCTGGTTTTAAGTCGTAGATGAGTGGGTGTAAATCATAAATTTTGCTTGAAAGCAGCTCAATAGATTTAAAGTTTTCTTTAAACCGCTTACTTGAAGTAATTTGGCTGATAACCCCCGTGCTTGTGTTGTATTGCAAGTTTGTCTGTGTTGACGCAAACAACGGGGTAAGTATCGGTGCATCGCCGACGACATTGCTTGCAGGATTGAGGGTCAATACCGGTACTCCCGTAGGACCCACAACATGTAAACGTGCGGTTGGTGTAGTGGTGCCGATGCCAACTTTCATAGCAACTGCTGCAGCATTACCGAGTACAATGGCATCCTGTTGTGCACTGGCAGCCCCATGGCCAATGGCAACACTTCGCGCGTTGGTTGCCGATGCACCGTTGAGAGTAGCTGCACCACCAATGGCGACTGATGCAACATTGGTTGCAGTTGCTCCGAGCAATGCGCCGCTACCACTGCCAATGGCAATAGCACTTGCACCCGAAGCCTGTGGAGCAGTGCCTACGTTACCAGAATCACTCCCAATAGCAATTGCCTGGCCTGCGGACGCGTTTGCAGCGTTTCCGATAGCAATAGCGTTTGAGGCGGGGGCGAGTGCGCCGGTATCTACGCCATCGGATCCACCGATAGCAATCGCAGCAAGTCCTGAGGCATTTGGTCCAGGGTGTGCGCCGTTTGCACTGCCGATGGCAATAGCATTTGTATTGGTGGACGCAATGGGCCCTACGCTACTCGCGTTTACTGCTGCGCTTCCAAGAGCAATGCTTCCATTAGAGCTAGAACTGGCATTATTACCAATAGCAATTGCGTATGTAGCGGAAGCTGAAGCACCAATGGTGCTTCCTGCGCCGCCAATTGCGATCGAAGCAATGCCCGTTGCAGATGCTCCAGCTAATGCGGCCGTTGCGCTCCCAATGGCAATAGCATTGACTGCGCTTGCAGTAGGGGCGGTACCGCCAACAGTTCCTGAAGTGCTTCCAATAGCAATACACAATGATGAGCTCGCAGTTGCGTTAACTCCAAGCGCAATACTGTGATCTCCTGCGGCTATTGCGCCAGCAAATGTACTGTCTGATGGGCCAATAGCAATAGCGCCGAGCGCTGAAGCTAAGGCACCAACTATTGCGCCACTGCCACTACCAATGGCAATAGTATTGTTAGCGGTGGTTGAGGTTAACGTTCCGATAGTAGTCGTATCATTACTATTCGTTGACGATCCAACACCAATAGCAATACCATCGGTTGAACTTGCAGTAGTTATTGCGCCGACCGTAGTAGTGTTTGCCGAACCAATTGCGATAGATGCCAGACCAGCAGCTTGCGCGCCTGCAAAGGTATTATTTGCACTGCCAATGGCAATTGCATTTGCGTTGCTTGTCGCGCTGGGACCAATGCCGCCCAATCCCGATGCACTTCCTATAGCAATGGTATTTGGTTGTGTCGTATTGGCGTTTACCCCAATAGCAATATCTCGACCTCCTGAAGCGGTTGCACCGACAACCAAACTATCTGATCCGCCAATTGCCAGAGATGCAGTGTTTGAAGCTATTGGGCCAGCAAATGCGCCACTCGCGCTTCCGATGGCTATTGCACTGGATGCCCTTGCAGTGGGCGCCGTGCCGCCCGCGGTTCCCGAAGCACTTCCCAGTGCAATGGTGAACGGGGCGTTCGCTATTGCATTTACTCCGAGTGCAACGCTGTGATTTCCTGAGGCTGCAGCACCGGTAAACGTTGCGGAGTCCGCCCCACCAATGGCGATTGCTGACACACCACTTGCAACCGCGCCAATATTGCCTGCATTTGCACTGCCAATGGCAATAGCATTAGTATTGCTTGCCTGCGGTCCTGCAGCGCCGCCAACGGCTCCTGAAGCACTACCAATGGCAATGCTTAATCCTGCGCTTGCGGTTGCATTAGGTCCCAGCGCAACGCTCCGGTTTCCTGCGGCGCAAGCGCCGCCCCATATGCCGGTAGAGCCACCAATTGCGACGGCAGCCAACCCTGAAGCGCTGGCGCCGGCCAAGGCACCGCTTGCACTACCAATAGCAATAGCATTTGCTGCACCTGCAGTAGGCGCTGCGCCGGTGCTTGTAGAATCGGTACTACCCAGAACGATAGTACGTGCAAAACCAGTATTTGCATTATCTCCAATTGCTATGCTGTCGGTCGCCGTTGTTTGGGCATTGGTACCGATTGCAACAGTGTTATTTGCCGTTGTTAAGGTACTGTTTGTTGTACTACCAATACTGATATTGTCAGTTCCGGTGACCGTCGAATTGACCGCGCCATTACCGGCAAAAAAGTTACGGGTACCAAATTCATACAGATTTACATTGGTTGTTGCACCGGTACCACCCAGTTCAAGCAGACCTTGTGTACCTCCCGCATTAGCGACAGGAAGTATGATGTTTCCGGCAGTCATAGTCAGATTTCCTGCGGTAATTGTTTCGCCACCACCGGTAATTGTTAATCCTGTTTCTGCTGCTGCGGGTGTCGCAATGGTTACTGCACCATTTGCATCAATACTTAATCGACTCGGGCAGCCGGCACCAGTACCAAGAGCTAATGTAGTTGTCGAGCCAATGTTGAGTGGACCAGTTTGGCAACTGTTGATAATAAAATTAGAAAGTGCAGTAGCGGTTTTTTTAACGACACCGGTCGTATTATCAATAGTAAGAAGAAAATCAGTAGAAGCTGAGGCGGGATTGTTAATTAAGGTAAGTGCTGGCGCCGTGACCGTGCTGTTACCCGTTGCAGTAATTGCGGACGCTCCGACGTTCCCGGTGACGCTCAGCGCAACCTCAGCGGTTGAAGGTGCTGAAACAATTATTGCACCATTTGCATCAATACTCAACCGACTATTTGAACAACCATTGGTCGCAAGGGTCAACGTTGTTGCATTATTGGTGCCAATGCTTAATGGACCCGCTTGACATCCATTGACAATAAAATTTCCAATTGAGGTAGCAGCTTGCGTAACCGCTCCGGTAGCACTATTAATCGTAAGTAAAAAATCACCCGAGGCTGAGGCCGGGTTGTTAATTAAGGTAAGCGCGGGTGCAGTAGTTGTGCTATTTCCCGTTGCAGTAATTGCTGATGCCCCGACGTTGCCGGCAACGCTCAGCGCAACCTCAGCGGTTGAAGGGGCGGCGATAGTGGTCGCACCATTT
>Ga0206856_10192_pt1 | contig 20606 bp, 24 predicted proteins | sample Alteio_BWOrgCont_48_FD_152630 | JGI IMG/M metagenome (GOLD analysis project Ga0206856, IMG submission 152630) | Enriched cells from forest soil in Barre Woods Harvard Forest LTER site, Petersham, Massachusetts, United States -... | ecosystem: Environmental > Terrestrial > Soil > Temperate forest >...
TCGAAAACGCATACGGCCTGGGGTCGATCCTTTGGTTAGCACTCCCATCGCAACTCTGCACTTTTGCCCCACCCGGTTGTACGGTGGGCCGTTTTTTCTTATGCGCGCGTTTAGCCGGCTCTATGCACCAGCGGGCGCAGCGTTGTTGGCTCGCGGTGTCGATGGCGCCGGCCCAACCGGGGCGCTCGAGCGTTACCGGTCTGGTCGGCTCCGTCGCCCTTCCCCTATCCGCGAGTGGCGGGGCCGATCTTTGGCCTTTCGTAAGAAATTTCCAGCAAACAGACGAACCCCGTTCTGGCTGCGTCGCCTGGGGGATGTAGGACGGCCCCGCGGCGTTGCGCATCGTCGGTATCGCCCAGCGGCCGCCCAGCAATTAGTCCCGCGATGCCCGGCCCGGACCGATCCATAGTGCGATGGCGTAAGCAGCTACTGCCGCAGCAACAGCGCCAATCAAATGATGAGAGCGCCCGATGGCCCCTGGGCGGCCCCGCCGGGAGGGACGCGGGGCCGTGTCATACGTTCGTGGGACGTTCAAATAATCATGGGGGGAAGTTTGCGCCGCCCGAATTTCCGCCCGTGGAGTAGTAGGGATAATTCGGCGCTAGCGGATATTGAGGGCCAAAGCCGCCATAGTAATAGCCGGGCGAGTAGCTTGAGCCGTAACCGCACCCGTAGTACGGATCGCAGTATCCGTAGCCGTAATACGGCGAAGCCAATGCCGCACCCGCCAAAGTGCCGGCCGCGAAGCCGATACCCGCTCCGACAGCAGCACCACCCCAGCCACCGTGCCACCCACCATGCCAGCCGCCGTGGCCGCCGTGCCAAGTGTTGCCGCCGAATGCGGAAGCTGGTGTCGCAAGGGCGATCGCCGATACTGTCAAAGCCGCCAGCGAAGCCGCAGCCGTCCTTTTGAAGGAATTGATCATGATCGGATCTCCTTATTCTTGCGGCGGAGCCGCCTGTCTGGTCAACCGATCGTCAAAGCATTTGTTCATTTGCCTCGATCACAAGCCAGTCACAGCAATTTGAAAAGGCGAGAAGCTTTTCGCGGCTCGACCTCAAGACGACAGTGATATGGACGAAGGGCAGATTTCAACCTTAGTCCTTGCCCCAACCCCGCTCAATTCAGCTCCGCGTTGGCAGGCGTGTTGTGTCAGCAGCGCCGCATCGTGGGTTAGGGCGGAGTCGCCTCGCCATGGCTATCTTGACATCAAACTACGAACCCCGGCGCTTGCGCCGGGGCCTGCGATATGCTCCGCGACAAGCCGTCGATGCGGTTAAGGTTTCGTCGCTGCGGGCCGATTGCCGGATTCCGCCGCATCCGACGCATAATGGAAGTCCGGCGCACTCTTCAATTGCTGTTCGGTCATGGCGAGGATGCCCATATCCGGATAGCCTTGAGTCGCCTCGACCACGGCCGGATCGGTCTTGGCCATGCTCTCGCTAGCCTTCGTTCCGGTTTCCGTACCGCCTGTCGCGGCGGGGGGCGGATTGGTCGCTGCGGCGCGGCCCTCGGTCCGCCACTGCATCGCCTTGAACGGCACGCCGACGTCTTTCGAACCTATACCAAGAAAGCCGCCGACGCTTACGACGATCACCTGAGCGTCGCCGTCATGGTCGACCAGAATATCTTTGATCGTACCTAATTTCTTCTGATCAGGGCCATAGACTTTCACGCCGACCAGTTTCGAAGAGCGCCATTGATCCATATCTTGCTTCGTGATGAATGTGTCGTTGGCTGGTGCGGCAGCCGAGGCGCTCGGCGTCTGCTTTGCGGCAGGAGTCGCGGGCGCGGGTGTCACCGGCGTCGGCGACTGAGCGGTCGGAGCCATTTTCTCAGCCGGGGCCGCCTGATCGGTGGCGGTCTCAGCAAAGACCGGAGTCGCCGCGAGCGCGGCGGCGATCAGTCCACAATAGGCAAGTTGTTTGAACATTCCCGCCTCCATGTCAGATTCGGGTTTTCCAAACGTCCTGGATACGGTTTTTGTTCCCTCGCCCGAGATCAGGCGACAATGGAGCCGCGATCCGGCGACGCACCCGATAGGACGAGACGGGGAGCAAACATACGTCTGAAGCGTTGTTCCCGACAGAAAGGACCTATCGCTAATGGAACAACCACCCCCAACCAGCGACATCGCGACAGCAACGGCGAGCTTGCGCGCAAGCACGGCAATACTTTGATCGGGACGCTACGGCTAACCTACGGCCCTGGATTTGCACGGGGGATTGACGAGAGCGAGAAGCTTATTGACGCACTCCATCGGCTGGACGAACCATCGCTTCGCCATCTGGTTCACGATTACGGGATTGCCATAAGCTCCACGCCTGAACGTCGTCGGAGCCAGGTGAACCTTAGATAATCACGCCGTCGCGGCGTCCGTTCGGCGCCACGACCAAACTTCCAGAACAAATACCACAGCCTCCGGTACTTTTCGGCAGCGTATCGGAAGCCCCGGGCGAACTTGAGGCGTATCAGCGATCGCACCATCACAAATGCGAGTGAGACAGTTGCTACCGCGATGCGCCCAAAGTTTGATCAGAAGTCCCCGGAACAACGCGGCCGCTCGTATCATTGGCCTATTGGGGTGGGGGTCGTGCGGCGGCGACATGACCTACTATCGACCTCTCAACCGCCGGCGAGTGTCGTCAGCGCAGACAGGTCTGCGTCGAAGCCGCGCCCGCGCAACCGACGAGGGACTTGCTCCGCCTTCCTGGAATTGGCTTACCGTTGGACATGGCTCGCTAAAAGGAGCGAACGTCTAGAGGCGAACCGGAGAAGAGAGCTTCGATCCGTACAAGTGGTCGTAATTACGCCGCGGCCCCATAGGGGGAATGAAAGCGACGACGCCGATGCGACCTTACGCGCTCTCCTCGTCATTGCTCGCGGCCACGGGTGACGCGCTGCAAGGCTACTCGGCCGGCCAGTGTGATCTCTACACGAGAGACTTGCAGATTTAACGGCGTGAATTTTGCGTAGCCGGTCTGCTCAAGGTCGTGGCACTCTGCCGGCAAACGAACCGACGAGACTTGCGGCTTCGCTTCGAGGTGTCGCAGAAGCTCGATATGGGTCTGCGTCAGCGTCATTTGCCCTTCCTCAGCCTGGCTCTCCGGGAGTTCGTTGCTTCTACCCACGTCTCGCTCAGCATCGCGGGCGAGATGGGGAGTGTCGACGTTACGGGTGGCTTTGTCGATCTCGTCTCGAATGACGTTCGCAATCCGCTTTTCGATTCCGTCGTCCTTTAGGGACAAGCCGATAAGCATGTCCTCGGTCCCCTTAGTGACGATGACGCCGTCGTTCGCGGTGACAACAAACGTGAGACGGAGCCCGTTGCGCTGGTCGGTAGCTGGCATGTCGACGACAGCGCCGTCTGGGTTAAAACTCCAACTCACGTCGTCGACGATGTTGGAAGCCTCGAAGAAAACACCTCGTATTTGTCGTTTCCGGTCGTCGGCGCCAGGCACGGCTGCGCGTCATCGCCCGCGTTGAGCTTGGCGCGCGACATCAGGCCGGTTTCGTTTCTGGCGCTGTGCATCCGGCGCGGCTCGGCCCAAAGTCTCCGGGTCAGCCTTGACCGCCGTCATCAGCGCGACGGTCGCTCGGCGAACGAGGTTTTCGTGGCCGCGTGTCCCAAGTTCAACCGCCTCGATAATCGCGGTGGCCATCAGCCATTTAGCCAGTCGTTCGTCTCGCGGTCGCGGTTCGAAGTCGCCCCAAGCGTGTTCAAACGCGTCGCTCATTTCTTTAATGAGTTCCGGGTCATAGGCGCCCGAAGTAAAGCGTGAGGGCATGGTTCACACTCCGGCCTCGCATCCGACGCATTACGTCGGGCATGAGAAAATGTTCCCGCGGGCTGAAAGAAAGTTTCTGGCTAAAGCATTCCGGCGGCGGGTCCCACGTCCCGCTTGTGGCGGCTGGCTTGGCCTTGAGCTTGACGCCGCGCTCGAGTTCCGAGAGCTCGACGCCGGCGCCTTCAAGAGTGCGCTTGATCGTAGAAACGCTGAGTACAGCCGGACGACATTCTTCGGACGGTTCGGAAAGCCGTTAAAATCGATCGAGCGCACGACGCCGTAGCGGGCGCCAGTCTCGAGCGCACGCTGCTCGAATTTCTTCTGCTCGGCGCTCTGTTTTCCCGTCTCGCTCTTCACTAAGATGGCGCATCCGTCTTTGATGGCGAGGATATCCGGAACGACCCGCGGCGTATGTTTCGGCAGTCGGCGGCCGAAGCGATCGATGTGGAAAGCGGGGATGTTGTTCTGTCGATAGAAGGCGCGTTTCACCGCGGATCGCGGCCTGAATCTCCGTTTCCTTCCGATGTCCCATCCCTCTACCACGAAGCGGTGCAAGAGAGAACTTAGAATCCCATCGTTTGCACGATGAGGGGACGAGACGCTCTCCAAATTATACCAGAGAAAAAGCCAGCCCTCCCGTAGGAAGGTTGTGTTTAGCTCAAATGAACGTTTCAGGCGGTCCGGCCTTCTTGATCTCTTCGCCGTAGAGCGCCTAGACCGAAGAACTGTCTGTGCCCGTGATCTCGACGAGCCATCCGTGCACGGTAGTATAGTCGGAAAATCCATTCGACGTGCCGAGGTCCTCGACAGACTTGATAGGCGAACCGAGGATCGGCTGCATATTGCAGATCGGCTCCCCTGCCTTGTCGCGTACGCCGTTGTATTCGCGATACTTCTCGAGGATGCCCTTAACGCCGTCACTTTTGGTGGCGGAATAGAGCTCTGCCACCTGCTCCTTAGTGTCGCAAACGATGGCGGATGATGCGACGAATAGCTGACCGGCAACCGGCGAGTCCGCCAAAGCTGCGCTCGATATCACGCACGCGATCCCCGCGAGAAGAATCCCACGCCTGGCAATCCTGTTGCCGGGACAGAGAACGATCGGCGCGGCGGTGGGTTGCGCGCCATCAATCACGTTATCGTTAACGCTCCTTCGTAATAAAAAAGGAGCCTGAACTGATCAGGCCCCAAGTCTGGGGAGTAAACGCTCGAGGAAGGGCAGTGCGGAGTATTAAGAATGCCCTCAAGGCGAGGGGTAGATTTAGGTAACCATCGGCGGTGAGCCTGACGATGGCGGCCTGGACCGATTCTGAGGCGTTTCATAAGCGCGCGGGTGGTTCCCTCCGCGTCAGTTTCACCCAAACGAGACTCTGCCCGTCACTCGAGGGAGCTGGTTGGAAGAACTGCGCTAGGTCTTACTGGCTTGCCGTTGGCCTTCGTATTTGAACTCTGTCCCGTTCCAACGGCGACGACGGCACAGAGAAAGACAGGCAATGCGTACTGCGCAGCGAGCTGGCGCTCAACAAAAGTCCGGACGTAGAGGCGATCCCGCCGCGAACAGCAGCATGAGGGGAGGACACCCTCCTTGCGATAATCACGACGACGACAACGAATATGAAGACGAACGCCAAGAAGCTCCAGCGGATCGGAAAGTCGGCATACGGTGGTCTCAACGCGAACGTCATTTCCGGCGCAGCACGACCAGGTTCACGACATACACCAGCACGGCCTCGCCGTACTGGTTCAGGGTGGTCGTTCGGAGTTTGATCAGCCCCTGCTCCGGATGCGACTTTGACGGTCGCACCTCGATCACCTCGCACTCGATGTGCAATTCGTCGCCCCGGCGCACCGGCCGGGGTCAGCGGCTCTCGTCGAGGCCAGCGCCGACGATTCCGCCAGCCCGTCGAGGTCGAAGGGCTGCGGGTCGAACTCTGCGGCGAACGCGAGGCCTGCTCCTTTTCGATGCGCAGCCGCCCTGAACCGAACGTCTGCCCCACTGCAAAATCTTCTAGATACTGCTCGCCCATCTAATTCAGCTCAGCTTTAAGCGATGGTTTCAAGCGCGAGCGCGATGCCTTGCCCGCCGCCGACGCACAAGGTAACGATGCCCCGTTTGAGACCGTCGCGGCGCATTGAATGAACGAGCCGGGTGGTGAGCACAGCCCCGGTCGCCCCGATCGGGTGGCCATGGGCGATGGCGCCGCCTTCAACGTTGACGATGTCCTGTGGCAGTCCGAGCTCACACGCAACGACAATGGCGATGGCTGCGAAGGCCTCATTGATCTCGATCCGCTCCACCGTACCGAGACTCCAGCCTGCACGGTCCAGCGCCTGGCTGACTGCCGGGATGGGGCCGAGGCCGAACATGCCGGGCTCGACGGCGGCAATTCCGTAGGAGACGAGCCGAGCTACCGGCGTTACGCCACGCCGCTCCGCCCATGTCTCCTCGGTGAGCACCATCGCAGCGGCGCCGGTGTTCAACCCGGGCGCGTTGCCGGCCGTGATCGTTCCGCCCTCGCGAAAGGCTGGCTTCAGCGCGGCCAACGTGTCGAGCGTCGTGCCCGGGCGGTTGTGTTCGTCCGTCTCGAACACTGTCGGCCCCTTGCGCCCCAGCAGCTCCACCGGGACGATCTCGGCCTTGAACTTGCCAGAGGCCTGCGCCGCGCTGAAACGCTGTTGCGAGTGCAGCGCCCACCGATCCTGAGCCTCTCGATCGACGTGAAACTCGCAGACGAGGTCTTCGGTGTGCCAGCCCGACGCCTGATCGGAGAAGGCGTCGTTCAGCCCGTCCCGCAGCACGCTGTCATAGAGTTGCCCGTCGCCCATGCGATAGCCCCAACGGCCGCGCGCCACCAGGAAGGGCGCCAGATCCATATTCTCCATTCCGCCGGCCACCGCGACGTCCGCCCCGCCGAACAGGATCTCGTGCGCGGCCGACACGATGGCCTGCACCCCCGATCCGCAGACCCGGTTCACAGTCATGGCCGGGACCGTGACTGGCAGCCCGCCTCCGATCGCCGCTTGCCGCGCCGGGTTCATCTTGGCGCCTGCCTGAACGACGTTGCCCATGGCGACCGTCTCAACCTCCTCGGGTCTGACCCCGGCGCGGGCGACGGCTGCCTTGATGGCGATAGCCCCGAGATCAGGCGCGGCGATGTCCTTGAGGCTGCCGCCGAACGTGCCAATCGCGGTTCGCACCGGATCGCATAGAACGACTGAGCGCGGTGACGTCATTACTGCCTCCTCCAGTTGATGCGTTGCTCGCACCCATGCGCGAAACCATGCGGTCGGGCGCCCCAGCCTGGATCGGCGAAGCCAGCGGGAACTCGGGCGCCCGCAATGAACAGGCCGGCACTGCTGTCCTGGCGCAGTCGCGTTTCCAATCGAGCAAGGTCTTCGGTCGCGGTTGGATCGCCGCACGAACTGAACGGCGACGCGTATTTTGGTGCGCAAAACGTGAGGCGCTCGTCTCGAGCTAATCTTTGTTTCGTGGACGAGATCGTAGCCACAGCGGGCGAGGCGGTCCGCGTCAGTTGCACCATGCCGGACGAGGCGCCTGTAACGAGGGCTGCGCCGAGCGCAAAATTACTCACGCGAAGGCTCCGTTCATCGTGGTTGATAAATGACGATCGCCATGTATATAGATTACGTGAGGGTTGTCATATATCCTGTCAAGGGCTGCACGAGAGGAAGAGAGGGACATATGCGGGTGAGCCGGGAGAAGGCGGCGGAAAATCGCGAGCGGATCGTGGAAACCGCAGCGCGGATGTTTCGTGAGCATGGCTTCGACGGCATCGGCCTCGACGCAATTATGAACGGCGCTGGCCTCACACATGGCGGATTCTATGGGCATTTTCGATCGAAGGATGATCTCGCCGCCGAAGCTGTGACACGCGCGCTGGAGCGCGGCGTCGAGAAGCAGAGCCGCTACACCAAACTGGGCGACCTCGTGTCCGGCTACCTGTCAGAGCGACACTGCGCCGATCGTGCGAATGGCTGTGCCGTTGGCGCCTTAGGCGCTGACATCGTGCGCCAGGGCGAAGGCGTTCGCGCGGTGTTGACGGCGTATGTGCAAGGGCAACTGGACCGTTTCACATACCTGCTGAAGAACGGCACTGCGGCAAGCCGACGCAAGCGCGCAATCACGACGCTCGCCGGAATGGTGGGGGCGTTGACGCTCGCCCGGGCGGTCGATGACTCGGCCTTGTCAAAAGAGATCCTTGCAGCGGCGCGCGACGCCTTTGGAGGGCCGAAGCGGGCCGCCCACGGCCATTCTCGCCACACGGGGACACGCAGCTAGTGGATCGATGCTGACGTTTGAATGTTCTGCGCAATTTTATCGTCGCAGTCAGAGCTGCCGCTATGAGTGCTCACTACGTCGAAACCACACCCCGCGGATTCGCCAAGTTCGGACGTGAACTCGGCGTTTGGCGCAAACGAGCGCAGGAACGCAAGCAACTTGGGCTAATGACAGAAGTCGAACGCCACGACATTGGAATCACGAGTACGGATGTTTGGGTGGAAATCAGCAATCCGTGTTGGCGACGATGACTCATCCGTCGAGCGTCTGTACGAATACCCTTCCAACGGTCGCGCGCCACTGCTTTTGTGATCACGATCTCGTGACTATCTTTCAGTAGGCGAAATCAGGCGGCGGGTCCCGGCGAACCAGCATAACGGTGCTCGGCAAGTCGCATAGGACGAATATCTGATCGTCTTCGGTCAACCCGCCTTAGCGCCAGAGGCCGCGATGGCGGCATTTCTGAACGCACCCGCTTCAGTCCCGGTCGCTCGCGCCAGCATGTTCGAGCCAACCATCCCTGCGAAAAGGACCCGCAAGCGATCGTCTATCGCCTCAGAGTCACTGGCGGCCGCCAACTCCGCGAACATGCTGAATAGGTCGCGTACGCCGGCAACGTAGGCTTGGCGAAACGGATCGTCCGAAGGGCGTCGCGCCGCATCGGGCGCAAGCGCGATCATCGGGCATGTCATGTGCGGTGATTTTGGAGAAAGATAGTAGGCGGCGATGGCTTCGGTTACGTCTCGGCCGTTCTGTGCCGCGTCCTGCGCCACGCGCCGCCAGTTTTCAGCAGCCTTCCGAAACGCCAGCGTGCAAGCTTCGGCCGCCAAGCCGTCCTTACTGGAGAAGTGTCGGTAAAACCCTCCCTGGGTCATGCCTGCGGCCTTCATCACGTCCGCGATGCCTACAGCTTCAATCCCATACGCCCGGAACAGGCCGCTCGCGACCTCCACAATCCGCGCCCGATTGTGGTCGGCTTGGCTCCGGCTCGATCTCCCCATTGCATCCACCAAAATAGAAGTTGACAGACATCTAAATTAATTATAGATGTTAATCGTACGCTAATCAAGCCGCTGGCTTTTAAACCGATGCGGAGATCGTGCAGATGACGGACAGCCTGTTCTTGGACGATCTGCATATAGGCCGGCGCTTCGGCAGCGGGTCGCACCGTCTGGACGTCGATGAGATCAAGCGGTTCGCGGGAGAGTTCGATCCGCAGCCCTTTCATCTCGACGAAGAATCCGCTGCTGCGTCTGTGCTAGCCGGCCTTGCCGCCAGCGGTTGGCACACGGCGGCCGTAACAATGCGGCTGCTCGTCGGCGGAGGCGCGCCCATCTCAGGAGGCATCATCGGCTTGGGCGGCGAAATTTCTTGGCCGAAACCTACGCGGCCGGGCGATGAGCTGCACGTCGTCAGCGAGGTGGTGGAGATTGCCCCGTCACGCTCCAAGCCGGATCGAGGCATCGTCGTGCTGCGAAGCGAAACTCGCAATCAGCGCGGTGAAGTCGTTCAGGTCCTTACGTCAAGACTTGTGGTTCCCCGAAAGCCCAAAGCCAATCCCAAGCCCGATCTCAGCGATCAAACGTCGCGTCCGATCGAAGAGGCGGGACCGCTCGCCCCCCGGCGCAGCTCTTGACCAGGAAATCAAGACATGCCGCTCGCAAAAGTCCACGTTCTCGAAGGCCAGTATGACGCCGCCCGTCTCGAGAAAATGTCGGAGGCGATTCAGAGTGCGCTAATCGAGGTACTCGACGTCCCAACCGACGACTTCTTTCAAATCCACCATGTCCTACCGCGCGATCGATATCGCCATACGCCGTCCTTTCTTGGGCAGAAATACTCGGATGAGATGATTCTGCTCGAACTGACATTCATGACCGGTCGACCGAAGGAGACGCGGTTGGCGCTCCAAAGGGCTCTCAACGAGAAGATCGTGGCGGCAGTCAAGATTTCCCCTGCGGATTTAGTGGTGCTGCTCTACGAGATAGCCGGCGAGAACGTCTCTTTCGGCAGCGGTCTTGCGCAAAGAGCCCACATCGCGGCTCCGAGCTGACAATGCATCGTTCGTTTTGACCTCCGTGGCCGACATATTACGGCGTCATCTGAACAGAACCGACAAAGGATTAGAAAAATGCGCGCGATTTTGGCAGACGCATTCGGCGGCTATCAGAATCTGAAGCTTGCGGACATCTCCAAACCAGTCGTATCGGATGGACGCGTCCTCGTGCGGATGACGGCTGCCGGCGCCACTCCGCTCGATCACACCATCCTCTTTGGGGGCCATCCACGAGCAAAAGCGCCACTCGTCCTGGGCAACGAAGGGGCCGGCATCGTTGAGAGGGGAGACGATGAGTTTCCGGATGGCTCCCGAGTTATGTTCACGGGTCCGTACGGCGTCTACGAGAACGGAGCGTTCAGCGAATGGGTCGCGGTGAAGAAGGAGCATCTGTGCCTGATTCCCGAAAGCATTGGTGACGCCGCCGCGGGTCTACCCGTCGCGTATCTCACGGCGTTTATCGCGTTGCGCGCGGCAGGCTTCCAGCCGGGAAAAACGGTGCTAGCGCCGGCCATCGGAGGTTCGGTGGGTAACGCGGTGACGCAGCTGGCCAGGGCGTTGGGCGCGAGGCACGCAGTCTCGACAACAACCAGTCACGAAAAGGCCGCGGAGGCGATGAAACGGGGCTTCGCCGAAGTCGTCGACCTCTCAGCGGAAGGGCTCGCGGAAGGGGTGCGTCGCCTCACGGATGGCTACGGGGCAGACATCGTCATAGACAGTGTCGGTGGCGACGTCTTGAGCGACGCGCTCGGAGTCTTGGCGCCGGGTGGCAATCTCACCACGCTCGGCTACGCAGCCAGTCGGAAAACGACTATCGACGTGACGAACTTGATCTGGAAGGGCGCCAGCATCAAGAGCTTTTCTCTTTTCTCTCAGCCTGCATCTGTTCTGTCAGAAGCATGGGCGACGATTACGGAGCTTCTCAAATCGGGCCAGGTCGTACCGATCGTCGCTAGCACATTTCCGCTTGAAGGCGCTGCAGAGGCGCTTCGGTGCCTCGTTGAGGATCGTCCATTCGGGCGGGTACTCGTCGCGATATGGCGAGCACGCCGCGACCGCGATAGCTGTTGACCCAAAGATGCTGCGCGACCGAGGAGATCCCGATGACGACCCCCACTGAAGTCAGATTCCCGGTCGACGACGGCGTCGAACTTGGCGCCTGGCTCTATCTTCCGAAGAGTGATGCGCAACGTCGCCCTGCCATCACGATGGCCCACGGCTACGCCGGTGTGAAGGAACACGGCATCACAAGGTTCGCCGAGACGTTCGCCGACGCCGGCTTCGCGGTGTTGCTTCATGATCATCGGACCTTCGGCATCAGCGGCGGCGGACCGCGTCAAGACGTCAATCCCTGGTTACAGGTCGCTGATTGGCGTCGCGCAATCTCCTATCTGGAATCCCGACCCGAGGTAGATCCAACTCGGATCGGACTGTGGGGCGCGAGCTATGCTGGCGGCCATGCGCTGGTTCTTGGCGCCACCGATCGCCGAATAGCCTGCGTTGTCTCGCAAGCGCCGACGATCAGCGGCTATCAGCAGGGCCTACGCCGCGTCGCGCCAGAAGGCGTCGCTGCGCTGGAAGCGGCGCTCGACGATGATGAGCGCGCGCAGGCGCGCGGCGAGCCGCCGCGGCGCCAGGCCATCGTCAGCGCGGATACCGCGTTGCCCGCCTCTTATCGGGCGAAGGACGCCATCGACTTCTACCTCCAACCCCTCGGCGAGGGGGCAAGATGGGAGAATTCCGTGACGATGCGGTCCACGAGACTGGCGCGCATGTACGAACCCGGTGTTTGGGCGCCGCGCATCTCGCCGACTCCGTTGCTGATGATTGTCGCATCGCACGATACAATTACGCTCACGGATCTCGCGCTAGCGGCCTATGAGCAAGCGCTCGAACCCAAGAAGCTTGTGCTTGTCCCCGGCGGACACTTCGACCCCTATGTGTCGGAGTTTCAGACGTCTTGCGGCGCAGCGGTCGATTGGTTTCGCCAGCATCTAGGCCGTTGAAGGAGGACCATCCATGGCGCAAAGCGCTAACACCAAGACTGATCTCCACTGGGACGTGCTCACAATAAGGCGCCCTGGTCTTACTCGCGACCTGCCGGCAGGCAAGGAAGAATTGATGTGGGTGGCGAATTCGTCGACACTCATCTACGGTGAGCACGACGCTATTCTCGTAGACACCTTTCTGACGATCGAGCAATCGCAAACTCTGTTGGATTGGATCGTCGCGAGCGGTAAGAACCTCGCCGCGATCTACGTTACCCACGGGCACGGCGATCATTTCTTCGGACTCGCATCGCTTCTCGAGCGTTTCCCGCGCGCGAGGGCGCTCGCGACACCCGAGATCGTGAAGGCCATGCGTGAGCATCTCTCGCCGGCCTGGATCGAGGGCTTCTGGCATCGGCTTTTCCCCGGCGAGATTCCGGACCGCCTGCGGGTGGCCGAGCCGCTCGAAGGCAATGATCTCGAGCTGGAGGGGCGCAAGCTTGTCGCGATAAACGCGGGGCGAACTGATACCGCTCACTCCACATGCTTGCACGTCCCATCGATCGGACTGATCGTTGGCGGCGACGTCGTCTACAACGGCATCCATCCTTATCTTGGCGAGACCGACACGCAAAGCCGGCTCGAGTGGATCTCCACGCTCGACAAGCTAGAGGCTCTGAAGCCGAAAGCGGTGATCGCCGGGCACAAAGTGCCGGAAAACGACGATGATCCCCGCATTATCGCCGAGACGCAGCAATACCTTCGTGATTTCAACCGCCTGAATGCAGCGACTGCGACTGCGCGCGAGCTCTACGACGCGATGCTGGAAATCTATCCCGATCGCGTCAACCCAGGCTCGCTCTGGGGCGCCGCCAAGAGGAAAACATAGGGATGCGCCGAAGTGAAAACTGAGGCAGCCCCGGCACAAGCGCGCTATCGGCCGGCAAACGATACGCCAAGCGTTCGCCGCGCAGTCATCGTCGCCGGATTTCCACCGTCCGCCTGGGCTTTTGCCTTGCGGACCTGGGCCGCCATGATGGTGGCGCTGTACGCGACGTTCTGGCTGCAGTTGGAGAGCGCCTCGACCGCTGCGGTCACCGTCGGCATTCTCGCTCTGCAGACGCGAGGGCAGGCCTACGAAAAGGCCGTCTACCGGGTCTTTGCCACCATCTTAGGAGTTGTCGCGTCATTTGTAATAGCCGGGCTATTCCCGCAGACTCGCGAGCTCTTCCTGATCGGCTTTGCGGGCTGGCTCGGGCTCTGTGTCTACGTCGGTGGACTTTTGGACGGCAACAGAGCCTACGGCGCCGTTCTGTCCGGTTATACGGTCGCGGTGGTCGCTGTGTTGCAGATCGACACGCCGCAAAATACTTTCACGGCTGGCGTCAACCGCGGCGCGGCGATCGTGGTGGGGGTCGCCGCGCTCGCCCTGGTCAACGATCTGTTCGCCGCCCCGAACGTGCATACGGGTCTGTCTGACAAGCTCGCCGCAGCACAACAGCGAGTACGTGCCTTGGCGGTCGCCATCCTCCGCGGCGAGAGAGCGCACCCGGTCCACTTGGCGAATCTGCTGCGCGAGATCACAGCTCTTCATCCCGATATCACGGCGCTCAGCATTGAATCGAGCAACGGAGGGGCGCGAGGCGCGGCGGCCCGCAGCGCCGCTGTGGCGTTGGTCGCAGAGGTCAGCGCCGCAGGCGCATTGTCGTCGCTCCCCGTAGCGACCTTCCCGTCTCTTCGCAGGCCGCTTGGCGAGGCCCTCGCCGATGCCTACGGGGAGGAGAGCCATGCGCTGCAGCTTTGTTTGCAACGGAAGGTAGATGTTGGCTGCGCCGACCTGCACGCCGCGCTTTTCGCCCGACATGGCCTGGACTTGTTAATCGAGAACCGGCGGGCGCAAGACGCGATTGAAGACCTGCGCGCGGGTCGCCGTCCTCCTCGCCGTGTCCATGCGCCGATCTATCGCTCGCGTCGGGCGGCTGCGCGAAGCGGCTTGCGTGCGTTTCTGGCTGTGTTGATCTCCGCCATGCTGCTTTCCCTGGGCGGCTGGTCGTTCGCATCGGTGGCAATCGCCCTGGTTGGGATGATCGTAGCCTTAAGCGCCAGCACCCCGAACCCACAGACCTTAGTAGTCGGAGCCGTTATTGCCGTGCCAATCGCCGTGTTGCTGGCGGGCGTGACGGAATTCCTGATTCTTGATGGAGTCGACCAGTTTCCCCTTCTAGCAATCGGCATGGCGCCAAGCGTTCTCGCCGCCGCGCTGCTGTTCACGATCCCCAACCCGAGACTGGCGCCGATCGGGTTCGTGGTGCTCGTCTTCTTTCCCTTTGTCCTATCCCCGACGAACCCGCCAAGCTACGACCCCGAAAGCTATCTCTTCTCCAGCTTCATGGCGATCACCTCCGTCATCCTGCTGTTCGTCCTTATGCGGACTGTCCTCCCGACCTCCGATGTGCTCCGGCGGCGCTGGTGCCTGACGTCGGCGCGAGCGGAGATGCGCGGCCTCCTGGCGGGGAGCCGGTCCCCGCGCCTCGATGACGAGGCTCTGTTCCGCGATGCGGACCGCATCGGGCAACTGGCCGCTCTCCAGCCCGCCGACGGCGATGAACGCCGTGACGACCTCGGTCAGGCTCTCGACATCTTTGGATGCGCGGCGGCTGTGCGACGGGTCCGGACAACGCTCGCCGAACTGTCCGCTCGCACGAACGGGCGCCTGGTTGGGGACGCAAATTCGGCCCTGGCCGCAAGCGACACGCGCGGCCTGCGCCGAGCTGCCGCCGATCTCGCGAGCACAGCGACTGAGCTCGATCATGATGGTCAGGCGGCGGCTCGCGCGGCCAGCCTAGATCTGATCTGGGCCGCTTTCCTGATCGACCCAAGCCCATTTGGGCTCGATCTACACCGGTCGACCCTCTCATGATGCACGGCTTTCCCGAATTGACGATCGGCGGAGTGCTCGTCGCTCCTTTCGCGATTTACGCGGGTTCGGCCATCGCGATCTTCGCTGTGCTGCGTCCGTTCCTCCACCTCGTCGCCTTCGATCGCGCGTTCAGCAACCCGCCGGTCGCGGAACTGAGCCTCTACGTCCTGATCCTCGCGCTGCTGATCGTGCTGTTCTAGGAGGCGTCCTTGCAATCGCCGGACTCCGTCTCACGCGAACGAACGACGGCCAAAATCGCCGAGCCCGGTCCGGTCTCGGCTGGGCACCCCCTGCTTCACCTCACTTCACCAGCGTGGAGCGAGGAGGCTGACCCTGCTTTGGAACGGCGTCCGCTAATCGCGGATCCGAGTGAGCGTCTAGGTGTCGACCCAATGGCGACACGGAAACGACCGCTGTCCGGACGCTCAGGTCGTTTGGCTCGTTTCGCTCGGGTAACGCTCAAAACGACGGCGACCCTACTCCTTCTCGCCGCAGCCGCGCTCGCGGCCGTGGTGATCTGGGTTTTCTATGTCGCCGCGCCCTGGACGCGGGACGGTATCGTTCGCGTGCAGGTCGCGGACGTCGCGCCGCAAGTGTCGGGGCAGATCACGGAAATCCGAGTCGTCGACAACCAATACGTTCACCAGGGCGACGTGCTCTACGTCATCGACCCCTTCGATTTTCAGGTGGCGCTCGACACGGCCAAGGCTCAGCAGCGCCAGAAAGCCGCCGATCTTCAAGTCAAGCGGGTACAAGCAGAGCGCCGGCAGCACCTTACTGACCTCGCCACCACACCGGAGGAGCAGCAGCTATATGCCGGCAACGCCACCCAGGCGCAGGCGGTCTTCGACGCCGCTCAGCAGCAAGTCGAGCAGGCCGACATCAACCTCAAGCGCACGGTGGTACGCAGTCCGGTGAACGGCTACGTCACCAACCTTTTGCTGCGGCTGGGCAACTACGCCCATGCGGGCACGGCCAACATCTCCGTGATTGACGCCGACAGTTACTGGATCGACGGATATTTCGAGGAAACCAAGATGCCGCATGTCTGCATCGGCGACCGCGCCGAAGCGCAGCTGATGGGCTACCGCGATCCAATCATAGGACGGGTCCAGAGCGTGACCCGCGGTATCAGCGTCTCAAACGCTGCGCCGAGCACTCAGGGTCTGCCGAACGTCGATCCTGTCTACACCTGGGTACGGCTGGCGCAACGCGTGCCGGTGCGCATCCGGATCACGCATGTCCCGGATGGCGTCCCGCTCGTTTCTGGTATGACTGCGACAGTAACGATCGGCGATGCCGAGGCGCGTGAAAGCGGTGGCTGGCTCCGCCAACGTTTCGTGAGTCTAGCGGGTCGCCTGGGCGACTTCGTTCACGGTCCGCACCTGTCACCGGGCTGCGTGCCGCGGATCAGCAACGAGAATGGCGCGACCGTATCCCTTCCCACGCCCACACCGATCGCGCCTCTCAATCCCGCAGAAATCAACCCCGGCCTCGCGCCCGATATGAACAGGTCGCCCCGGACGTGGTGAGCCCAGACGCAACGCAGCGCCTTTCTCTACCCGGAGATAGTCATGATTAAGTCCCCGACGACCCTGACCCTTCACAATGAATTTCACGCCAGCGCCGGGCCGGCTGCTACTGAAACGGCGACGCCGCTCACCCCTGTCTCAGCCCAGGCCGAGAACGCCGGTCAAGCCGGCGTGGAACCCGTGAACGGCAATGGCTTCTATCGCTTCAAGATCGGCGACTTCCAGGCGACCGCAATTTCGGATGGCTATGCTGAGCTTCCAGTCAGCCCGATCTTCGTCATGAACGTCACTGAAGCCGAACTTGCTCCGATATTGAAGGCGAACTTCATGCAGTCGGCGATCCAAGTCACGAACAACCCGTTGGTGGTCGACACTGGGCGGGAGCGTATCCTTGTCGACACCGGCTTTGGTGAGAAAATCGGCCCGCCTTTCGGCAACTTTCCCCGCCTCGAAGCGAACCTGGGCCGGGCCGGAATCACGCCAGATAGCATCGATCTGGTCGTGATCTCGCACGGTCACCTGGACCATATCGGCGGCCTGGTAACGAAATCCGGCGCGCTGGCGTTTCCAAAGGCTCAGTTCGTCTTTGTCGATGCGGAGTGGAACTACTGGACCGGCAACCGTTACGAAAGCGAGGTCAACGCTTCGCCGATGCCCGACCCGTTCAAGAAGGGCACGATCGGGGCAGCTCGAGAGAACCTGCCGCCGATCGCCGACCGATCCCGGTTCGTGAAGCAGGGCGGCGAAATCACAAGCGGCGTGCACTATATTGCGGCGCCGGGACATTCGCCGTCTCATGCCTCAATCCTGTTCACCTCGGGCAGGGAGCAGTTCATGCATATGGGCGACATCGCCCATAACCCGGTGACGAGCCTGCAGCACCCCGAGTGGACACCGATCTTCGACTACGATCCCGCCCAAGCGATCAAGTCGCGCAAGGCCATCTTGGACCGGGTCGCCACCGACCGGGTTATGGCGATGGGCTATCACTTCCCGTTCCCGGCGGTCGGACATGTTGTCCGATATGGCAAGGAATATAGGTGGGAAGCTGCCCAATGGGCCTGGTAACGAGCAGATGACATCCCTCCGGAGGTACGCAATGTCTTCAAAGCAGGAGCGCTTCAAAATCGCCGTCCTGGACGACTACCAGAACGTCGCTCTTTCGCTCGCGGACTGGTCGGTGCTGGATACGCGGGCGACCGTCACTGTATTTAACGACCATCTCGAGGACTCCGACGCGGTCGTCGAGCGCCTGAAGCCATTCGACATCGTCTGCGTGATGCGGGAGCGCACGCCGATGACGCGCACCGTCATCGAGCGCTTGCCCAAGCTCCGCTTGATCGCCTCGACGGCGACCCGGAATGCCTCGATCGACCTCAAGGCTGCAGAAGAGCGCGGCGTGCTGGTCGTTCATACGGGCTACGCCTCGGCACCGACGATCGAACTGACCTGGGCGCTCATCCTGGGCAGCGCCCGCAATCTTGTCGCCGAGAACACGTCGCTGCGCGGGGGTGGATGGCAGCAGTCGGTCGGTGATGACATGGCCGGGCGGACGCTCGGTGTTCTGGGTCTCGGCAACATCGGCGGCGCCGTGGCGCAGATCGGCAACGCCTTCGGTATGAAGGTGATCGCCTGGAGCCAGAATCTCACGTCGAAGCGCGCGGCTGACGCGGGCGCCGCACTCGTCACAAAGGACGAGCTGTTCCAGGAGGCGGATGTCGTCTCTATTCACCTGGTGCTCAGCGGCAGGACGCGAGGCCTCGTCGGGGCGGCGGAACTAGCGCTTATGAAGCCGACCGCGCGCCTGATAAACACCTCGCGTGGACCGATCGTCGTCGAGGCCGATCTCGTTGCGGCGCTCAAAGACAAAAAGATCGCTGGCGCAGCCATCGATGTCTTCGACCAGGAGCCGCTCCCGCCGAACCATCCTTTCCGGACGATGGCCAACGTTCTTGCGACGCCGCACATCGGCTACGTGTCGGGGGGGCTCTACGAAACCTTCTACCACGACACAGTCGCCAACATCAGGCGCTGGATCGAACTGTCTTCACTCAGAGAGCGGAAACAATGACAACAATAAAGGCGATGCGACTGGCTTCGCTGGTCACGGCAATCAATGTCCTGGTCGCGAGCGGCTTTTCCATCGCGGCGATCATCCGTCCGCAATACCTGGTCCCTGCCGAATCCGTTCCAACGGAGGCGTCGTTGCTATTGGCGATGTACGCGGCGGCGCGCACAATTCCTCTGGCTTTGTTCGCATTGGGGGCGATCTACAAGCAGGCGACGCCTGCGTTGCTGATCCTGGGTGCGCTCGCCGGCGCCATGCAATTGCTGGATGCCGGAATCGGTCTGTTTGAGCATGATCTTGGGAAATGCGCTGGGCCGCTCTTTATCGCCGTCCTCCAATTCTTCGTGGTGTATCTGCTTCACAGATCCTTGCAGATCACGCCGCAAACCAAGCGCAGATAAACGCACGCGACAGCCAGGCACTTCATCATTAGATAATTTTTTGGGCAGAACAACTTGTTTCTCCCTGGCCTTCGGGAGTCCTTATGCAGTTGGTAAAGGTCAACGTAGTCCGCATTTAGGCGGCGCAGCGAAGCGTCAATGGCGTCGAGCAGGTGTTTTCGTGAGCTGCCTGCATCCCAAGCGGCAGGTCCCATTTTTCCGCCGCCCTTTGTGGCGAGGATAAACCCTGCTCGCTTGTTGCTGAGCCAGCGGCCTGTAATGATTTCGGCGCCACCGGCCTCCGCGCCAGGGGGATATACGTCAGCGGTATCGATGAAGTTAATCCCGGCCTCAGCCGCTTTATCGAGCATTCGATGCGCCTCTTTTTCATCCGTTTGCTTTCCGAAGGTTCCCGTTCCGAGGATCATGCGAGAGACCGTTAGGCCGGTCTGACCAAATTTCGTGAACTGCATATGGATGACCCCGTTACTGCGATCGACGAAATGGTTGGGGCTATGGATACGATCCTGCGTTCGGGCAGGGCGCGCTATATCGGCGTATCGAATTTCCTCGCATACCGTCTGGCAAAAGCGCTTGGACGGCAGGACACGCTAAAGCTGACGCGTTTCGTTTCGGCCCAACCACGGTACAACCTGCTATTCCGCGAAATTGAACGCGAACTTTTCCCGTTGGTGCAGGAAGAAGGCCTCGCGGCGATTTCGTTCAATCCTCTTGCCGGGGGGCTTCTGAGCGGTAAATACAAACACAGCGATACGCCTGAGCGGGGTCGCTTTTCGGCGGAACTCGGTGGGTTCGGGGAGGCGTATCATGCCCGGTATTGGCACGAGCGCGAGTTTGAAACAGTCACCAGGATTCAGGAAATCGCAAGGCAGCACGGAACGCCAATCACGACCTTATCAGTCGCTTGGGTGCTGGCGAATCCTGCCATTACTTCGGTCATTCTTGGCGCAAGCCGTGTCGAACAACTGACCGACACCCTGGCCGCCGCGGATTACAAACTCGACAGCACATTGAAAACGAGGTTGGACGAAGCCAGCATCGAATTCCGCAGGGGCGACGCAGGGAAGTAGGGAAAGGGCGGCGCTAAGAACTCAGCATTTGCTCGCTTCTTTCGCCAATCAACTAAACGCAGGATCAATTTTCGGCGCGGCAGGATGTCTGCTTTCGAGAAGCAGGCCAATGCGGCTGAGCTACCGATCTGGGCGCACATCAGCCAAGCCCGAATGCGAAGATGTGGCCGATCGCGGAATGGCCGTTTTCGAGCGATAGGAAGCGCCGGACGTTCGGTGGACACAGGTCGAACGGCAGCAGTTTGACCCAATGCGGACGCTCTTCCGCTCAATAACCTGCAGGTAGTGGGTCAATCCGCGACAAAATAGCGCTACAACGTCAGAGGTCTAGCGGCGATGGAAAGAGATCGGCGGTAATCCCTTGGACCTTTTGGCGCAACTTCAACTCGCTTGGTCCGTGGTAAAAGGGTTCTGCAGTGAACGTTTCCTCAGTGTCGAGCCGCGGGCCGTGGAAATCATGTCGATGAAGGCGCGCAACGCGG
>Ga0206856_10193_pt1 | contig 20552 bp, 18 predicted proteins | sample Alteio_BWOrgCont_48_FD_152630 | JGI IMG/M metagenome (GOLD analysis project Ga0206856, IMG submission 152630) | Enriched cells from forest soil in Barre Woods Harvard Forest LTER site, Petersham, Massachusetts, United States -... | ecosystem: Environmental > Terrestrial > Soil > Temperate forest >...
AGGCTTAATTGGTGGTGCCTCTCTGTGCGCGAATGATTTTTTACACATTTATGAGCAGTGTGTTGCCGTAGGGCGCGCTGCCATTTGATATTTTTTTTATTCTAAAATTATGTTGCAGCCATTATTACTCACATTTCACGTACTACTCTCTATTGGCCTGGTGACCTTGGTTTTATTGCAACAAGGCAAAGGTGCTGAGATGGGTGCTAGCTTTGGCAGTGGTGCTTCGCAGACCGTATTTGGCAGTCAAGGTTCCAGTTCTTTTTTATTCAAATTAACGGGATTATTTGCCTTACTGTTTTTTTTAACCAGTCTTTCCTTGGGGTATTTAGCAGGGCACCATCCACCACCACAAGAGAGGATACAAAAGCAGTCAGGCCAGCCACTACTTCCGCGCGTTAATACCAACGAGAGGCATCCATCTCCGTCCTAATGATTTAATTTCCTTGCCGAAGTGGTGAAATTGGTAGACACGCCATCTTGAGGGGGTGGTAGCGCAAGCTGTGCCGGTTCGAGTCCGGCCTTCGGCACCACCACTGCACTAATCACAGTAAGATTTATCGGGTGGCACTGCCCATTTCCCATACAAATACCCTATTCGGGAATTATTCCACCCTTTTTTAAAAATAATTACGCATATTATCAAATTCTTAGATAAACCCCAGTTCGGAGTTTCAGCTTCGCTTATCCATAATTGGGGTTATTTAATGCGCTCCGCCTAGCAGCGTTGAAACTCCGAATTGGGGTGGGGTTAGATAAGAAATTTTGTAATTCAAAATCATAGAAAAACATCGTGTAAGCTATTGACTATAGCTAACTTTAGTTTGTCAGTGCGTAAGTCATTTATACTCTTCGCAATTGAATTTTCGGTCTGCGTTGCTCACTCAGCTCGCAATCCTCATGTATCAACATACACACTCCGGTTGCTCGCTTTCGTGGCGCCTTGCCGAAAACCCAATTGCTGTGAGTATATTTAAGATGAGTTTTTCTCCTGAATTCTCCAATTTAAAAAACTGCCTTTAAGGCTCTGTTAAGCTTACTTGACTAAAATGGTAAAGTTTTTATGCGTTTTATCGCTGCACAGCTACAGCCACAATGAGGACAGGCGTGTATGTTACCACAAGAAAAAAAAGAAAACAAACCAGATGCTAATTTCAATTTTACTGATCCTTCTGTTGAAAAACTAGTAAGTTTTATTAAACATATCTCTGAACATTTCAAGGATGAATCCAACCTCCCTATCACAGTAAGAGTTTTAGAATGTCTGGTATTCATCAAATTAAACTTTCCTTTGATAAGTTATGCCGTAAGAAATAAAAAAGATAAGACTCTTTATAAATATACTGAGGATGAAGGTAAACAGGCGCTTAGAGCACATAACGATATGTCTTTTCATATTATTATGTATGAGGATCCAGAAAAAGCAATTTCTGATTATACCCACATTATTACCAGTATAGAAAATGGAATTGATCCATTGCTCAAAAATCCAGATCATGCCAAAATTTTTATCCGTAAGATTAATGATTCTGCAGTGGGCTGCATGGAAGCGCGTTTACAGTCTGCTCTTGATTTTATTACTGACCCCAGTATTAAAAAATTAGATGATTTATTTAATGATTTTTTTGCCCAACAAACTCAACGAGACATTGATGTTACAAAAGATAGTGATAAATTTATTTCATCTTTAACAAACTATTTTTCTGGAGAAATTGATGGGATTTTTACACACAATGGAAAGTACATCATTCTAAACTGGCATGATATCAAAGAATATCTTGAGACTTTCTTTGGATATGACAAGGAATTAAAACCATTAAATATTTTAAAAGACACAATCATTACCACTACACAAAATAATGCCTACGTATTAAATTTTTCTAGTAAACACACTGCTGAAAAATATCTAACTTTAATAAAATTATCTCTGCCTAAAGATCTTTCTTTAAAATTGAAGAAAACTGCTATTTTAAATAATGAGATATCTTTTGGTGGAATAAAAAATAATATTTTTTTATATCATTTTCAGTTAACTCAAGAACAATTCTATATTATTGCTATATTACTTGATAAATCCATTGACGATTTCATCTGTCAAGAAAATATTTATTCACTTCTATCATTACTGATAATCGGACTAAATACTAATAACTTTGAAAAAGTTAAATTATTAATTAATCGTTATCCTGCCTTGAAGCATTTTGCGATCAGCAATAAGGGCGAATTAATTGTTCATTCACTTGTGCGGAATAATAAACTAGAGCAGCTTAAAATTTTAGTTGAAGAATATCAGCTTGATATTAATGTGAAAATAGATCACCCAAATTCTACGCTACACAGTATGACCCCACTATTTTTAGCGTGTCTCGTCAGCAGCGTTAGTAATGAAATTTTAAAATACTTATTACAAAAAGACGCGGAGGTAAATACTCCAGATCACAATGGAACAACGCCTGTTGACCAGCTTCTTTTTTCTCCTAATCCAGCAAGCAAGGTAAAAATTTTTATTACTAACAGTAAAGTAAATCCTAAGGGCACCGAGTGCTTGATTTACGCAGTAGAGAAACACAGTGTTGAGGTAGTAACACAGGTCCTTTCAATTCCAGGAATTAATGTTAATTATAAGCGTGCTAATGGTGAATCGGCTTTATTCCTTGCCGCTAAAAAAGGTGACACTGAAAAAGTCAAATTATTACTAGCCATCGAAAATATCGATTTAGCAACATGCGATAACACTGGAAAAACCGCCATTCAAATAGCGAGAGAGAATACTCATCATGAAGTAGCACAATTAATTTTTGAATCACTGAAGTCCTTATTGTCCTTATTAGAGTCGCAAATTAGCCCGTTATTAAAGGAAAAACATTCCTTTGAAGTTTATGCATTAACCCTGCATAAACTTCCTACTGAAGACTTATATATAAACTACTTAAAGGATCTCATCATTGTTAATAGTAACCAGGATGGAAATAATAATGTCGCGCAGACAGAAGCCAGCTATGCGACGCAGACAGAAGTCGGCTATGTGAGGACAAGAAAATTATGGAGTGATGTTGTTTCAGAAACCTATCTAGAAAATCAGCAATATAGCCAGGTTCATAATATTAAAGGAAAAGTTATTCAAAGGTTACAAGAGATGGGGGTAAAATATCCGATAAGAACGTATCAAGCGTGCATGGCGTATATTCGTGAATACTCCGTGATTACTTTAAGTTTTGATGCTAGCTGTTTGCGAAAAGGGCTAGTCGATTTCCAGCCATTAAATATGTGGCAAGTAGCAAAAAATTGCCCAGCTTCTTACATAGCAAGTCGCGATAACGTTGAAAAAGGCCTGTTTACCTTTCTTAGCGAGGAATTGAAAACTGCATTGTTTGATAATAAGTCTGCAAGACCGCGCTATAGTGCGTTATGGTTGCTAGATAAAAAAACGATTGCGCCGCATGCCTTAAAATATGGCAAGTCCTTTCTTGTTTTAAAAGACTTAGTCAAATTAAATAGCCTTTTTTCTCCTGGCAATCCTTTGTATTATAACAGTACTAATAAACAACATTATAAAGTGTGTACGTTCCATCATTTTGAGTTTCTGCTATGGCAATGTCATTCTGGTACGCTGCAAGCTATTGTTAACAGAGTAAGTAATGGCGAACTAAAGGCAGGCAATTATGATCAGAACATAATAGGGGATAAAAATATAGGGGGTCATTTTGAAGCAATGATTCCAGCCTTCAATATTTTTGATCCGAATCTTGTGGAACATATCCATATTCATAGAGATAGTCATGTACTCTCTCAAGAAGATATAGATGTTATCCAAGGCAGAGGTATAACGGTGAGTAACACTAATACATCTCCCTATATTGAATTAGGTAAAAAGTTCATAAGAGCTACTGAAGGTAATGTAACTACTTTGTTACAGCAATATCCATTGCTTGAAAAAAATTTTCTGCAACAAACTAAACTGCCTAGTCATTTGGCTGTACTAAAAACTTTACTAGAACAATTAAATAATTTTGCGATAAAGAATGATTTTAAACAGTTTGAGGCAGCATGGAATCAACTTGAAGAGGCTAAATTTATTAGCGAGAGTCAATCTGAAGACATGGCCACCTATTTTAGCGATTTTTCCAGTAGATCTATGCAATCTGTATTTCAGAAACTCATAGAAAGAAACGATGAAAATATTGCTAAGCTTTTTTTTAACGCTCAATTAATTGATATCGGTAATTTATTAGATAATTTTCTGTACCCCAAACGAGGTTCAGCCAAGGATTCCCTGTTTTATAAATGTCTTAGTGATGGAATACAAAAACAGAATGAAACGTTTCTTAACGTACTATTCAGTCAAATTCCGGAATCACAGCGAGCTGATTTTATTGAGTTATTTCAAACGGAGTGCCTAGATTGCTTAGAAAAAGTAAATCATTCTCTAGCGTGTGAAGTGTTAGCTTATTTAAAGTATAAAAATTACCTTAATTTTGAACTAGGCTACACTGCTTCCCAGTCGAACTTGTTATTACAAGAAGAGTATTCGGTACAAATTTTTTGTTTACTCATGCGGGGTGAAGCGTTGTCCGTCTCACAGGTTCGTTTTTTTGAAAACTGTCCAACATCTCTGCTAATTAATTCTTTTGAAATTTTAGTGAATCCTCATGATATTAAGGTAGTAAGGAATTTAATCAGTTCTGATATTTTTCGCAGAAAATTAGGTGAGCAATGTGCAGTAATTGATGAGTTTTTTTATATTAATTATCTCGAAAAATCCATTATTGAGTGTCAAGAAACATTGAAAACAATAGCCCGGTCAGGCGTCTTTGACACATTTGAAAAAAATTGGAAATTAATGGTTAATTTGTATCGACAAGATAAAAAACAAATTGATGTGGGCAACCCTTCGCTATTAATGTCTATTTTTAACTATGCCATCAAGGGAGGTAATATTCAGATAGCTGATTTAATATTGCAGTATGCTATGTTCAATGGTTCTTTCACTAATACTAACTTGCTTTCTCCTTTAGCTATCGCTATTTTGGAAGCTAATCTGGGTATGATAAATTTTCTCCTGGAAAAGGATATTACCATCTGGAATGAAGAAACACTGTTTCTTCGCTCCCCCGTGTGGGCAGCGATCAGCATGGATTTTAAACATAATAAAGAATCTGCTTATTATTTCAATTTGTTATTTAATAATATGAATGAGCTGTCTAAATTTGATTTATTAGAAAAATTTAAATCAGATTATTTAGCTGAACTATCTTCTTCTGGGCAGGAGAAGGAGGCAGAGTGGACATTAAATTTTTTATTGAAAAAAGATTATCTGAATGTTGAAGATTTACTCCAAAATAGTACATTTCGTAACTCATCTGTTTTTTGCACTGCTTTATTAGAAAAAATAATTTTCTTAAATATAAATGGAAGTAATGAACCTACCACTTCTCAAATAAATTTTATAAAAAATAATAAAGAGAATTTGAATAAGCTTGTTTTGTATGGACTTGGTCAGAATTTATTTTCTCCGATGGAACTAGAGCAACTTTCAAAACAATTTAGTATTTTTAATTTTTTTAACAAAGAGGTTCAAAAAACAATTATCGAGACTTGTAAAATTAATCAATGCAAGGTGCGGCCTGTAACGTTAACGCTAGTCAAAGACATAATTGATTTTGTGGATAAACAGTTAGAACAAAATGAAAAGCCCCTTAAGCGTCGAGAAAAAGTTTTAAACACCCATATTTTTTATCGAGAAATGCGGAAGTTTATAACGAACATTAGTGCTCGCTTTAAGGATAAAACAGTTCATGCTGACACAGCGTTAGATGATGCTGAAATGCAAACTTTATTGGTGATCATTGAGGATTTTAAAAAAACAACTATTAACAATAAAGGAGCAGCAGCTTGGTATGAACCTCCTTTTCAATTCGCTATTAAACAATTTTGCAGTACGCCTAGCTTAAGCCTACTACTGACTAAAAAAGTTCCAGCGTTAGGTGATCTACCTCATTTTAACGATGTGATGGAGAAAGCGAGTAAACAATACTTAGCCTATCTAGAGGTTATGCAACCTGAGATTATGACAGATAATGAATACGCTGATGTTACTCAGGCAACCGGATTTATTGCTAACCGGCTCATCGGTACACGGTGCCTACAAGACAGTATTGAAAAAGAAATAGATATTTTAAGTATAGAAAAATATCTAAAAAATACTTTAGGTTACGGAGATAAAAATTCTTTTGTGCTGGTCTCTGATCCTAGCCCTGTGCCTGTAGAAACATTTGATTTACTACACGACATGAGAGAATTTGGAGCAGCAGGCACTGTTTCCCAACATTCAAACACAGAGGTATCGGGTGATTTTCGATTAAATACTACGCAATTAAATAATTTAATTTTATCCTATGCTGAAGGTCCTGCTGCAAAACACTACCGTATTGACGAGGGTATGATTGAAACGACTAGAAAATACAAAATAGAAACTCATTATAAAAAGCTTTCTAAAGAAAATCAGCTGCCATTGTTTATTTTTCAGGCTGTATGTGATTCTAAAGAGGGTGATGTTAATGTGCCGCTTGCATTTATTAATGATGTGATAGAAGCTTTGTTTAAAGCGCATGCGCGAGAAACTGTTCAAGTGTTGTTACCAATGGTCCAATGTCGTTTGCGACTAGGAATATCGAAGAAGCATTATGTTTTAGTAGAAATAACGCCCGAAAAAATTACGCTACACAATTCACAATCTCTCTTTTCTACTGTGGGTTACCCCAATTGCTTAAACGATCTTAAGTTAGGAAAAGTTATTGCTTGTAACTACAATAAGCAAAAAGATGCTATCTCTTGTGGTTTTTTTGTCTATATCTATATTACATCCATTCTGCAGACAGGAAATTCTAATCAGCTAGCTGATATTTTTGTAAATTTAAAGACCATGATTTTAAATCCTTCTTTGTTAGAAGATGTACTAAATGTTAATTTAGTACAGATGAAGTCCGATGCAAGAAAAATCAAGGCGTCTGGGGAAATGCTTCCTTGGAAAAAAGAATTGCTCGAGGAAGTGTTAGATAAAAATTATGAAGAAAAATTAGAGCAGTTGTCTCAAGCGATGAATTATCCATTTCAAGCGGCAGATAATAATTCTGAGGGGCAAAGTTTAGCCAACGCAGATTCGCTATCTGCTCATGGGTTTTTTAAAGAAGCCCGCCGCTCAGTTTCTACGCTGGAAGCTGTGCCACCATCTGATCAGAATGGCACGGTGCAGAAGATGGCTATACACAGAAATTAACTGTGCCAATCGCGACTACTCAATCTCTTAACAGCTCATTAATCGCGACTTTCTCTCTTGTTTTTTTATCGATTTGTTTCACGATGACTGCACAATTAAGATGGCAGCGTCCTGTTTTGGAGGCTAGACTACCGGCGATGATGACCGATCCTGCTGGAACACGACCGTAAATGATGTCGTCTGTTTTTCGATTATAAATAGGCGTGCTCTGACCGATAAAAACACCCATGCCAATGACACTATTTTCTTCAACGATGACGCCTTCGACAACCTCTGAGCGTGCTCCAATAAAGCAATTATCTTCGATAATGGTAGGCTTCGCTTGTAAGGGCTCTAATACGCCGCCAATGCCGACGCCACCCGAAAGATGGACATTTTTTCCGATTTGCGCGCAGGAACCTACTGTTGCCCAGGTATCTACCATGCTGCCTTCATCAACATAAGCACCAATGTTAACAAATGAAGGCATAAGAATGGTATTTTTGGCGATAAAAGCGCCTTTTCGAATACAGGCATTAGGCACCACTCTGACTTGCTGGCGCTGAAACTGCGGGTGATCACAGTCAGCGTATTTTAAAGGTATCTTGTCAAAATAGTGTGTGTAGCCCGCATCGAACACGTGGTTAGCATTGATGCGGAAAAATAATAGAATAGCTTGTTTTAGCCATTGAGAGACAATCCATTGATTCGCTTTCTTTTCTGCAATACGCAGTGTACCTTGATCAAGGTGTGCTATGGTTTCTAAAATAGCCGCTTTCGTTTCTGGGGAAACGGTTTCCATCGTGAGGATATTTATTTTTTGATAAGCGTGTTCAATAAGTAATTGTAGTGTAGACATGATTAAATCTATAGAGAAAATTTTTACGTTTATAGAGCGTGTTGACCATTGTTCTAGTGTCAAACATCCCATTGCTGTGAGTATACATTGATAAACTACGATGTGGTTATTGTCGGCGCAGGAATTACTGGGCTGACCCTGGCGTGTTGTTTAATCCGTAAAGGGTTGCGACTCGCTATCATCGATAAACATGAAATCAGGATGCTGGCTGACAAGCTGAGTGGGAACACAGCCGAAAATTCAAGTGCGCAGAGTCTACGCGTCAGTGCCATTACCATGGGTTCGCAGCAGTTACTTGAGCAGTTGCACGTCTGGCAATCCTTAGCGAAAACAATGCTTGCGCCTTTTCAAGGTGTGGAAGTTTGGGAACAAGCGTCGGCATCGCGTCTTTTTTTTAATGCGGCAGATACGTGTCAACCTCACTTAGGTACCATTGTAAAAAACCTTGATTTACAAGCGGCGTGTATTTTGCAAGCTAAACAGGCGGCTGAACTCGATTGGTTTTCTGCTGAATCAGTGGTGGCAGCGATTCAAAAGCAGCGCACGCTTACTGTGTTATCGCTGGCATCGGGGGCATCGATAAGTACACGATTGCTGGTGGGTGCGGATGGTGCACAATCGTGTGTTCGGCAGCTAGCGGGGATTCAGAGTACAGCGCGGGATTATCAACAACAGGCGATTGTCGCAACGGTACAGACGGTGTTGACGCACGGACAGACCGCGCGACAGATTTTTTTGCCTACCGGCCCTTTAGCCTTTTTACCCTTGGGTGACCCGCATTTATCTTCTATTGTCTGGACAACAACCCTGGCAGAAGCGGAAAAACTGAAAGCACTTTCCAATACATTATTTTGTTTAGCGTTAGCCAGTGCCTTTGAGTATCGTTTAGGTCAGGTTGAAGCGGTGAGTACTCGTCTGAGTTTTCCGCTACAGGCACAGTATTGTGAGCATTATATCAAGCCGGGTATTGCGTTGATCGGAGATGCTGCGCATACGATTCATCCCTTAGCAGGGCAGGGTGCTAATTTAGGCATTGCTGATGCGCTATGTTTGGCAAAAATGATACTGGAGGCCAAGCAAAAACAACGGAATATTGGTGGCATACCTACGCTACGTCGCTATGAAAGAGAGCGTCGTTTCCAGAATCGTTTGATGAGTAGTGGTGTGGATTTCATTAAATACGCATGGGCAACACCCCATCCTTTATGGCAAGGCGTACGTGCTTTTGGAATACGTGCCCTAGACAAGACCGCTTGGATAAAGAACCCATTGGTCCATTATGCTATGGGAAAGCCTAGCGTGAGTCCATTAAAATCAATGGTGTAGCGTAGTATTGGTTTTATCTATTCTTTCAGAAAGATACTCTTCGCACTTGAATTTTTGGTCTGCGTTGCTCGCTTGGCTCGCAATCCTCATGTATCAACATACACTCCTCCGGTTGCTCGCCTGCGCGGCGCCTTGCAAAAAATCCAATTGCTGTGAGTATATATGCTCGATTTTGTTCAAACAGGCGCTGTTATCTTCCACGAGGCTTGTTATTCTTTGTTTTTGTTCTTCAGACAACATGGCATTAGCATTCTTGGGTTTAAAAAAAATAAAATTTCCCATAATTAATGAGTCATCACAATGGTATCTTTAATATCGTTAAGATTCTTTGCAATTCTTCCGAGATTGACGATTACTAAACCCAGTGTGCTATTCTCGGTGGAAGAGGGGTTTAATAAATACGGCTTAATTGTATTAAGCAGCTTATCTATGCGTGCTATCAACTGACGAGAAGACGAGCGGCTAAAAGAGGATGCTGCAGTAAATGTGCCAATCTCTTTTTGCAGCGTTCTTCCTGTGTCCAATAGCGCGCCCAATTCCTCTGAAGTTAACATAAAATAATCGATTGCTGAATCATCTGTCTTTATACGTGTAAGTATAGAGATATAATATTAAGAGAACATTAACTATGCGTAGACATTCAAAACAAAAACCTATGCAAAAAGCACTGATTCTAGTGGACTTACAAAATGATTTTATGCCCACTGGGGCGCTGCCTGTGCCTCATGGCGATGAGGTAGTGCCCCTGGCTAATGCCTTGCAAGTCTATTTTGACTGTATTATCGCCACACAAGATTGGCATCCACGAAATCACGGCAGTTTTGCAGCGAATCATCCGGGGTTATCACCCGGAGATGCGATTGAGCTGGCGGGGTTGCCACAGATATTATGGCCAACCCATTGCGTACAAGCAACAGCTGGTGCTGAATTTGTAAAAACACTTAAAATCGACCGCATAGCTAAAGTTTTTCAGAAAGGTTGCGACCCAAATATGGATAGTTATAGTGGTTTTTTTGATAATGGTCATACTAAATCAACGGGTTTGGGCGATTACTTGCAAGCACGACGGATAAGCGAAGTGTATATTATGGGGTTGGCACTTGATTATTGTGTAAAATATACGGTATTGGATGCCTGCCAGCTGGGCTTCAAAACCTTTCTGATTGAGGATGGCTGTAGAGGGGTTAATGTACAGAGCACAGATAGTGTGATACAAGCGATGCAGGCCGCAGGGGCAAGTCTTATTCGCAGCACGGAGGTATATACTCTTCGCACTTGAATTTTCGGTCTGCGTTGCTCGCTTAGCTCGCAATCCTCATGTATCAACATACACTCCGGTTGCTCGCCTTCGTGGCGCCTTGCCGAAAACCCAATTGCTGTGAGTATATACTACTCTTTGCACTTGAATTTTCGGTCTGGACAATGGGGAGTACTATAGTCATCTTTGATAGAGCAGCTGCTTGTTATCATACTGGCCAACTTTTTCCTTTGCAGTAGTCACTGATTGACTTTGAAGAAGAGCAGTTTTAGAGAAAAAATAAGTAGAAGCGGAACAGTTTTCTTTTGTATGAATCTGATTTACTAAATGTGTGTTTAGATTGTTGACATTTTCGCCGGGAAACCATGCATCTATTTCTTCTTCGCTAGGGTTAGCAAATTCGCGAGGCACAGTTTTTATACCTGGTTCTTCAGTAAAATGCTTCACGTATTCTGTGTAAACACGCGCATATTTTTCCGGCGTTGGCGGGCCGTACTTGCTTAACATTGTTTCTAACAGATTAAAAGCATTTCTAAAAGTTAGTGGAAACTCTAATGCACCTTTGTAGCAGATATCTTCTGCAAACTTTTTGGTAACTTTTGGATGCTGGTTAAATCTTTTTCTATACGAGTCTATCAAGGAAAGGCAGTCCAAACAGGCCATTCTATGTAAAATTGGGAAGCGTGCTTGAGCCTCAGGGCTTAACAAAAAACTTGTGAGGAAATACGAACTTGTAAAGTTATCTGTGCCATTTTTCAGCGAAAAAAGATCCTCCTCCCTACCGTAATGGTCTTGAAATACCATAAGGCTATTAAAAAGAATCTCCAGCCTCCCCTTGCGCGGAGGTGGTACCATTACATTGTCCATTAGCAGAACCCAATAACGCCAAGTACTACCAATGTAGATAAAAAAATCTCTAAACGAAAAACTTGAGACACCTTCCTTAGAAAAAAATTCAGCTAAAAAATAGGTTTGCAAAAGATGACTATACATCCCATGTGGTATGAAGCTTGGGTCTATATATCCTCCTTCATCACAATACATATTTCCTTTTTTTATAGACTGTGTTGCTTCCTTTGGAGGAACATACCCTCTATAGGCGACAGTTTCTTTAGTATTTATCCCATGAGGAAATAAAAATTTGTTTATAACCTTAACTAAGAGATATCTTTGATTTTTTATCTTAGAAAAATTTTCATAAGCACCAGGTCCATCACAGGGCACTGTAAATTTAGTATGAAACCCACTTTGATTTGGTACTTCTTTTATAATTTCAACGGGAAGCTCAGAGAGATGACGATTACCTATTACATTCTGAGTTTCTGTTTCTAGCTTCTCAAGAAGTATCATAATAAAGTTAAAATCTTCTTTGTTTTCCACTTTAAGCAGTTGCTGTGCTTTTTTATAAAAAGTATTTAATTCCTCTTGCTTTTTATGGTCTACCTTGTTTTCTATTGGAAGTAAAGCTGAACTTGCTTGATATCTTGCCTGTAGATTTGAGTTAAACTTTAGAATGGTGCGTTGAAATTCTAGTACTGTTCTGTCCTGCTGTCCTGCTGTTCTGCTGTATATTAGTTGTTTTGTAATTGGCATGTTCTCTATTCTTTTAATATTGATTTCTAATGTTTTATCGAATATTTTTCGCATGTTTACGATGCTTCTCCACTTGAATTTAAATAAAAATAAATCCCTATCTTCCATGAATTTACCTCCCTTGAACAGGGGGCACCCACTCGATTTTCAAAGGTATACTCTTCGCACTTGAATTTTTTGCTGCGTTGCTCGCTTAGCTCGCAATCCTCATGTACCATGAGGGAACGAAGGTTGCTCGCCTTCGCGGCGCCTTGCCAAAAATCCCATTGCTGTGAGTATACCTAGTGAGCGGTATACGTAGTTGTTTATGCGTAGTCGAATGGAAACGCCATCACCTCATGAAGGGCGTCTTTTTTTGCAGCTAATAGGATAAGTCTATCGATGCCCAGTGCAACACCTGCACAGTCGGGTAAGCCGTGCTCGAGTGCGGCCAGTAATCGCTCATCGATGGGTACCGAAGGATAGCCTGCTTTTTTACGGTGATTGAGGTCATTCATGAAGCGTTGCCGTTGTTCTAATGGGCAACTGAGCTCGTGGAATCCGTTAGCGAGTTCTACGCCTTGCACATACACCTCAAAACGTGCGGCAAGTGGAGTATTATTTCCTGCTTGTATTCGTGCTAAAGCCGCCTGCGAAGCAGGAAAGTCATAAATAAATACCGGTTGCAGAGGTAATTGCGGTTCAATGTAGTGTGTCATCAATAGCGTTAACCAGTCATCCTTTTCCATGGTAGCGTCGTTTTCTATGCAGAGTTTCAATCGATCAGTGGTTTGTTTTAATTGTTCAACGGACGCATGATGTGGATCAATCTGTAAAAATTCCTGAAAAAGTGCAGCATAACTGAGACGTTTCGCTGATTGACACTGCAGGATTATTTTGAGTAAATCTTCTACCTCGTCCATGAGTTCATGATGGTCAAAGCCAGGTCTGTACCATTCTAATAGCGTAAATTCTGGATTGTGCGTACGACCGGATTCACCCTGATTACGAAACGCTTTACACAGTTGATAAATAGCACCACTACCGGCGGCGAGTAATCGTTTCATAGCAAACTCAGGTGACGTTTGTAGATAAAGTGTTTTTTTTTGTGAGGGATTTGAGAAAGCGTACTCGGTGCGAAAGCTATGTAAATGCTTATCGGTTACGGTCGCTTGCGAAAGCAAGGGTGTTTCAACTTCTAACACCTGTCTTTCTGCAAAAAACTGACGAATACGGCCTAAAATGTTAGCACGTCGGTGTAGTGCGGCGTGGGATGCACTCGGTCTCCAGTACGCTTCACGCTTGTCAAAGTCCGGCATCTTGATCAGCTCGCTCTGACATCATCATGAGGCGTCTATATTCGCGTTCAGCAATAAGACCGGCATCAAATTTTCGTTGTATATCTACAGACATCGGTTGGCCATATTGTTTAAGTAAACGGCGTGTTGTCGCACTGACATTGTCAAGCTTAGAATCAAGTAGTTGGTCACGCCGCTTTTCATCAAAAATTAAAAATTCGCGTAAGGCAACTCGTTTACCGTCCAGAGTAGGCACCAATTGTTGCCAAATGACGACACGAATCGTTTCTATGATATCAATCATCCGGCCATGTGCTTCGTCGGCAGGAAAAGAGTTAACTAATCGGCGTAAGGTTTCGGCGACACCATTGCTATGTAGTGTGGTATAGACGGGGTGCCCAGTGAGTGCTGCTTCTATAGCCGCACCTATTGTTTCGGGGTCACGTGCTTCACCGACTAAGATGAGTCGTGGTTTACGACGCAGTGCATTACGTACTCCCGCCGCAAAGGAAGGTAAATGTCTAGGAATTTCAGATTGACTGACGATTGCGCTAGGCATATCGATAGCGTCGTAAACAAATTCTATAGGGGCTTCGTAGGTGAGAATTTTTCGATGACTATCTTCTTTTTCGGCAAGCTCGCGAATAATAGCCGCTAATAAAGTGGTTTTTCCAGAGCCTGTTGACCCCGTAACATAAACAATGCCTTGTGTAGGAGACAGGGCGGACACAAGTGCTGGCTCTAAACTGAGTTCTGATAGTTTTGGTGGTGTACTCGGAATAGTACGAAAGGTAATTTGAATCGCATCATGACCTTCCACCAAACAGCCCGTAGCGTTGACACGGAAACGATAACGCTCATTGCGATTTGGGCGAAATTCATAATGCGTATCGATATCAACACCACTTAAAATTTGCGCACTGCCATTCGGTCCGTAAATGAGATTTAATATTTCAGAGACTTCTGTATTAGAAAGTTTACGGTGAGTAATCTTGAGTAAGCGCCCGTAAACTTCTGCAAATACAGATTCACCGGTTTGTAGCGTAATATCAGATGCCGATAGTTTTTGACAATGAATCAGCAATTGCGCTAAAGAAGCCGGTGTAAAACGTACCGGTTCATTCTCTAGATGGTACGGGGGGAGTGTCATGTGTGATGATTGGCTTCCATCGACGTGAGTTAGTTTGTAATTGAGGTAGCGAAGTAATTCTAAAGATTTGATCATTAATATGCAAATGAGAACTATCGCCCGTTGTGCCCAGGTTAGTTTGTGCGACAAAGGGTTTGCTGACCATACCTTTCACTAATAAAGAACGGTAAAGCGCCATCCCCGTATAGTCCCGTGTTAAGCGCGCTAAATTATCACTAAAAATATTATTGGCCTGGACGATTCCATCTTGCCAGCCCATCGCCGCATACTTTTTCCAAATAATACGTTCTTCGAGTGTTTTTGGTAAGAAAGCAGGGAGTGGCATCTCCGGTGCTTTATAATCCATCCAAAGGTAAGTGTGCCATTGGGGAGGGGCCGTTGTAAAATGTGCTTGGCTTACGATTTGATACAGTCGATCATCGATACGTAAAGTTTGCGCATCGGCTAAATTGAGCGAACGATTACTTTGTACTAATACAGGAGGCACGACATTATTATCCAGTAACATTAAGTTGAAATTGAAAATACGATCTAAATTTCTTGCGTGACTTGTTAATTCACTATTAATATTTTTAGAGCGCCACGCCAGTCCAGCTTGGGCGCCGACACTCATAGCAATGTCTTGTAAGGCTTGAGCATGTATCCCCGTGATTTCTTTGTCTTTTGTAGCCGGAATGGCTTGAGCATGCAAGTCTTGTAACTGATTTAAGCTATCTAGGCGGCCTACCGCCTTATAATTGGGCGGCGTAGTGTTACACGCGGCTAGGCAAAAAAAAAGTAATAAAAAACTAAACCAACGAGAAATAGATTGACAACTAGTTTTTAGCATAACGAAGTTCAATGGTGTGAATACCGGGATAAACAGCGATGTTGGCTTTATTGCCCGCTTGGACGTCCGCATTACGTATCACGTAAGACAAGGGCGTGTTTTGTGTGGTAATGGTGACTAACACGGGAATAGCAGGAGGGTGGCCTACGACTTCCAATCGATAGTGGGCCAGCTTTGCGATACGATCGAGTAAAGGCTCTATAGGACCCGACCAGTCGACGGAAGCAATTATCTTTTCCAAACCAGATGCTGTGGGGTAAGGTAGTGGTTTTCCGGGGGGGCTGGCTGTTTTTTCTAGAGTTTTGAGCTCATTAAGGGATTGACTTACCGAGCGAGCAGCCTCTGAGAGCTTAATTCCGGCATCATCGGATGTAGAATTAATGGTAGGGGTAATAGAATGAGGTGTATTTTGCTTAGTCGTGGAACAAGCGGATAATAAACCTAAAAAAATCACAACGGCTATTTTTTTCATATTATCTTTTCTTGGATAAAACCCCTGGCGTCTATTGGGCATTGAAGCAAGAAGGCTATCTAAAGTCAAGCGCTACGCCCTTCGCCTGTAGTGAGCAGCGAACAACGGACTTGACCCGCTTTTTTGTGCCGACTGAGTTCCCAATTTTCTGGGAGGTGGGGTAGATGGGCTAATGAGGACTCCATTTCAGTATAAATAGTACTTTGTGGTAATAGCACATTTTCTTTGACTAGCCACGTACAGGCCAATGCAATAAGATTTTTATGGAAAGGGGGATCGAGAAATACGACATTAAAACAAGGATTTACAGTGTTGAATACACGAGCAGCCTTGAATGGGAAGGTGATGTGGTAAACGCGCGCTTTATCTGCAACGGCTAATTGCTTGATCTGCGCTTTTAAATAACGGACAAGTTGCTCGGATTGCTCAATAAAGATGACCGATTTAGCACCACGGGAAAGGGCTTCAAAGCCCAATGCGCCACTACCCGCAAATAAATCCAAGCAATCCGCATTGGGCAAAACAGGGTCTAACCAATTAAATAAGGTTTCTCGTAGTCGATTGGGCGTAGGGCGTAAACCCGGCACCAAAGGAAAGCGTAATTTCCGGCCATGCCATGCGCCGGCAATGATTTTTACTTGCCCATTTTTCATAACTGAGGTTATATACGCATATTTAGTGAGAACGCAAGGCAAAAAATTGACAACGCATGTTTAGTTTTTTAAAACACAAGACGTCTTTTGAAGAGACAGTAGAAACAAAAAAGCCAGTTTTTTTGAAGCGCTTAAAAGCAAACTTACAAAAAACCCGTCGCCATTTAATAGACGGCTTGGCTCATTTAGTATTCGGCAAAAAAACGATAGCGGCTGACTTAATTGAAGATATTGAAAATTTACTGTTAAGTTCAGATGTCGGTGCTTCAGTAACCGAAGAAATTATTGATGACTTAAATGGTAAACTGGCACGCAAACAATTAGCGGATAGCCAGGTCGTATGGGAAGTATTACAACAACACTTGGTTACTTTGTTGCAGGCGTGTGAACAACCCTTGCCAACAAATTTAACCAAACCCTATGTCATTTTGGTTGTTGGTGTGAATGGCGTTGGGAAAACGACAACCATTGGAAAATTAGCCTATTTTTTAAAAAAACAAGGAAAGCAAGTCCTGCTGGCAGCAGGAGATACCTTTCGTGCAGCGGCCACCGAACAGCTGGCGGTGTGGGCTACACAAAATCACGTGCCGCTGATAGCCCAGCATCAAGGTGCTGATAGTGCTTCTGTGATTTATGACGCCCTACAAGCGGCTAAAGCGCGCAATAGTGATGTCTTAATTGCAGATACCGCTGGTCGGCTACATACAAAAGATAATTTGATGCAAGAACTGAAAAAAATAAAAAAAGTATTAGCAAAATTAGATGCCACTGCACCGCATGAAACGCTGTTGGTTCTAGATGCGAGCATGGGACAAAATGCCTTAGTCCAAGCAGAGTTATTCCATCACGTTATCCAGCTCACTGGGATAGTGCTTACTAAACTTGATGGTTCTGCGAAAGGTGGCATGATTTTTTCAATTGCTAAAAAACTGGCACTACCGATCCGTTTTATTGGACTCGGTGAGGGTATCGAAGATTTACAGGTATTTTCCGCTAAAGCATTTATTAATGCACTATTTAATGAGGTTTAAAAGAGAATTCAAAAATGCTAGAAAATGGTAACGTGTTTAAAAAATACATCTGTTTAATTTGTGGATTTGTTTACGAGGAAGAAAAAGGCTGGCCCGAAGAAGGCATTCCTGCTGGAACAGCTTGGGAAGATGTGCCGCTTACCTGGTGCTGTCCTGAGTGTGGTGCAATGAAGGATCAGTTCGAGATGCTAGAAATCTAAAATGGTCTGACTTCGGCAAGGATAACAATCGCCATTAGCATCACGGTAGGGATTTCATTGAAGTATCGATAAAATAAAGCAGAGCGTCTGTTTTTCTTTTTTTTGAAGTCGTTTTGTAAGGTTCCGCAGTAGAGATGAAAAATAATAAGCAGTAGGACGCAGAACAATTTCGCTTGCATCCACCGGGCGTGTAAATAATAAGCGGGGGAATCGCTGATTAATAAAGCGCCTAGTATCATGGTTATGAAAGCGGCAGGCGTCATGATAAGGTAATACAATCGGTGTTCCATGATGGTGAACCGTTCAAGGCTAACGGTGTCCTTGGCTTGTGCATGATAAACGAATAGACGAGGTAGGTAGAATAGACCGGCAAACCAGGCTACCATGGTGATGATGTGAAACGCTTTAATCCAAACCATATATACTCTTCGCACTTGAATTTTCGGTCTGCGTTCCCGCTTGGCTCGCAATCCTCATGTATACTCACAGCAATTGGATTTTTTTGCTACTTACTTCAGTGCTTGATTTAACGTTGCGGCTAATCGGTAACCAGCCAGTACTAATTGCTTTTTGGCAATTGCTTGGCCTTCTTTATAGTAGGCAGGTGAGGGATCAGTGTTTTCTGGCGTACTGTAAATAAAGGGAGCAAATTTCTCATCTTCTTTTATCCAGTCTGCTAAATTATTATCTTTCAATAGTTCAGAAACCTGGCTTTTTGGGTAACTTATTTGTAGCATGTAAGCCGTTTTCGCAATGTTTTGGTGTGGCTTTAGAAATCCTACGGCGCTATCCCAAAGCGAGTGAAGATTTATAGTACAGCGACCTGCTTGATTTTTCCTTAAGCAAAATTGATTGCCGCCACTGTCTCCACTGCAACCATGTGTTACGTTAGTTATCGCATGTAATGGCTGGTGAATATCTCCCACAAAATGCTCGGTTAATACCATCAGTAAGGCCTGTGTGTTTTCATGATGACTTGTCGCTAAATCAGGTTCAATAGTATTAAGTGCCCACACTACGTTGGTGGGCTGTATTGTTTTACAGTGGCTGGTCTGTGGATAAGCTGCATCCATGAAATGCCAGCTAGCGGTTGATGCGTTAGAGAATGGCAATAGATTCTCTGGAATATTTGCATTAAATTGAGTAAATAAGGTGTTTAGCTTGCATTGTCGCCAAATGTCTGGCATCGGTGCTATCTTGGCAAAGGTAGAAGCATTGGGATACTGGCGATCGAGCCTTTTTTGTTCCTGACTAGCCAACGCGTTGAAAATAATAGCCGCTAATTTATCTGCTTTACTTTTTACCTCAGGTGTTAAATTATTATAAGCTATCTGGGCGACAACAACATGTCCAGTGAAATTCCAAGCATTGGCAATGACGGGCAACATAGCTAACAAGAGTACTGTAAAGATTTTTTTCATATGAGTATCTTCTCTATCAATAAATTTTATTAATAATTCATCGAGTTTAAAATTAAAAAAAGCGATTATACGATGTTCTTAAGCAATAACAAGAGGCCTATTCAGAAAGAGCGGTTAGCGAGGCGTATCTCCTATGACGTATGAACTCATGATTCCCACTATCAAAACTTATTTATTACGGTTACAAGCGAATATTTGTTTTTCTTTTGAACAAGAAGAGCACTATGGAAAATTTATAACCGATGATTGGGTACGTCACACAGAGGGTAGCGGCAAAACATGTGTGCTAACCGAAGGCCAAGTGATAGAACGAGGTGCGGTTAATTTTTCGCACATTTCTGGCGTCAACTTGCCTGCCAGTGCGACGACACGACGTCCGCAATGTACAGCAGCGTCTTTTCAAGCCATGGGTCTTTCTTTAGTGATCCATCCACGCAATCCCTATGTGCCGACTGTGCATATGAATCTACGTTTTATTGCACTGGAACAAACGAATAGCCCTGATCCCGGTTGGTGGTTTGGTGGCGGGTTTGATTTGACGCCTTATTATGCTTTTTCAGAGGATTGTCAGCATTGGCATCGTACCGCTAAGGCCGCTTGTGATCCTTTTGGCGAGCAGGTTTATGCGCAATACAAAAAAAAATGTGATGACTATTTCTACCTGCCACATCGTAAAGAGTGGCGTGGTATTGGTGGAATTTTTTTCGATGATGTTAATCAGTGGAGTGTTCAGACCTGTTTTTCCTTTATACAAAGTGTTGGTGATCATTTTTTAAAAGCCTATCTACCTATCCTACAGCGATACAAAACGAAACCCTATGGCGATCGAGAACGACAGTTTCAAGCCTATCGTCGTGGTCGTTATGTAGAGTTTAATCTACTTTATGATCGGGGTACTTTATTTGGTTTACAAAGTGGCGGTAGAATCGAATCTATTTTGACCTCTATGCCGCCACAGGCGAATTGGCAGTATGCTTGGCAAGCAGAACCAGGATCGCCTGAGTGTGCATTGACAGAGAAGTTTTTAGTACCGCAGGAATGGATTTTATAGTGAACCCCATACATGGGGTTGAATATACTCTTCGCACTTGAATTTTCGGTCTGCGTTGCTCACTCGGCTCGCAATCCTCATGTATCCACATACACTCCGGTTGCTCGCCTGCGTGGCGCCTTGCCGAAAATCCAATTGCTGTGAGTATATACTCTTCGCACTTGAATTTTCGGTCTG
>Ga0206856_10194_pt1 | contig 20511 bp, 17 predicted proteins | sample Alteio_BWOrgCont_48_FD_152630 | JGI IMG/M metagenome (GOLD analysis project Ga0206856, IMG submission 152630) | Enriched cells from forest soil in Barre Woods Harvard Forest LTER site, Petersham, Massachusetts, United States -... | ecosystem: Environmental > Terrestrial > Soil > Temperate forest >...
AAACTTTCCACTCTGCGCGTACTGATTAAACAACGAAACCAACGCTCCCAAGATCTGCTTGAGCTGCCCGTTTCCAGACATCGTACTGATCAGACTGACCGCTGACGGAAACTCCGGCAACATACTCGACTGCAAAAGTGCATCGAAAAACGGCCCGTTACTGGTCGCATCCCTCATCACGTTATTAACAACTTCAATAACAGGGTGAGCATCGTTTACATAATAGGCGGATCGCAAGACCTTCAACGCCGGCAACAGCGCTGCTTGGTCGCTGTTCATAAAAATTTTCAAACTCTGAATCAGGTTAAAAAACTGAACCGGATTCGTACGCGTGATCATGTCCGTGCCGATATCAAAGAGCGTACTACCACCCAGCATTGGATCCTTCGCCAACACGAAGTCGAGAGTCTGATACAAATTCGTACGGTCTTCGACTCGAGGCAAACTCAACAAGAGCAGAGCATCTTCCCATACCCCGCGCTGATCGAGCTCAATCATGGTCGGAAGCAAGTTCTTGATTCCGGACGTATTACTCGTCCCCGTGTCCGCGAGAAGTCCGATCATCAAATCCGCAAGCGGACGAGTCGTAGTTCCTGCACGCTGAAAATTATAGAGCGCCGTCATCAAATCGACCGCCGGTATTACCGCCTGGTCACTCGCCAGCGACAACAAGGAAGGAAAAGCCGAACCCAGTTCCGAAGGATAGGAACAAAACGGGTTCATCGCGATCAGAGTTAAAAAATTGGTCTCTTGAATGAACTTCGATGCATCTGCCGACGTGGGGAGGCGAGCCAACTCACTCACCACAAAGCGAGCAGCATCGTCCACTGTCGCGGCACCCTTCAAACACGAGAGCGGCATATGAGCATAGTGAAACAAAGAAGTCATGCCGTCGAAGATTTGAGCGTTATTCATCGCCGAAGCGTGAAAAAACGACGACACTCTCGGAATTGTTTTCACAAAATCGTCAGCCGTGAGCCCAAAAACAGGATCCAGTGTCGGCAACAACTCGCCGTTCTGAACTTCTGTTAAACTACTGCGAATCATCTCGCGCGATGATCCGAGATAAGCCATCAATCCGTCGGTGATCGTTTTGAGAGGAACAGGGCTCCCCGCGCCCGCAAGATGCCCTTCAAGCGATTGGAACGCAGGAGCATCTCCCAGTGTGATCCCTAAATCCAAAGCAGTCGCAGCGTTATCTGGCGTAAACTTGGTTGAAAGTTTCTCGAGCATCATTAAAAATGCCGGATCCAAACTGCCATCCTGCGTGTTGTGAACAGCAGCATTGAGAACAGCAAGCGCACTGGTTACGAAATATTGATTTTGAATTAAATTTCCGAAGTTCGTCAGCGCCGGATCCAAAAGTCCATGGCTATCGAGGTCACGATAGGTTTGTTCGAGTGCATAGACGACATCGCGGCGTTGGAAAAAATACTGGTTAATCACCGACGCAATCGCGTTCAACTGCCCCTGGCTATTCATTTGATCCACGAGAGTGGCGAGCGGCTGAATAGCCCCATTGGCGTTGAAGCAATCCACCAGTGATTTGATCATCGGTGCCGTAAGATTATTGCCATTCAACTCCATCCCGGAGCAGGCGGTGTTGATCTTTCGGTAGCTCACGGGATTTTGAACCTGTTGGTCAACGCCCGTACCAAAATACGTCCACGGCTCGCAGGCCGACCCGACGATGGCGAACATCGTCAAGAAGGTGATCCCAGCCGACCAGCGTGCTTGGTTCCGAAATTTTCGGTTCAAGTGCATTTCTCCAATTGTTAACCAATCAGCCTATTAAGGAAACAGGCGTTTGAACCGGCGGATCATATCAATTCGTATTCTTTTGGTCAACTATTATGCGGACAAAATCTTGTTATACCGTTTATCGTCAGAACAGCTCACCTTTACTTAATAGTTTCAATATGTTGTAAGCGTAAAGACAGTCTACTAAATTAATTTAGTTCGAATGTCACACCGAACTCGGATTCGAGTCTGGAGAATTTTTTTCTTTCATGGCACTGTTTCGAGCGTTGTTTCCATCCCTGCGCGCCGAAAAAGCAGGTGCCAGGTTAAACAACCCGGTGAGAACAACCCGGCAAATAACCGGCCTATAACCTAAATAATAGGAGAGCCATCGCCATGAAAAAGAACCTCAGCGCCACATCCAGAGAACAGATGTCCAAAGTCTTTAAACAGGCCAAAGACTCAATCAAACTCCTCGAGCTTCTTGAAAAAGAAGCCCTATCGAAAGCAAAGAGCTTTGTAAAACTTCCGCGCGGAGCCGACCGAAAAAAGCTCACGAACGCGAAAATTTTGTCGAGCCTCAAAAAACTCGGCGTCGCCACGCAAGAAGAAGTCCTCGCTCTTCGTGATCGTATCGAGCAGCTTGAAGGGCAACTTTCGGCGCATGAGTCGAGCTCCGGCCATAAGAAAAAAAACTCAGCCCCACAAGCCGACGCAATCCCGCAGGGATAAATTTAACACTATTCCGTTGTGAGGATTTTTTCGAAAAATCCGACAAAGTATCAAGACAAAAGCGCCACATAACGGAATAGTGTTAAAAACCGACGTCTCCGCGATCGGGCCGCGCACCAGGGACTGGCGTACCCGGCATGTCTTTCGCGAGATTTGCGAACAGAGTATATTCGGCGAGCCAAGCGAGACGAATCGTGTCCGTTTCACCGGCACGGTGTTTAGCGACGATCAGTTCTGCAATGCCTTTGTCTTCGGTATCTTTATTGTACACTTCATCACGATAAATAAAGCAAACCATGTCGGCGTCCTGCTCGATGGCGCCCGATTCTCGAAGGTCCGAGAGCATGGGGCGTTTGTTCGGGCGAGACTCCACACCTCGGTTCAACTGAGACAGCGCAATCACGGGAACGCCCAATTCTTTACCGAGATTTTTAAGATTTCGAGAGATTTCGGAAATTTCTCGTTCGCGTGATCCATCACCTTTTGATGCGGCCTTAGAGCCTTTCATGAGTTGAAGGTAATCGACCACGATCAAATCAAGACGCTTTTCGGTGAGCATGAGCCGACGACAGCGTGAACGAATATCCATCACAGTGAGATCGCCCGAGTCGTCGATGAAAATTTTGGATTTCGACAGATGATCGGCCGCTTGAGCTAGTCTTGGCCATTCACGATCAGCGAGACGACCGATCTTTAGGCGCTTAGCATCGACCTTTGCCATCCCCGAAAGAAAACGAATCCCAAGCTCTTCTTCGGACATTTCGAGCGAAAAGATCGCAACCACGCCCTTGCCCGACGTTTGCCCTGACGGCGAAGCCGTCATGGCGATATTTTGCGCCATCGAGAGGAACATACTGGTTTTACCCATGGCAGGTCGGGCGGCCAAGATGATCAACTGACCAGGACGAAGACCGCTCGTGAGCCGATCAAAATCATGAAACCCCGTCTGCAATCCAACTACTTCGGATTTTTTTTGCGAGAGCTCTTCGATCGAAAACATGTTCTTCACGACGATCTCTTGCATGCTTGAGAAAGACTTCGTCAGCTTCATGTCCGCAATCGAGAACATCTTGCGTTCGGCATCGTCCAAGAACGCTTCGGTATCTTCGACGCCGTCAAAAGCATCGCCCGAAATCTGTCCCGTCGTCTCAATCACTCGGCGAAGCAACGCCTTGTCGCGCACGATGCGGGCATAGTAAATGACGTTGCTGACCGCAAAAGTATCTTCAAAAAGACTCGTCAGCGTCGCCGTGCCGCCGACCGCTTCGTACCAACCACGATCTCTCAGAGTTGCAGTCAATGTGATGAGATCGAGTGGCTCACCTTTTTCAGAAAGCGTCAGAAGTACATCGAAAACCTTCTGATGGGTTTCACGATAAAAATCACGTCCTTCGAGTCCCGTTTCCAAAACTCGGTGGATGGAGTCATTATTGAGCAAAACTGCGCCCAAAACGGACCGCTCTGCTTCAACATTATGAGGAGGTACACGACCGCCTGGGATCCCGTGAGCGGGTGCGCCCCCACTCCGGAAATTCTCGACTTCCATCATTTGGAAAAACCCTTTTAGCTCTCGTCTTTGACGACCCAGACTTTAACTGTCGCGGTCACGTCATTTTCAAGCTTGATGGTCACAGGATGAACACCCAGGCTCTTGATCGGGCCAGGCATTTGAACAGAGTGACGGTCGATCTCGAAGCCGGCTTTTTTAAGCGCGTCCGAAACGTCGTTTGAACTGACCGAACCGAAAAGCTTGTCGTGTTCGCCCACTTTTCGCGAAACCGTGCACGAAAAGTCCGAAAGTTTTTTAGCGAGCTCTTCAGCAATCCCTTTTTGTGCGAGGCGCTTTTTCTCGAGAAGTTTCTTCTCATGCTCAATCGCAGCGACGTTTTTTTCGTCAGCAGCAACCACAAGACTTTGTGGGAGAAGAAAGTTTCGAGCGTAACCATCGCTCACTTTGACGACATCGCCGATACGACCTAAGTTTTTAACATTTTCACGCAGCACTACTAACATAAAAGACTCCTTCATGATCCATCATCGCGGACCGATTACGATTGCCTGAATTTCGCCCGAAAGTCAAACCAGAGGTCAAAGAAACCGAGACTCAACAGAAGCGGCATCATGACGAAAACCGCGACCGCGTAACCCACTGCTCGAAACATCCCTCGGACCTTCCACTGACTTAAGAAAAACGCCAATACACTCAATCCCTGAATGGCATAAATCGCCATTAAGAACTTAAACAAATTCAACCCAACATCAGTCACCGGCCCCAAATCCCAAATGAGGCAAGCCCCAGACACAATCGTCGGCCAAACCAGCCAATCAGGTGACCGCCAACGAGATAGATAATCAGCCGGCATCCCCAAACGTTCACGAATTTGGCCAGGATTTGCCCTGAAAACGAGGACTAAGGAGGCCCAAATCATGACTAATGCAAAAACCGCCACCGCCGATGGGAATTCGAGAATAAAACTCTGTTTCCAATCCTGAATATCAGCTTCGCTTGGGCCGGGTGCTCCTTTGCCATCTTGATTCGCAGAATTTAGAGTTTGAACGACCGTATCCACAAGTCCCGAAACTTGGCTTTTAAATTCCAAGACAGGACTCAGATGATGGGCTCTACAATAAACAAGTACGCTCGCAGCACCCACGAATACCATGCTTACCAAAGTCAGGATCGCCGTCTTTTCAAACGATTTGCGAAAAGCCAGCAGTTCAGTCAAGGCAATGACTAAGACGCCCACAAAAAGCAGATAGAGTGCCAAAGTCGGACTCCCGCCCGCAATGGTAATCACCACACTGTTCGTGAGAAGAGCCAACCAAGCCCAAGCTCGACCCCGCCGAAAATACAAAAATATCAACGGCAGCGGCGAGAAGATCGTGAAGATCCCACTCATGAAAAAGAAGGCGCTCGCAAAAAATGGAACGATCCTCGCCCAGACTGGTGCAAGTCGCGAACGACTCACACTGACTTCAGCCTGAGGCGATGGCTCGCCACTTTTTCCGGCTATCGGAGCTTGTTCCGACTCGGGTGACGAGGTTTCCGAAGTTTTTGCCGAAAGCTTGGAGATATCCGTAAGAGTTGCTCCCTTAGATTCCCATACTGACATAGCCAACCAAAGCCAAGTTCCGAGCGCGTTTGACTGCACTCGTGAGCTTGCGTTGGTGACCTGAGCAATTGCCCGAAATACGGCGAGGAACGATCTTGCCGTGTTCGGATACAAAAGACTGCATCATGCGAATGTCCTTATAATCCAGGACATACTCGCTGTCAGAACAGAAGCGGCAAACTTTTTTACGGTGAAAACCAGCTCCACCACCACCGCCGCGACGGTCTCCACCATCACGATCATAACCGCCGCCACCGCCGCGGTCATCACGGTCCCCGCGTTCGCCGCGAGGTGATTTTTCACGATACTCAGATTTCAAATTAGTTGTAGCCATTGTAATGATCTCCTTTTAAGTCGCCGCTGTCTTTTTACCGAAGCCCCGCCGCACTTCTGTACGGCTTCCTCACGGCGCAAAACCTTCGCGGCTCCTAGAATTAAATTCGTTATTATTCTTCGGATCCGCTGTCGAAATCATGGGATTCCGATGTGTCGTGACCACGACGCTCAGCCATGCGCTCTTCGCGACGAGCTTCGCGCTCTTCTTCACGACGTTTTGCAGCTGCGTGCAAATCAGCACGACGTTTACGGAAAGTTTCGCTATCGAACTCGTCTTCAAGATTGACGGTCAAAAAACGAAGGACATGCTCATGAAGGCGAAGATTACGTTCAAACTCATGAACGACGTCGCCTTTGCCCGTGTACACAACATAGGTGTATTGAGCGCGAGTTTCTTTTTGAATTGGATACGCGAGCTTGCGCTTGCCCCAGTCTTCAGTCAGGACCACTTCGCCTTTGAATTCTGCAACCGCGCGAGCGAGGCGCTCTTGAAGGGTCTTGAGCGCTTCATCGGACATTTCTGCTCGGGTGACATAGGTAGTTTCGTAGCCAGCAATTTTGCTAGCTTCTTGAGTCGTAGACATAGTTTGCCATCTCCTTTTGGATAGGGGGTTGGAAAAGACCCAACCCACAAGCCCATGGCCGTTTGGCCGTGAGCAAGGTTGATCGCCCGAGCCAGGTCAGGCGAAGCCGGACCAAAATATGACTAGAGCAATCCGGGGTCTGTAACACAGGGAGCCCTCTCTAAAAAAGGGAAATCCGGGTCCAAATTGATTTCTCTCAAAATCTACCGCGAGCGACCTTCAAAAGGATGAGTAGGAGGCTCGTCATCTTCATTTTTTGGCTTTGGATTCCCCGATTCGATCGGCTGGCGTGCTCGTCGCACCCCCAACCATTGAACGACCCAAATAGACCCCTCATACAGAAGGATCAACGGACAACCTAACATTAGCATCGAAACTGCGTCGGGCGGAGCAAACATCGCCGAAGCAACCGTAATGATCAAAATCGCCGTTCGACGCTGTTTACGCAGAAGAGGCGCATCCACAAGTCCTAGATAGCCTAACAAAACCACCAAAACAGGAAGTTCGAACGCGAGCCCGAAGAGCAAAATCAACTTCAAGCAAGTCCCATAGTAAGAATCGATCGTCAGCATCGGAACGTCCGACGGTCCTCCGTAGGTCACAAAATATTTGAACCCCACCGGGAAGAGCAAAAAGTAAGCAAAGCACGCCCCACCGATAAAAAAGCCGCTCGCCGCAGCCACAAACGGGATCACGAGCTTGCGCTCCTTGGGATAAAGGCCTGGAGCTATAAATCCCCAGAGTTGATAAAAATAGTAAGGCGAAAAAAAGAACAGCGACGCGTAACCCGCGATTTTCAGATGGGTCAGAAAGTTTTCAAAAAGACTCGTAAAATACAGGTGCCGCTGTTCGGGCGGCATCACGTCGAAAAGCGGCTTGCGCAAAATCGCCAGAATCGGATCCGCAACAAAATAACAGACTAAAAATCCGACCATGAATACGATCAAGCATCGCATCAGACGAACTCTCAGTTCATCAATATGATCATAAAATGCCATCACTTTAGAATTCTGTTGAGCCATGCTTGTTTATGGTTATATTCGGTCAATCGAAGGAGTCAACTAAGTCATGTCACCTGAACCCACTAAATCAAAATTTCCAAAATCTCTCGTCATCGGCGGCGTTATCGCGCTCGTAGTTGTTGCAGCTCTGGTGATCAGCCAGATGGGCAAGAATGCGCCGAGCAGCAATTCGACTACTTCGGACTCGACTTCAGCGACAAGCACGCTTCAGTCCGCTGCTGCACCTGCGGCGGCAGTTTCTCCAGCGGTCACAAAATCCAATCCCAATCCGGATTTGACGGTGGATGCAAACGGCATGTCAAAAGCGACCGTGATCCTCACTTCAAGCGAGGGAGTCATCAAGTTTAAGTTTTATCCGAAGGATGCGCCCAATACGGTTCACCGATTGATCGAATTGATCAATCAGGGTTTCTACAATGGTTTGATTTTTCATCGAGTCGTTCCTGGGTTTGTCATTCAGGGGGGCGACCCTCAGGGCAACGGCACGGGTGGCAGCGGTCAGAAGCTCAAGGCCGAATTCAATGATCGACACCACGTCGAAGGGACCGTCGCGATGGCACGCGCGATGGATCCGGACTCAGCGGATTCGCAATTTTATATTTCGCTCGGAACTCTCCCACATCTCGACCACAGCTACACGGTTTTCGGGCAAGTGATCGAAGGGATGGATGTCGCGAAGAGAATTAAAGTCGGCGATAAAATCGTCTCAATGGTGATTGAATAGTTAATGAGAAATAAGTAGTAAACAGGGCTCTTTTGGCTTCAGACGAGGAAGAATTCACAAAAAAACGGGAGTACACTTTTCGGTGCATGAGGATTTTTTCGTGAATTTTGACGAAGTATCAAACCAAAAAGGCCCTGTTTACTGCCAGTCCTTTTTCATGGTTTCGTTGGGTAGGATCCCAGCCTCTTGCAACGCCTTAGCAGCTCGTTCGCTTCGTGTCCGAATCCAAAGTTCGTAGAGACGGAGGATATCTTTTTCGGTCCGCGGTATCGTTGTTTTGTCGCTTACTTCAGCTAAAACCTCAACGAAGGAGCCAAATTTGTTCGCCAGCTCTTGATAGATCGCTCGAAGCGCGTCCTCTTCCGTGAGTGCCGCAACCTGCTTATAAGCGGTACCACCCATTTCGATGTAATAGTCGACGTCGACCAGTTTTCGATTGAGGCTGTCTGGAAAATACCCCGCCACATAAAGAGAGACGTCACCGATCTGCTTAAACCTCTTGCTCTGCTGTTCGGGTTGAGGCGCTTCGAGCGCTTCTTTGACCAAAAGCGCGAGCGGTTCTTCCACCAGGCGTTCAGCGACCATGAATTGATTGAGGAGATTGACGAGATAAAATTCCGTCTCCGGAGCGGTCGAAACTTTTTGATGCACCAAAGCTTCAGTCACAAGTTCATGGAAGAACGCTTGGGGCTGTGCAACAAGGGCCAATGAAGGTTTTTTGTTACTCATTCAGTTTCTCCAAATCGGGATCCGTGCCAAAAGCTGGGGCTTTCCCCATACTTATATGTTAAACCTCCTGGTGCAGGAGTCAAATCGTCAGGAAATGAGTGAACCCAAAAGGGTGTGTCGCGAACGACGCAAACTTAAAAGAAAACTTTACTAAAATGAAAACGAAGGCTTACACAATCGCCGTTTATTTGACTCTCCTAGGAGCCTCTTTCACACAGAGTTCTGCCGCCGAAATCAAAGTCACTTTATTCGGGCAGCCGTGTTTGCTCCAAGGTCCTACCGATGTTGCAACTCTTAAGCTCATCCACTCGATCAGCCCAGCCGAAATCGATCCAACCGACAGCGCGGATTTGAAGCGCATTCTTGCGAAAATCAAATCGCCGGCGTCTTTGTCTCTCCCTCCGCAACTCGATCATTATCGAGAGTCCCTCACGAAACGACTCGAAGCTCAAATCGCGTTTCACGAGGCTTCAGAGATTTTTTCGAAAACTGGAAAAATCGATGCCCTCGCTGCACTTGAGCAGAAATATTTCTCTTCCCGCGAGAGCAAAACCGCAAAGACCTACCAAGCACAACTCGCTAAGTTCGCGAAAAAAGGACCTGCGACCGAAACTTACTCCTTGATGGAAGTCTTCAACGAGGGGATCGAACCTGATCCGGAAGAAGAGTTCCACCGCGCGATTCACAAAATCAATATCGAGTACAACTGCTCGTACGACTCTGGCGATACCGCCGAAGGTGCATAACGCAGTTCTTAACCAAAAGGTGGGGCCCACCTAACCAAAAGGTGAGGCCTACTTTATTAGCCGACGACGCTCGTGACCATGTAGGGCTCAACGAGGTACTTGCGGCAGACATCTTGAATTTGCTTCGGAGTGACGGCGCGGATTCGTTTCTCAATCTCGCTCTCGCTCGCAAAAGGGATGCGGTAGAGCAACTCGAGACCCGCATGCGCGGCTAACGAAGAATCCCCTTGAAGATCCATCGCGCGACGCCCGAGGTAGAACTCTTTGGCGCGATTCATCTCGGAAGACGTCGGACCTTTTTCTGCCAATTTCTCGAGGACAGCGCGAATTCCGGCCAATGCTTCGTCTTTTTTGCTCGGCGCACACGCAATGTATGTCCCGATGTAACCGCGTTCAATCCCCTCAAAGCTGATCGGATCGACCGTGTAGGCGAGGCTTTTCTTCTCTCGCAACTCAATAAAAAGTCGTCCACTCTGCCCGCCCAGCAACGTCTGCATCATCCGGATTGCAAAGCGCTCTTCAGAAATAATCCGAGACCCTAGCCCCCCCACGATGATGTGAGTCTGCTCGCGACCTAGCTTTTTCTCCACCCAACGTGGGGCTTTGAGCGAAGGCTCATCTTGAAGATCTAACGCTTTCGGGGAGGCTCCGTTTTTCACCGCGATTGATTGCGCTCGGCCGGCCACTTCTTTAAGCCACAAATCCAGCGCAGGTCGACTCATCGGACCACTCAGCGAAATCACCATCCGCTCAGGCCGAATCCAGGAGCGATGCAAATCGCGAAGAGTCTTCGAGTTGATCTTTGCAACCGACTCGAGAGTACCAATAGTGATTTTCCCATAGGGATGATGCTCGAAGAGCGTCTGCAAAAACAACTTCGAACAAACTTGTGAGGAGTGATCTTCCAATCCGCGAATCGAATCTTCAGTCACTCGACGAGAATGTTCCACTTCCGAATCCGGAAAAATCGGATCCAATAAAACGTCCGTAAAAAGCTCCGAGAGCTTACCCCAGTCGCGGGCAAGACCCGTCATCTGAAGGCCGACGCTGTTTCGTCCAGAATACCCATCTACACTCGCTGCATGTCCTTCAGTGATGCCCGCAATCGTGCGTGCATCGCGAATCGAAGTGCCTTTCGTCCAAGACATCGACATCAAATTGCTCGCGCCGCCCCCACCATTTTCTGCAGACTCAAGACGAGTCCCCCCCATCACGGCCGAGTGGATACTAAAAACATGCGAGCTCGGACGCTCCAGATACGCAACTCGAATCCCGCTCGGCAGATCAAAAAATGTCGGCTCACCGACTTTCGAACTGTGGACCAGACTCCGCTTGGAGGGCTTAACGGTCGAGAAATCCAGATACTTCTTCGCCAGTTCGCCGACCGAAGAAACATCGTGCTTCGCATTCGCCTTCGGCACCATCACCACTGCCGACATGCGATGATAATCCAGGTACTCACGTGCGACTTCTTGCACTCGCGCCGGATCCACGCTTCGCAACTGCTCAAGGTACTTTTGATCAAAACCCATATCGTTCAATATGAACCCAAGAAACCCAAGTCGTCCCGCCATCCCATCAGCGGACTGGGTGGCATAAAGGCGCTCACTCTCTGCGTTCACGATCACGCGAGAAAGCTCATCTTGCGTCGGCCCTTCGTCCGCGAAACGGCGCAATTCTTTGAAAACCGCTTCCGTAACGATATTCAATCGCTCTAACGATTCGAATTCAGCCTGAAAATACAACATCCCCGGATCGCTCGGGATGTAGATCCCTCCGCTCACTTCGGTGACGAGAGAATCTTGCTGGAAAAGTTTTTGATACAATCTCGACAGCTCGCCCATTCCCAAAATGCCTGCCAACAAATCAAGCGCGGGCACGTCTGGGTGCATCTGCTCGGGCACACGAAACGAGAGACTCAACGTCGGAGTTTTCACATCAAAAGCGCGAGACAAAAGCGCGGGCGCCGGGCGAAGCGCAGGTTCTTGAGGCAAGGAGCGCGGTTTCGCGCCTTGCTTTTTGATGACTTTCGCACCGAAGTGCTTCTCCAAATAACGGACGATCGCTTTTTTTCGCGCGCCAGTTTGATCCTGAACAGGACCGACGAGAATGAGGCCCATTTTTTCAGAAACATAATTGCGACGATAAAACGCTTCAAGTTGCGCCACTTTTGCAGCCTTTAATACTTTGATGTAACCGATCACGGGCCGGCCATAGGGATGTTTTTTAAATGTCTGTGAAAAAAGACTCTGGAAAACCTGGCGCCCCGGCGAATCCTCGTTCTTGCGAAGCTCTTCTAAAATCACCTCGCGTTCGCGGTCAAAATCGGTTTTCAAAAATTTCTGCGGCTTCGCGATCGTTCCAAACGCATCAATCACTTTTTCCCAATGAGTGGCTGCGCAGGTAACGTGATAGACCGTCTGATCAAACGACGTGTAGGCATTGATCGAACCGCCGAGCGACTCAATTGACTGCGCCATTTGGCCGGTCGACGCACGCCCGGTTTCTTTTGCCGAGGCATCTTTAAAAAGCATGTGCTCGAGGAAATGCGCAAAACCTGTCTCCGTCGGCGACTCATCCACGCTCCCGGTCTTGACCCACCAATAAGTCGCCGCGACTTGGCTATCGGTGTGCTGAAGAATGACTGGGATCCCGTTGGAGAGCGTGAACGTTTCAGGTTGGAAAATTTTAGGCATGCAAGGAGGATAGCCTAATCCCCGACCAACCTAAACCCCTTTATTTCAACAGGCATTTCCGTCGGGCCGCGATTCGCGCGTACACAAGCCGCCCTAGCCACCGAACCCCCGGGACAAAACACAAAATACAAAACGGTGACAGCGCAGGCACCGCCCATGCGAGCCGACAAAAACCGTCCATACCTGGGAGCGGAGTGCGTCCTTCTTCTACGACATAGGCTGAAGCATCAAGATCACTCGATTGGAGCGAAGCGGCGAGAGGTCTCCAAGTAGCTTCATCTTGAGCTCGAACGAACCTCAGACGACTCAACCAATCGAGACGCGCAAGGAATTCCACCGCTCTCCGGCAAAAGTCGCATTCTCCATCGTAAATCACGGTGAGTTTGGAGCCCATTGTGATACAGACTATCGCAACTCATGCGATCGCTCTACGTCCATTTCCCATTTTGTGAAACCAAGTGCCATTATTGCGACTTCTATTCGCTCGGTCGCGAACGCACGCGCGAGGGCGACGCCGGCAAATTCGAAGCGGCACTTCGCGCAGAATGCGAGCTCATGGCCCCTCGCCTCGCTCCGGAACTGGACACGATCTTTTTCGGAGGGGGGACACCGAGCATGACTCCGCCGGATGCAATGGCACGCGCGATCGAACCGCTTTGGAAGCACACCCAAGTGACCGCCGACACGGAATGGACGATGGAAGCCAACCCGTCTTCGATCGAATACGAAAAAATGCGCGACTACCGCGCTCTCGGCGTCAATCGAGTGAGCATGGGCGTACAAGCAATGCGTGATGAATTGCTCACGAAACTCGGCCGAGTTCATTCTGAAGAACGCGCGGTGCGAGCGCTCGAGGCCGTTTTCAAGGCCGGTTTTACGAATGTTTCAACCGATCTGCTTTGCGGTGTCCCGGGCCAGTCGCTCGGAGACCTCGACCATGCGCTCTCGACGCTAACCCAGTTCCCGATCACGCACCTGAGTTGCTACCTCCTCACGCTACCGCCCCATCATAAGATGTATGCAGACCTGCCCAACGAGGACACGCAACTGGAGCACCTCCTCCACATCGACGAGTGGATGCGCGCCCGCGGCTTTGATCACTATGAAATTTCAAATTATGCCCGCCCCGGACTTCGCGCGCGCCACAACCTCCACTACTGGAAAGGCGCTTCATACCTGGGCCTGGGCCCCTCAGCCCATTCGTTCGATTCTGCTAAAGCCCAGCGTTGGAAAAACGTCTCTTCGCTTCACAAATACGCGCAACTTCTCGAACAGTCCCAGTCCCCAATCGAGGGCTTCGAGGAGCTGACCCCTGAACAGCGGGGCCTGGAGAAATGGATGCTAGCACTACGCCTAGACGAGGGCTTCCCCGAAACCTGGCTCGAGTCCCCCGCACAGAAATCTAAAGCCCGCCTTCTCGAGGAGCAAGCGTTGCTTGAGACACATCCCCTTGTAACTACTCACAAAAGGCTCACGGCCCGTGGATTTGCCCTGTCGGATCAAGTAATTGCAGCTTTAGCTTAAATTCGTATTTGACTCTGCGGGGTTCGTTCCCATATTAAATGCGTCAAATAACAAGTTTCAAAGGAGTCGCAATTGTCCGGTTCAACGAATACCCACGAATCCGAGAAGCCTGCCGAAACCACTGCCAATAGCACCCATGGCAATGGAGGAGCTGAGCAAACCGCCCAGCAACCAGCGGCGCCTACTCCTGCAGAATACGAAGCGAAGATTCAAGAAGAGAAGAACAAGTATCTTTATCTCTACGCGGATTTTGAAAATTACAAAAAACGCACGGTAAAAGAACGTTCGGATCTGATCAAGTTTGGCTGGGAACCCGTTGCACGTGAATTGCTTCAAGTCGTCGACAATTTAGAACGCGCCGTTCAACACGCTCCGACCACGACAGATAAGAATCTTCTCCAAGGTTTGCAGATGGTCCTCGCCCATTTCAAAGACACGCTTCAAAAACAAGGGGTCCAGGGTGTGCAGAGCCTGAACCAGAATTTTGATCCGAATTTTCATGAGGCGATCGCTACGGAGCCTTCGCAGCATCCTGATGGGACGATCACCCAAGAACATACCGCTGGTTATACGCTTCATGGCCGCCTTCTGCGTCCCGCACGCGTCACCGTAAGCGGAGGAAACAGCAAACCGGCCGAGAAGGCCGTTTGACAAACTAGTTTTAGTAACCCTCTTAAGAACAACAGACAAATTCGATTTAATACGAAAGGGCATTTATCATGGGCAAAATCATTGGAATCGATCTCGGTACAACTAACTCCTGCGTCGCAGTTCTCGAAGGCACCGACGCGAAAGTGATCCCAAATGCAGAAGGCGCGAACACGACGCCATCGATTGTCGGCTTCACTCCGACCGGCGAGAAGATCGTCGGCCAAGTCGCAAAACGCCAAGCGATCACCAATCCAGAGCGCACGATTTTCGAAGCAAAGCGCTTGATCGGTCGCAAATTCAGCTCACGCGAAGTTCAAGAATTCGCGAAGATCGCTCCTTTTAAGACCATTGAGTCGAAAAACGGCGACGCCTTTGTTAAGGTCGGCGACCGCGAATACTCACCTCAGGAAATTTCCGCAATCGTTCTTCAGAAGATGAAGAAAACGGCTGAAGACTACTTGGGCGAACCGGTCACCGAAGCAGTGGTGACAGTGCCTGCTTATTTCAACGATGCTCAACGCCAAGCAACCAAAGACGCTGGCCGCATCGCGGGCCTTGAAGTCAAACGCATCATCAACGAGCCAACTGCAGCGGCACTTGCTTACGGCCTCGACAAAAAAGGCAAAGAGCAGACCGTAGCTGTCTTCGACTTGGGCGGCGGTACTTTCGATATCTCGATCCTCGAAATGGGCGACGGCGTCTTCGAAGTCAAAGCCACCAACGGCGACACGTTCTTGGGCGGCGGTAACTTCGACCAACGCATCATCAACTGGATGGCCGAAGAATTCAAAAAAGAATCCGGCATCGACCTTCGTGGCGACAAGATGGCTCTTCAGCGCTTGAAAGAAGCCGCTGAAAAAGCAAAACATGAACTCTCCTCCACCACTCAGACTGACATCAATCTGCCGTTCGTAACGGCCGATGCGACCGGTCCGAAACATCTCAATCTTCAGCTCTCTCGCGTGAAGTTCGAAGCTCTGGTGGAAGACTTGATCGAAAAGCTCATCGCTCCTTGCGAAACTTGCATCAAGGACTCCGGCATCGCTAAGTCCAAGATCGACGAAGTCATCTTGGTCGGCGGGATGACCCGCATGCCTCGCGTTCAAGCCAAGGTCAAAGAGATCTTCGGCAAAGAGCCCCACAAAGGCGTGAACCCAGACGAAGTCGTCGCACTCGGCGCGGCTATTCAGGGTGGTGTTTTGAAAGGCGACGTCAAAGACGTTCTCCTCCTCGACGTCACTCCGTTGTCCTTGGGGATCGAAACTTTGGGCGGCGTTTTCACAAAGCTCATTGAGAAGAACACGACTATCCCAAGCAAGAAGTCCCAGGTTTTCTCAACGGCTGCCGATAGCCAAAGCGCTGTCACGATCCATGTTCTGCAAGGTGAACGCGAGTTCGCTGAGCACAACAAATCACTCGGTCGCTTTGACTTAGTCGGTCTGCCCCCTGCTCCTCGTGGCGTGCCACAGATCGAAGTCACCTTCGACATCGATGCAAACGGTCTCGTTCACGTCGGCGCAAAAGACTTGGGCACCGGCAAAGAACAATCAATCCGCATCACGGCATCTGGCGGCTTGAGCGAAGAAGAGATCAAGCGCATGCAAAAAGAAGCGGAAGCTCATCGCGCTGAAGACGAAAAACGCAAAGAAGTCGTCAATGCTCGCAACACTCTGGACGGCCTGATCTACACGATCGAAAAGACCATCAAAGAGAATGCTGAGAAAATCGAAGCCGGCACCAAAAAAGAAGTCGAAGATGCCGTCGTCGAAGCTCGTAAGCACATTGATAGCGGAGACATTGCAGCTCTTCAAAAGGCGACTGAGCAATTGACCGCCGCCTCCAACAAGATGGCTGAGCAGATGTACAAGAACGCTGGCGCGAATGCTGCCGGCGGAGCAGAAGCCGGTGGTGCGGGCGATCATGCCGATCCCCACCACGCGAATGCTCAAGGCCATGCCCCTAAAGATGGAAAAACTGGCAAAGACGGCGACGATGTAATCGACGCCGACTACAAAGAAGTATAAGACTAGTCTTAGATGGCCAATACTAAACGCGACTATTATGAGATCCTTGGCGTAACTCGTTCTGCGAGCGCCGAGGATCTCAAAAAATCTTATCGCAAATTAGCGATTCAGCATCACCCTGATAAAAATCCGGGAGACAAAAAAGCCGAAGAGAGTTTCAAAGAACTCTCCGAAGCTTATGAAGTTCTCTCCGACCCACAAAAGCGCCAGGCCTATGATCAGTTTGGTCACGCGGCCAATGCTGGGGCAGCCGGCGGAGGCGCGGGTGGCTTTGGTCAAGGTTTTGGTGGAGGTTTCGGCGGAGCTTCCGTCAACGATATCTTTGGAGACATCTTCGGAGATATTTTCGGTGGCGGACAACGGCAACGTGGCGGCTCACAACGACGCGGCGGCCGGCCCGGCGCGGATCTGCGCACTTCTGTTGATATTACTTTTGAAGAAGCCGCTTTCGGCACCGAAAAAGTCATCACGGTTCCAAAAACGGTTGCGTGCGAAACTTGTTCTGGCAGTGGATGCGAAAAAGGCCATAGCCCCGAGACCTGTAGTCAATGCGGTGGACGCGGTGAAGTCAGCTTTCAACAAGGCTTCTTTGCCATCACTCGACCTTGCCCTCGCTGTAACGGCGCAGGCCAGATGATCAGCCATCCTTGCAAATCCTGTAACGGAAGCGGCACGACACGTAAGCGCTCGCAGATTGCCGTCAAAATCCCAGCAGGGGTTGATACCGGCCAGCGCCTGAAGCTGACTGGCGAAGGCGAAGCCGGCGAACGCGGTGCTGAGGCGGGCGATCTCTATGTCGTGATCAATATCTTGCCTCATGACTTTTTCACTCGCGAAGAGTTCGACGTGATTTGCGAAGTACCCGTGACTTTTACTCAGGCAGCTTTGGGCGCGGAGATCGAAGTCCCCTCCCTCGAAGGCATCCTAAAAGTGAAAGTCCCTGCAGGGACTCAATCCCATAAGATCTTGAGACTCAAGGGGAAAGGCCTCGCACGCCTCGGCAGTTACGGTCGCGGCGACCAGCTCATTCGGGTGATCGTTGAAGTTCCGACGAAGCTTTCTAACGAACAGAAAGAAGTTTTAAAACGTTTCGAAGAAATTGGTGCTGACTCAAGCCATCCAATGCATCATAGTTTCTTTGAAAAGGTTAAAAACTTCTTTGATTAGATCCACACCGAAGACCATGAAAATCCGTCGAAACGTTTGCTCAGCACTCCTGGTTGGGAGCATCTTGGGAGCTCTTGCGGGATGTGCGAGTGGCGACTCTCGCCCAGATGACAAAATGGCGAGCCCCATGACGCCTAAGCAACATGCTTCGAGCGCGAATACTGCCGAGACGCAGGAGTATAAGGCCATCCAAAATGCCTACTCCGACGGCGAATACGAAGCCGCACTCAATCAACTCGGAGTTTTCGAACGCAAGCATCCTCACAGTGTACAATTACCCTATGCCGAAAATCTGTACGGACTCATCTACCTCGCACTCAAGACTCCAGTCGCGGCGATTACTCACTTCAAAAGAGCCTCTCAGCTTTCAAAAGGGACCCCCGCAATTCGCGAATATGTTTTATTCAATCTAGCGACCGCGCAGTACGAAAGCGGGCAATTCAGCGACGCCTATTTGACCACTCAGCAAATCAGCGCCACGACTTTAAATCCGGAAAACCGGCTGAAATTTCATTTTTTGCGTGCACGAATCTATCGTCAGCAGGGCCTCCAACTTGAGGCAACACGCGAGTGCTTAACTGCGAGTCGATTGTTTGGTGACCTAAAGATGCAAGGGAGCTTCGCGACGATTCTCTCTGACTCGCTTCCCGGCATTGGATCTGCTGCAGCGCTGGACCAACTCTACAGCGAGTTCGAAAACTCTCCGCTGATTGATCACGTTTTGTACCGCCTCGGAGTTCTCGAGACGAGCTCCAACGATCCCGCTACTGAACAAAAGGGGATGGCGCATCTGAAGCTTTTAATGGCTCGTTTTCCTCTCAGCACTCATTTTTCCGAAAGCGCAGGGATTGTGCAAAACTCTGCGACGGACACCGCCCCCGTCGCTCCTACGATCGCCGTGTCTGAGTCTGTTGCTGCGTTGACTTCTCCCAGCCCGAGTCCTTCGGCACCGCAAGTGGCCGACAGCGCATCTGTTTCGACCGCACCGAGCGACCCAAATACGGTCGGCATTCTGCTTCCGATGAAAGGGAAATTCGCCAAATTCGGTGCTCGAACTTTGCAGGGCATTGAACTCGCTTTCAAAATTTTTAACGTCAACGAACCCGATTCAAAGATCACGCTCGCCATCGAAGACAGTGGTACGGAACCCGATCAGGCCGTCAAAGCGCTAGATCGGCTCGTTCAAAAACATCACGTTGTTGCCGTACTCGGACCGCTCTTGAGCAAAGGGATTGATCAGGTGACGCAACGTGCGCGGGAACTGGGCGTGCCAATGATCTCACTCGCGCGCTCAACGGGTGTTCAATCCGAATATCTGTTCCAGGGCGGCCTGACGATGCAAATGCAATCGAAGGAACTTGCTCGTTACGCCGTTCAGCACGAAGGCCTCAAGCATCTTGCCGTGATGTATCCCAAAGACAAAGTCGGCGAAGAGTTCAGTCAACACTTCTGGGACGCCGTCGAAGCATCCGGCGGAAAAGTCGTCGGCATCGAATCCTACAGCCCGAATGACACGGACTTTCGAGTGCCCGTCGATAAACTTTCAGGTCTTTACTACACGGAAGCAAGACAAGCAGAGATCGATGCCCTCGCTAAAGCGCGCGAAGTGAATCACATCAAAAAACACACTCGCAAAACTGAAGAGTATTATAGCCTCAAACCGATTGTCGATTATCAAGCCGTCTTTATCCCAGATGAAGCCAAGCTCAGTAGCCAGATCTTACCTACATTTGCATATCGTGATGTGGATCACGTGAGGTTTCTCGGAACTTCCGCATGGAACTCTCCTGAACTACCAGCTCGTGCGCAATCCTACGCAGAAGGCGCCGTTTTCGTCGACGGATTCTTTGCCGATAGTCAAACTCCAGTCGTCCGCGAGTTTGTTGACAAGTATAAAGCCACTTTCGGCGATGATCCTTCTGAGATGGAGGCTCTCGCCTATGATGCAGCTCGGGTGCTGGATTGGACGCTCACAGGTCTGGGGGCATCGGCAGATCGCACGTCTGTGCGAGCGCGCTTGGCTGAAACTCGAAACTTCCCCGGTGTTACAGGCCGAATCACCTATCAAGACGGGTCCTTTGATCGCGCTCTCAAAGTCTTGACCGTCAGTAAGGGCCATATCATTGAGATGAGTGGAGACGCTGAAACACCGCGCCCTCGAGACTCAACTGCGGACGCGCAATAGTGTCGGTTCTTTGACGGCAATCACGACTCGGTAATTTTTGCAGTCTTGGCATTAATCTCCCACTAGCGTCATAATTAGAGATGAGGAACATGATGTTCCTGCTCGGCGATACACATCAGGAGGATGTAAGAAGTGGGACTTCGGTTTGACCCCATCGGCGGTGGACAGTTTAAAGCCGCTCTTCAACAAACGATTGAAGCTGAAGGTCAGCCTATCAGGCAACTTCAGGCGCAAAAGACGCGCGAAGATGCGCGTTTAAAACTCTTCCAAGAGTTCAAGGGGAAGTTCGCTGCTCTCACTAAATCGTTGGATGACATTTCCTCCTTCAAAAAGCTTCGCGAAGTCAAAGCAGACTTTGGAGACGGAGCCAACCAAATCTCCGTCACGCTGGATAAAGAAAAAGCACAAACCGGAAGTTTCGAAGTTCAAATCGACTCGCTTGCCGCGCGAAGTTCTGTGATCTCAAATGGATTCAGCGATCCGGATGCGGCCATCATGGGCACCGGCTTTATTGTTCTGAACATGCCCAACGGCGTAA
>Ga0206856_10195_pt1 | contig 20433 bp, 13 predicted proteins | sample Alteio_BWOrgCont_48_FD_152630 | JGI IMG/M metagenome (GOLD analysis project Ga0206856, IMG submission 152630) | Enriched cells from forest soil in Barre Woods Harvard Forest LTER site, Petersham, Massachusetts, United States -... | ecosystem: Environmental > Terrestrial > Soil > Temperate forest >...
CTTAAGGACTTTATTAAAGATGCTAAAGATACCGGTTGGATATTGCTAGGCAGTTATTACTATCAAATTGCACAGTTGAATCAGAGTTTGCGAAAAATAACCGATCTATCGGTGCTTAAAGACCAGATTACTCCAAAATTTACGCCAGACTATACCAGTACTGTTTTTCAGGATATCGATCCGATTATATTAACTAATCTGAAAAACAATGTACCGGCTCAAGGCGGGGTGATTGATGATTATATTCAACGTGAAATGAGTCATTCGGGTGACAAAGATAGCCACAATCAATTATTTCCCTCAGCGAAAGGTGGTGATGCCACGGGTGGTGCGACCGGCACTGTTGCTAAATTTTTTAGGGTGTTTTTTGAAAGCGTCCACGATTTTGAGCAAAAGCTACAAGCCGGTTTGGATAGCGGCGGAGACCCTATTACCGTCTTATCGGGCATCGGTAATGATTTAGTTAACTTAGTCGAAACCGTGTGGCTGGCCATCATTGGAGTAGCCACGGCGATTGTTATTGGAGGCGCTGCAGCTGGGTTTGCCGCTTCATTTCTTGCACCGGCTGGTCCCATTGTTGCAGTATTAGGAGCTCTCATGGGTGTTGTCGGCTTATTTATGCCGATATTGACCTTTTGGATGATGATCAATTTAAGCTTGGGCGCCACATTGGCCTATTATGTTCCTTTAATCCCCTGTATGTTATATACCTTTGGCGTGGCCACGTGGTTTTTCGTTGTTTTAGAGTCCGTCATTGCAGCGCCTTTAGTGGCACTCGGTGTTACCCATCCAGAAGGACACGATTTCTTGGGTAAAGCAGAACAAGCGGTGATGTTGTTGTTTGGCTTGTTTTTACGTCCTGGCTTGATGGTTATTGGTTTTTTCGCAGGATTTGGTTGTTGTTATATTTTCATTACCTTCCTTAATAAGGAACTCGGTGTTGCATTATCTTTTATGTCGGGTCTTGGTGGTGATTTTCTAGGGGTGGTATCACAGACTGCCTTGTTTATCATTTACACCAGTTTGGTTTTAGCCTTGGTCAATCGAAGCTTTAGTCTGATTTACGAAATCCCTAATAAAGTCATGCGTTGGATAGGGCAACATCCAGAAGGCACCCCCGAAGAAGGCATGTTGCAACAAATTCGCGGCAGCGTCGACCATGGCATGCGAGAGCTTGGTTCAGCGGGTGGACAAGTCTCTCAAGCAGCAGTTAAAGGTGGCGTTAATAGTATGCAGGCGCTTGGTTCACAGTTCCAAGCAAACGATGCCAGCAAAGAAAAAGGTACGGATATTACCCCTGGCGGCGGGGGGTGGTGGTGGTGGAGCTGCTGGCGGCGGCGGCGGCGGCGCTGCTGGTGCTGGTGGAGGAGCTGCTGCTGGCGGTGGAGTACCACTTCCTCCAGTCGTTTAACATTGAGGCGGCTATTGTATGGAGAAGAATGAATCGGGGGCTATGCTGCCGGAACCTAATGATTTAAAATCTGTTGATCATGAGAATGGTTTCCTATCCAGCGCTTCAGCAGATTATTTACTCGATAGGGCCTTGTTTGCACTGGATGACTTATATCATCGGGAAGATCCACAGCGGCCTACGTCTTATAAATATCTTTCGAGTTTATGGAGGTATTTTTCTATTTACCGACTCGACCCGATTTCTGTAGCTAAGCCAGAAGACAATAAAGCAACGGGTTCTGGTTCTGCTGAACCTTTTCCTAAAATTATTCGTCTGAAAGATGGCTGGAGAATTCTAGCGTTTAGCGATGGTTTGATTACATCAGCCGGAGAAAATTACGGTAGCTATTCGACAGGGCCTTTGCTCAGAACAGTCGATTATATGATTGATTATATGATTGAAGAAGGTGCAAAAAAAGTAATTTTTTCAGGTGCATGGGTAGCTAAGCGATTTGCCTGGCTTAAGTGTAGGCATTATGGTATTGAAACACGCTTTAATCCAAAACAAGAGGATTACAAGTGTCAAAAAAATATAGAACATATCGATAGCCATCAATATGCATCATTGATCGCTAACCGGCGGCGGGGGGGGGCCCAGCATAAAAAGTTCTAGTGCGTGTCGCGCGCCGCGCGGTCGCGTCCCGTGTGTGCCGCCCCCCCCTCTAGTGCGCGACCCCTTATCTCGTAAGTCTAGGGGACATTGTTGGTTCAGCAGCCTGCTGTTCACTGTCAGGAACAACAAACTCCTTCATGATGTCTGCTGCTTGTTGTAGGAAAGTTTCTTGTGCTAACTTGACTTTTTCTAATTCTTCCTGAGAAAAAGGAATAGGGGTTCCATCTTTATTTTCGAGTTGTAGGAATTTTAAGTCAAAGCCTTGTTCAATAGCGGCTTGTATCGCTTTCTTTGTGTGTCCTCTTTGTTGTAAACGCGCAGCAAATGAAAACATCGCTATTAGAATAAGCAGTGTGAATCCAGGCTCCATATGGCTTACTAATAGATCGCTCTTGCTGATGGGGAAAGCTATCCTAATGGGAGGCATCTTTTCAGTGCCATTGTAGGAAGCGAGCATAATAGCAGTAGCATCAGCTATCTTCCCTTTCGGCCGAATGTTAATGTTAGTGGCGTTACCTTCTTTGTCATACTTAACCGTTATGGGTAATCCGTGGCTATCCATATATTGTGATTCTCGCTTAAAATCAACTTTATCCCGCGGGCCGGTTTGTACGTCTGCATATGGCTGCGCTTGCCCCATTCCTTGTTGTACAAAGTACGCCATCGCACTTTGATATAAGTGATTAGAATTAGTTGCGTTAGAAAAATCAAGAATGGGTTGAAAGAAGCTGGATTCTAATTGCTCCTTATATTTTAACCAGAGTTGCTCTCTTTCTTCGAGTGTAACATCAGCAAGATCCCGTTCAAATTTTTTCTTTTGTTCACGAAAAAATGTCTGCTTTTTTTCCTCTATATTGTTAAATAGCGTCAAGGCGGCATTGCGGTTATATAAAAAATGCAGAGGGGTCAATTGCTTAAGCTGTACAACGGAAGGATGCATTGCCTTATAGTGGGCATCCTGAGTAAGGTCTTGATTGAAAAAAGTGTTATTTTGGTACTGAGCGTTTAGTGAACTTTTGAAGCTATCCAATGCAGTTGATATATCAAGCCGATTTTCCAAAATCGTTGTTACAGCATACTGAAGCTCAGAAGAAATAAAGCCATAAGTCTGGTGGGATATCATGTATGGTGGCATACGTCCTGGCGGTGTGGTTGTTGGTGTGGCCATTTGATAATCTCTCCTCTGATGATATTTTGTTTACATTATATACTTATCTGCTACGCGATTATACTCTTCGCACTTGAATTTTCGGGTAACGAAGGTTGCTCGCCTGCGTGGCGCCTTGCCGAAAACCCAATTGCTGTGAGTATAAACACGACTAGTTTACGCGGCAGAAGCGGCTATTAAACGTTTTAGCGTATTAGAAGCCTCGGTCAATTGGCTTTCTGGACCTAGTTGCTGTTTACATTCTTTTTCATATTGCTCTCTAATATTATTTACTTTAGCTTGAAGCTTGTCTGAATGGGCCAGGTCAACACTCGTGACCTTTCCTACTAATGATAGTCTGATAGTGGGATGGGCTTTCAAGTGTGCCTGCGTTATAGCCAATCGGTCTTCCCAACCCTTGACATTAGTATTGATGATTAAAAAGCTTAGCTTGCTATCCTCTGCTGCCTTTTGTGCGAACTCTAATAGGCTCAGTGTCGATGTGGTTAGATAGTCTTTGTTTCCAGCATGCTTGTTGATAACAGAAGCGCTAGTATCGCCATTAACAGAGTCTGTAGAAAATCTAATCACATTTTCCTGTTTGACGGCGATATAACTCATTGCTATTACATGTGGCAATAGGTGATATTGTTTAGTTTTGACGTTGACCACTTGGAGTAAAGTTATTCCTTTTTTCAAATCAACGGTTTCATATAGCAGGTTGCTGGAACGCAGCTCTGCAACAACCTTATTTTGTGAAAGTTTTTCTACACCGGTTTGGCGTGCTTTCTCCAGTTCGTATGGTGCATTGACTGGCTTGAAAAAGTTAAGAAAAGAGTTATTTTTAACAATAGCTCGAGTCACTGGATCAGCTGGTGTGATAGCACGTTGTTGTTCACTAAGAATTTGCTCGATGGTTTCCTCTAGCGTCCTGAGTGTTTCAATACGTTGAGTCATCTGATTTTGCATGACTGGGCTGCATATTTCTTTGAGTAGCACCTGAGCCTGGGCGTAATATCTTTTATCAGCGCCGAATCCTCTCCAACAGCTACTCTTATCTTCCAGATCTTTTAGTGCCTTTTGGCTGCTCGAATTGGATTGTCCATTGCCAATAAAATTTATTATTTTTTCAAGTTCTTTAATATCATTTTTGATAAAGGCAAGCAACTCTCGGGAAGTGCATTGCTGCTCTGCGCGTTGAAATCGGGCATCGGCATTTTTAATGAAGCGTAAGGTTTCTTCATAATTGCGCTGTAATGCTTTTGGAGTTTTATCACGATCACTATCTGTGCCGCTACTACCCTCCTCACCTATGGAAGACTCTGACTCACTGCTTACCGTGTTGTGGTGCTGTAATCTCTCCGGTATACCACCCTCCCCCTCCTGTCTTTCTAATGATTCTTTTTGGTTGCGAGGACGACTCATGCTAGAAGAGGAGAGGCTTCTTTCCAAGGAAGAATCACCGTCTGACACATCAGCGTCATCATTTATTTCTGCAGTTTCGTTTGCCATGACCGATACTCCTTCAGAATGAGATTGTTTATCAACAAGTGTATCACCACCAGATGCTCTATTGGCATTGCCAGAATGGTCCTGTTGCTTTTCTTCAGGAGAGCTAGAGTTATCTTCTGTAGAAACATTCGTGTTGTTCACTGACCCATCATCTAGTTTATCTAATTCTGTTGCTGAATCGACTTGATTCAGAAACTGTTGTTCATCAACATAAGTGTTCATCTTTTGTTGTAAATCATTGTTTACTTCGATTAATTCATTGATTTTTTCGTTTTGGGAAAGCTGTGTTGCTTGAAGTTTAGTGATCTCCTTTTCTTTCTCATCAGATGCTATTTTATCCCTTTCTATCTGCGCTTCCATTGATTCTAGTTTTGTACTAAGCGCTGCTATCTCTTCTGCAGCTCCTATGATTATCTGTTTTTGTTGAGGCAAAACATCTTTAAACCCTTTTTGTTCTGCAAGAAGTCTTGTCTCTAATTGACTATTGATCGTTTGAGTGGTTGCCAATTGGGTTGATAGCCGTTGTTGATAAAGCTGTTTTTTAACCAGCTGATCTTTCAATGTAGCCTCTGCTTGCTGGCTCTTTTCTAGTTCAGTGTTCAGCTCATCGTTGTTTTTTTGAAGGGACTGTATCTGTTCTTCATAAGCGTTAATAACAGTATTGAAGCGTACTCTTCTTCGTTCTTCTTCTGTTCGTTCTAGCAGGTCTGTGGCTAGTTTTATTGCTCGGTCTTCATCAGTTTGCGTTCTGTTAAGTGCAGTATTTAGTTGTTCAGAAGATAAGTCTGTTTGTGTATTAGCAGTAGTGTAGTAGGCTTCCTTGGTGGGTTGCCTAGGGGTTTCTGCAGTGACTTTAAGTAATTCCAAGCCACTTTTCAGCTGCTGATTGTCTGCGTATAATAAACAGTTGTCCGTGATAAGCTCACAATTCTCTTTATAAAGCAGAGTATTTTGTTGACTAAGTGGCTTGAGTGCTTCTACTTCCTCCGTTAAGTCGCTTATCTCGCTGTCTTTGGTCAATAGAGTGCTAGCGAACCGCTTAACCATGTTATCAGTTTCTTCTATACTTTCCGTATGCTGTATGTTCAATAGTGTTGTTACCAAACTCTCTAAACTCTCTAAGCTATTAACTAAACTCTCTAAGCTATTAAGAGGAACCGCTGTAGTGAGATCTGTTTCTACGTTATCCTGTAAGCTATTATTAAGAGGAGTTTCTTCAGTAGCGTCTGAGGGAGTAGAGACTGATGGTGTTATTTCATCAAGATTGTTAGAAACATTGTCTGGTTGTGGTGGCATTATCGGCTCCTTATGATGAGACTTTAATTAGTATTCTAAACGACTATTATTAAGCTTTCCTTAAGGATGTGTTAAAAACAGATAATATATTGTCAATAATATCTCGATACACTAAAAAAAAATTAAATAGTGGCATGGGTGACACCGGTGTACGCTTCTTTTTGTGGCGTAAGCCAGCAAAAAAAGCGTATCCGGTAGCAGGACCCATGCCCACAGCCGCAGAATCCACCCCCCACAAACACAGTCAAAACCACTCACTGCATAGGCAAATCATAAAATTTAGCAATAATTTTCCACGCTTGCTCAGCAGATTCCACATAATGAAACAATTTAAGATCGCTAGAGCAAATCATACCTTCACTGACTAACAGATTGAAATTAATCAGTTTAGACCAATATTTTTTTCCAAATAACAATAACGGGATAGGTTTAATTTTTTTTGTTTGCAGCAAAGTGAGGGCTTCAAATAATTCATCTAGCGTACCATAGCCGCCAGGAAAACAGACTAACGCGCGTGCACGGATTAGAAAATGCATCTTTCTAATCGCAAAATAATGAAATTGAAAACAAAGCTCTGGCGAAATATACGGATTAGGTGCTTGCTCATGAGGCAATACAATATTCAAGCCTATGCTTTTCGCTTTGACATCGTGTGCGCCACGATTAGCCGCCTCCATGATACCAGGACCACCACCGGTCACAATCACAAAATGTCGCCGTCGATTTTTTTGACAACGCTCAGAGACGAGTTGACTAAAATGCTGTGCTTCTTGATAATATTTAGATTTTTCCAGTTGTTTTTTCGCGACGTGAAGCGCTCGTTTATACGTTACACTATGCACATTCGTCTTTAGTTTTTGTTGCGCTTGTTTAAACTGTTGTTTCGCCGCCTCATGATCGGGAACTCTAGCACTACCAAAAACAACAATAGTGGATTCAATCTTTAATTTTTGTTGCGAAAGCTCTGGTTTTAGCAACTCCAGTTGCAAGCGTACTGACCGCAAAGATTTATGCAACAAAAAATCGTGATCTAAAAAAGCAAGTTCATACGCAGGCCAAGCGACCTTCTGGCGATTACGTTTTTTGACTTCTGTTTTGGCGGATGAAAAGGGCTGTGGATGGTTAATGTCTATCAAGTGGATAATCAACCTTGCGCTAAATAAAGCCGGCAGTATATAAGTGTATTACATTGTTTTCAATCGTGAACCAGACTATCCATTCATGCAAAACCTTAGCACGTTAAAAGTCCTGATTACGCGTCCCCAGCAGCAAGCACACGATCTAGCGGCTGCAATTCAAGCCTATGGAGGCACAGTGATTACTTTTCCTACGCTAGAAATGACAGCGATAGCAAAAGAAATTTTTTCAAAACAAATTGAAAAAATCACACATTATGACTTTCTTATTTTTTTGAGCCCTAACGCCGTCTTGACCCTGGCCGATGCGCGCTACAAAATTTGTTCAGCGGGGCCTACAAAAATAATCGCCATCGGCCCAGGCACCGCAAGCGCCCTAACACAACACGGTTTAAGCGTTGATTATTGTCCAGAAAAGAACTTTAGTAGCGAAGGCTTGCTGGAACTTCCTCCGTTAAAAAACCCCCAGCAAAAAAAAATTTTAATACTGCAAGGCGAACAAGGCCGAGGCTACCTTAGCCCAGCCTTGGCCAAAAAAGGTGCACACATCACCACCGTTAATCTCTACACGCGGCAGTGTCCCCACCTCACTCAGGCAGGCATCCCATCTGCCCATACCGTCAACCTCATCATTTGCACCAGTAACACCGGCTTAAAAAATTTGCTGACCTTGCTGCACGCTTATTGGCAGGACCAGCTATTGAATAAACAACTCCTGGTCATCAGCCCACGCATGGCGGATTATGCTAAAAAACTAGGCTTTGTCAAACCGGTCTTAATATCGGATAATGCCAGTAATGCGGCTATTTTATACGCGCTCATTGGCGGGAGAGAACACCATGAGGCCACAATCTACTGAAACCACCTCTGCGTTAAGCAACACAGCCAAAAATTCAAGTGCGAAGAGTATAAAATCGTGTGTGGTAGCCTGGTCTACAGTCGGCCTACTCTGCCTCACGTGGTGCTTACTGTTGCTAGGTCTCGCTTTGTTTTGGCAGAAAAATAAGACGACGCTACTGAGCAATACAGCAAGACTAACGCAAATCCAGCAACAGCTTTCACAAACGCAAACAGGGTATCAGGGACTACAGAAACAGTTCGTTCAGATACAACAGCAGGTTCAGCAGAAATTGTCTGCTAACGATGCCACCGTTAGGCTAAGCACTATGCATCAGCTGATGCAACTCGCGTATTACAACCTAATTTATCTGCACGATCAAGAAAGCGCTTTATCGGCGTTAACCTTAGCAGACAAAGAACTCGCCGCGCTTAGCCCGCTTCCTATGCGTTTAGAACCCCTGCAACGGGTGTTAACACACAATATTGCTAGCCTAAAAGCCTTACCTACCCTTGATCTCAGCCATGCTTTAGCAGAATTAAATAGTGTGCACGCTCAACTCACACAATTACAGGGGCAGGGGTCGCTGGCTCAACCCATAAAAACCATGCCCAATACACCCATAACCACTCCTGGGGAAAAATGGCTTAGTGCCATTCAATCTAGCTTACGCCAATTTCAACAATTAATTGTTATTCGGCATTTAGACAAGCCAATAGAACCCTTACTCCCACAGCAACAGCAACAATATTTACTGTACAATCTACACGTGTTATTGCAACAAGCACAATGGGCCTTACTACATCGTCAAGCCTCCGTTTATCAGATGAGTTTGCAGCAAATCAAAACGATAATAGCGCACCATTTTGTAGGTCGTTCGGCAGAAACGGTCATACACACTATCGATGCACTGCAACACCTCACGCTACAACCTACACTGCCTGATCTCCAGCCCATGCTAGACGCCCTGACTATCCTCAAGCAAGGATGGAAAAAGGATCCTGCGGTATGAAGCGGTTTTTTATAGGTTTACTCATTCTGCTCGCCGCCGTATGGATAGGGGATGAAATCGTCACCGATCCGGGATATGTACTCATTGCTCGACACAAAATAGCCATAGAAATGCCGTTATGGCTGGCAGCGATCGGGTTTATCCTCAGTGTCATTATCATTTATTTTTTAATCCGGATGATTCGTTATTTGGCTGTATTACCACAACATTGGCATAGCCTGCTCAGAAACAGACAACAACAAAAACAAAGCGCTATCAACGATCAAAGCCTATTTGCAACGCTTTATCAGACGCCACAACAGGGTGAGATCATTTTAAAAATTTTGCCCGAATTAGCGAAAAAAAATTGGATATCTTCAGCACAAATTCAAATGCTAGAACGGCATAGCTATGCCCATGTCATGCAAGACGCTATTCATACGGATATAGAAAAGTTCACCACGGCTTGGCAACAGCTGCCGAAACGATTTAAAAAAGACACCCATTTTCTCAGTTTGTATGTGAATGGCCTTATCCGCTATCACGAAGCAGAAAAAGCAGAAGTACTCACACGCCAGCTACTAAAAAGACACTGGCTGAGTTCCCTAATACAGGCCTATGGTCTGATTGACCTCCCACACGCTGAACATCAATTAGTGCATGCGGAAAGATGGCTTAAGCAGCATCCCCATGATCCTGATCTCTTGCTGACCTTAGGACAGCTGTGTAAAAAATTAAAATTATGGGGAAAGTCAAAAGATTATTTAGAGAGAAGCTTACGACAGGCACCGGCGAATCAAAAAACATATCACGCCCTAGCCGAGCTATTTGAAGCCCTAGGCGAACCCATGCAAGCACTGCAGTATTACAAAAAAGCCTTCATGTGGCATATGCGCGAAGCGAATTTGTATTCTTAATTTTAGATATGTTATTATGGGTGAGAGTGGTCGTATATACCTCGGCCAGAATTTTTTTAAAAAGAATAAAATTAACCGTAAAGGATAAAATATGCCAAGCCAATCAACAACCGAAGGGCACCACGTAGCCCGCGTTAACCTTGCACATGAGACGGTAAAATCAGCTTCCCTCATGGCTCTTTTTATCTTCATGTCGAATTTAATCGCGAGCTCTAAACCGATTTTTATGCAGATCGGTAGGTTTGCGATATTTCCAATAATCGCATTGGCGGAATGGATTAACGCGGCGATCGCCATCAAAAAGCTTGTCAGCGCAAAGAATAAAAATTTAGGAAAAATGTTTGATGTTGTTTTTTCACTTCTGACAGCGGCTGTCGTAACCATAGCGGTAGTAGGCGCCTTTACCTTTTTAGCGGCAGCTCCTCTCATCGCGCCGGCGTTATTTATAGGGGCGATTGGTGCGGGTATCGTTTACAATCTGGTGCAGTTCTTCCATCATCTTCATCTCTGGCGAACATCAAAATATGAGAACATGAGTGCGTTTTTTTCGTCTAAAGCCATAGGGTACGCAGTGAATGCCGGTGTTGGGCTGGCTATCATTGCAGGTATTGTAGTGACTATGATGATACCTGGGTTACCCTTCATCGTCGTCGCTGCTGTTTCCATCGCATCCGCTGCAGTTGTTGGATTCGGTGTGATTTATGGTGTTTATAAACATTTTCGGCCCACTGTTTTCCCTGAAAGTATCGGTGATGCGCACAATGGTTATTCTAGAGAGCACCCTCTTAGTGACTTGAACGGCACCGGCTTTTACGCTAGATATTATCCCGACCTAGGCAGTCGTAATTATTATCAGCATTCTCTGGAAAGTAAGAAATCATATCTAATAGTAGCAGGTGTCGAGAGAATGAAAGTATTATATGCACAATATACGCAAGCAAGAGACAACAAAAAATCCGCAAGCATATATGAACAGAAAATTCATGCAGTGGCTCACCATGTGGCTCTCTTATTGGTAGAACCGACAGATTACAAAAAGGACACAACACAGGAAGCGATGAAACAAGCAATAGAAGATAGGCTTATACGTAGTGGAAATACTAAAGATGATAGTCTTTTTTTTATTCATGAGATTATGGATTTTATTCGAGTTGACATTGGCTTTATTCGAGTTGACGTTGGCCAAGCTGAAGTATTAAAAAGCATGCTAGTTCCTATGACAACGCCAACACCTGAAACACTTGGGCCTCTGGCATATTCGTCATTTTTTAGCCATGATGGTCACACTCAACAATATTGTGAGGCTGTTTTAAAGTTTAAAAAAACAATGGCTAATGCAGAAAATGATCACACCCATTCCGATGGTGATAGTGACGAAGAATCTGATGATGAGACTGCTGCGAATCATCAAGGCCCTTGTGCAAGCCACCTTTAGTAATCGCGTGTCTTATTAGGATTAGGAGCTGTTATACAATTGTAAACAGCTCCTAGATTTCAGATAGTGTCTTATTTTACTTTCTTCTTTGGCATGTACAGATCCGTAATCGACCCTTCCACTATTTCGCTTGCCAGCATCACTGTCTCTGAAAGAGTAGGGTGCGGATGAATCGTTAAGGCGATATCTTCTGCCTCACAGCCCATTTCAATGGCTAAAGTAATTTCACTAATAAGCTCACCGGCATTCGGGCCCACAATACCTGCACCGAGTATCCGATGTGTTTTAGGATCACATAGCAATTTTGTTAAGCCTTCATCACGACCTTGGCCCAAGGAACGGCCACTGGCCATCCAAGGAAACACTGCTTTTTCATAGGGTATCTTCTTGTCTTTCGCATGCATTTCAGTGATACCTACCCAAGCAATTTCTGGATCAGTATAAGCGACCGATGGAATACAGCGTGGTTCAAAATAATGCTTTTTACCCGCAATGACTTCTGCTGCAACACGACCTTCGGCAACGGCCTTATGCGCCAACATGGGATGACCAACGATATCGCCTACAGCAAAAATATGTGCTACCTGCGTTCTTAATTGATTATCTACCGGAATAAAGCCCTGTTCGTTAACCTGAATACCTAATTCTTCTGCGGCAATCAATTTCCCATTCGGTTTACGTCCTACGGCCGATAAAATACGATCAAAACGTTGGGGCTTATTGTCTCTGTTTTCTCCTGAAAAACTAACCCATAAGCCATCTTTTTTTGCTTCTACTTTTGTGACTTTAGTGTTCAATAAAAATTGATAATATGGACTCAAGCGCTTGAAAAGCGGTTTGACCATATCTTCATCTGCACCAGAAATCACACGACTACCCCCCTCGACGACGGTGATAGTGGCACCCAGCGCATGATAGACTGTCGCCATTTCCATACCAATAATGCCGCCCCCTAAAATCAATAATTCACCTTTGGTTTCTTTAAGTTCCAAGGCGCCGGTTGAATCCATAATACGCGGATCATCTGGCAAGAAAGGTAAGCGAACCGGTTGTGAACCAGCAGCAATAATGGCGTATTCAAACTGCACCCTGCAAGGGCCTTGTGCCGTATTCATCGTTAATTCATGGCTGCCCGTAAATTTTCCTTCGCCCTGAACTACCTCTACCTGGCGTTGTTTTGCAAGCAGGGATATGCCACCACTGAGCTTTTTAACAATGCTGTCTTTCCAAGAACGAAGTGTATTGAGATCAATGCTTGGGTTTGAAAAGGCTACACCAAATGGCGTCATCGCTGCGGCGTCTTCAATGACTTTAGCTGCATGTAGCAAGGCTTTAGAAGGAATACAGCCGACATGTAAACAAACACCACCTAAGGCAGCATATTTTTCAAGCAAAATAACTTTTTTTCCTAAATCTGCAGCACGAAAAGCCGCTGTATATCCACCCGGTCCGCCACCTAATACCAGTACTTCAGTTTTTTTAATGTTTATAGCCATATTTTTCCTCGGTTATTTTATAGCAGCCAGCGACGGATATCCGACAAACAATCTGCCAAATACACAATAAAACGTGCACCTTCTGCACCATCAATCACGCGATGGTCATACGATAAGGATAAAGGTAACATCAAACGGGGAATAAACTCACCGGCGTGATACTGTGGTTTATACTGGGCTTTTGATACCCCTAAAATGGCGACATCAGGCACATTAACAATCGGTGTAAACGCCGTGCCACCAATACCACCCAAACTAGAAATTGTAAAGGAACTGCCTTGTAGCTCGGCACTGCTCAGTTGTTTTTCTCTTGCCTTTTGACTGACTTCACCTAATGTTTTCGCTAATTCTAAAAGACTTTTTTTATCCACATCTCTGATGACAGGGACGACTAAACCGTCGGGCGTATCGACAGCAATGCCAATATGAAAATATTTTTTAATAATGAGTTGTTCGCCATCCGCGGATAAAGAGGCATTAAAAGTAGGAAATGCTTTCAGTGTGGTGACTACTGCTTTCATAATAAAGACTAGCGGTGTTAATTTAACCTGCTGTTTTGCCGCGAAAACAGCTTGCGCTTTGCGAAATGCTTCCAGCTCAGTAATATCAGCATCATTAAACTGAGTGACATGCGGCACTAATAACCAATTTCTATGTAAATATTGTGCAGTTAATTTTTTAATGCGTGATAAAGGCGTCGCTTGTGTTTCACCAAAGAGGCTGAAATCGATGTTGGGCGCCTTCGGTAAACCTGTACCTCCCCCCGTATTTGTTGTATGCAAGCGATCTTTCACAAATCGCTGTAAATCTTCCTTGATGATGCGATTTTTCTGACCTGTGCCGGTGATCTGATTGAGATCAAGGCCAAATTCGCGTGCTAAACGTCGTACACCCGGTCCGGCATGTCGGTCATCGGCTTCCTCCGCTTCGTTACTGGCTTCCTCATCACTCTCCTTATCGTATTTTTTTTCCTCAATAGCAGGGGGGGGGGTACTATTAGGCGTATCTGCTTCTGCTTCAGTTTCTAATACAGCAATTAAATCACCTTTAGAAACCTTGTCACCCACTTTAACGTGTATTTTTTGTATTTTTCCTGCAAAGGGTGCGGGAATATCCATGGAGGCTTTATCGCTTTCCAGTGTGATCAGTGCTTCTTCGACTTGAACGACATCACCAACCTTAATGGGTATTTCAATAATTGCTGCTGCAGAAGCATGACCTAAATCGGGTACGCGCACTTCTTGTAGATGTGACAAACAGACTCTCCTCTAAGCGGTAAAAGGATTAGGTTTTTTAGGATCAATCGCGTAGATTTCAAAAGCCCGTTCCACGTCTTTAGCGCTTATTAGACCTTCGGCTAATAAGGCATGCAAGCTGGCGATGGCAATGTAGAAACGATTGACTTCAAAGAAGTGACGCAGTTGCTCTCGTGTATCACTACGACCAAAACCATCGGTACCCAAGACGACATAACGTTGCTTAAAAAATCCACGAATTTGATCGGCATTTAAACGAATGTAGTCTGTTGCCGCAATGACGGGCCCAGAACGATTCGCTAAACAATGGCTCACATAGCTTTGTTTTGCGGGTGTAGCAGGATGCAGTAAATTATGCCGTTCAATCGCCAGCGCTTCTTTACGTAATTCTGAAAAACTGGTGACACTCCAGATATCTGCGGTCACTTTAAAATCTTTCTCTAATAACGCGGCTGCCGCAATGACTTCACGTAGAATAGTGCCTGATCCTAATAATTGCACATGTCGTTGATGGGGAGCACTACTTTCCACTAATAAATACAAACCCTTGAGAATACCTGGTTCGCTGCCCTTGGGTAAGGGCGGATGTGGATAGTTTTCATTCATTAAGGTCAGATAATAAAAGCTATTTTCTTGCTTCTCTATCATGCGGTGTAAACCATCTTGAATAATGACAGCCAGTTCATACCCAAAGCACGGATCATACGCAACACAATTAGGGACCACTGAGAAAAATAAAAGATTATGTCCATCTTGATGTTGCAAACCTTCACCGGCCAGTGTTGTTCTACCGGCGGTCGCACCCAGAATAAAGCCGCGTGCTTGCATATCGCCGGCGGCCCAAACAAAATCGCCCACCCGTTGATAACCAAACATGGCATAGTAAATATAAAAAGGGACCATGCTTAAATTATTCGTGCTATAAGACGTGGCTGCCGCCATCCAAGAACAAAATGCCCCCGCTTCATTAATTCCTTCTTCTAATAACTGGCCTTTTTTATCTTCGCGATAGTACATCAGTTGATCGGCATCTACCGGTTTATAACGCTGTCCTACCGGCGAATAAATGCCAATCTGGCGAAAGAAACCTTCCATGCCAAAGGTACGCGACTCATCAGGAACAATGGGCACAATCCTAGGGCCTAAGGTTTTATCTTTTAAAAGTTGTCGCAAGATTTCCACAAAAATCATGGTGGTAGAAATTTCGCGTTGCTGAGAACCGAGTAATGGGTTAACAAAGGCTTCAAGCGGTGGTGTTTTTATCGTTTCACTCGCTAGTGTACGCCGTGTCGGTAAGTAACCGCCTAATTTTTTACGATGTTCTTGTAGATAGATAATCTCTGGACTGTCTTGGCCGGGGTGATGGAAGCTTAAGTTTTCAATGTCTTGGTCACTGATCTCTAGCTGAAATCGATCACGAAATGCCAATAATTGTTCATGTGTCATTTTCTTTTGTTGGTGTGTGATATTTTGTCCTTCGCCGGCTGTGCCCATACCATAACCTTTAATGGTCTTGGCTAAAATCACTGTGGGCTGGCCGGTATGTGCAACCGCCGACTGATAAGCGGCATACACTTTTTTAATATCATGGCCACCCCGTGTTAAATGCCATAGATCGTCATCACTGAGATCGGCGACCATCGCTTTCAGTTCAGGATATTTGCCAAAAAAATGTTCTCTAATAAAGGCACCATCTTTTGCACGGTAATTTTGATATTCACCATCAAGGGTTTCCATCATCATGCGCTGCAACAAACCATGCTTATCTTTTGCTAAGAGTGCATCCCATGACTGTCCCCAAATGACCTTAATGACATGCCAACCCGCACCACGAAAATCACCTTCTAATTCTTGTATGATTTTTCCATTACCACGAACCGGACCATCGAGTCGTTGTAAATTACAATTGACGACAAAAATCAGATTATCCAATTTTTCGCGTGCAGCGATGGCTAGCGCGCCCAGCGATTCCGGTTCATCCATTTCACCATCACCACAAAATGCCCAGGTTTTTCTATTCTGCGTATTGAGTAAACCACGGTTGTGCAGATATTTTAAGAAACGGGCTTGGTAAATGGCTTGCATGGGCCCTAAGCCCATAGAGACCGTAGGAAATTGCCAAAAATCGGGCATTAACCAGGGATGGGGATACGAGGTAATGCCTTGCCCGCCGATTTCTTGTCGAAAATGTGCCAGCTGAGTATCACGTAAACGACCTTCTAAAAAGGCTCTTGCATAGATTCCTGGAGAAGAATGACCCTGTATATAGAGCAAATCACCACCCTGTTGATCTGACGCCGCATGGAAAAAATGATTAAAGCCGACCTCATATAAAGTCGCCGCAGAGGCATAGCTTGCAATATGGCCACCCAGTTCTGAGGATATTTTTCCGGCCCGTAATACCATGATGACCGCATTCCAGCGTATTAAAGCCGCAATCCGTTTTTCTAGTGCTTCATCGCCAGGAAAAGCAGGTTCGGCGTTAACAGGAATCGTATTGATGTAAGGGGTTGTTAATGCGCCTGTTAAGGGTAAGCCGTGTTGTCTTGCTTTATCTAGTAGTCGCTGTAGAAGAAATTCAGCCCGCTCAGCACCTTCGACCTTTAAAACCGATAGCAGAGATTCTAGCCATTCTTTTGTCTCAAGCGGGTCAGGATCACAATCTATAGGCTTCATCGATAGCAGCACCCTATGGTCAACGCAAAGACAATAATTAAAAAAAGAATTAACGTTCGATCAATCAGCTTTAAGGCGGGTGGATAATTTTCGCTGGTTAATTCAGCGGTGTCTGCTAAACCCAACGCAATACGACCACTTTTTTCTAACAGTTGACGGTTAAACGAGAGTTCTGTAAATAAATGGTCCAAGAAAAATTGGCTGGTGCGAACAAAATTACCTGCCAAGGAAAAAAGAATTGAAAACAAACGCACGGGCAGGTAATCCAGGACGGCTTGTACTGGCGTAGCGGCTTTAGCTAATACCGGGTAACTCGTATGGAGATGTACGGAACGTTCCACTACACGGTAAATGAGTGCTGCCACAGGGCCCAATAGTGCACACCAAAAAATAACCGCGAACAGGGTCTCATTCGCCTTCCAAAAGATCGGTTCATGTGTTTTGTCTGGTTCATAAATATTTAGCGGCCCTAAACAATAAAAAAGTACCAGTGTGCCAATCAGCAAAGCAAGCAGACCATGAAGAAATAGTAAACTTAAACCATAAATAATCGCTATGGGTATAACCAGCGGTAATATGACCAGCAGTAAGGTACTATAAGGCGGTTGTGCCCATGATTGATGCTGTGTCAATTGATGTAGTTTGCTTACATAGTGTTCAAACCAATTAAAACGCCTGAGTAAATGACTCTTATGAAGAAATCGTTCTAAACTTAAAGAGAGTAACAGCATAATCAATGTCATAAATTTCTCCGAAGCACACGTGTTAACACACTCTAGTCTACTCGCATTTTCTCGTTCAAAGCCAATGGTGTAGGATAACGTAAAACGACCCAATAAGACGAGCCCACAAATGTCAAAATAGTGGCTGCTTGGATAAGATAATTGGCTTTTGCGCTAATCAAGGCGGGTGTGGTCTCTGCTGCTAAGTACGCAATCAATAAAGAAAATTCACTAGCTTGTCCTAAGCGTACACCCACTTCACGTGCAATATTCTTTTTTTCTCCCGACCAACGCAGTAATACTTGGAACAACCAGGGTTTGATTAATAACACTAAGCCCGCTAATAAAAGTGCAGGGACGATAACTTCAGGTAAATAGCGTAAATCAAAACTGGCCCCAATAGCAAAGAAAAACATAATTAAACAAAAATCACGTAATGGTTTTAAGTTATCCGCAATGAAAACGGCAATGGGGCCTTCTGCAATAGAAACGCCGGCTAGAAAAGCACCGATTTCTGCCGAGAGACCTACGCTACGTGAGAGCTCCGCTAAACCTAAACACCAGCCTAATGCGACTAAGAATAGATATTCTTTAACTCGATCAAAGCGTACAAATAATTTGCGAATAAAATAATGCTGAACCAGGAAGGCGGATCCTAATAAGAGAGGAAAAGTAATGATGGTTAATCCTAAATCGGCCCATTTTGATCCGGTCCTCTGTGCACCATGCACAAATAGCAGCATAGCAATGGCTAATAAGTCTTGCAGTAATAAGACACTGATCATCCGCTCACCAATCGGTTTATGGTGTAACGCTAAGGTGGGCAATAATTTTAGGCCAATAATTGTACTCGAAAAAATTAAGCTGGCACCGATTAATAGACTTTCTAATAAGGTGAAGCGAGATAAATAACCGACTGCAAAGCCAATGGTAGTAAACAGGGCACTGAATACCAAGGTTACTAAGGCGGTTTTTCGCAGACTACTAAAAAATTCTTGTGGCGTGAGGTCTAGGCCCACTAAAAATAAAAGAAATATAATGCCGACATCACCAATACCGCGCGCCATATTGATATTAGGCACCAATTTCCAACCACTAGGTCCTAAAATGACGCCCAATAAAATGTACGCCACCAGCAAAGATTGACGTGTATAAAGTGCAATGGTGGCTAAAATGGCTGCCCCAGTAAAAATGATAAAGGTGGAAAAAACAAAACTATGATCCATCTATCATTCCTCCAAACACAGCAGTGAGGCGTTACCTCCTGCTGCGGTAGTATTGATAGATAATGTTCGTTCTACACATAAGCGAGGTAAATAATAAGGGCCGCCTGCTTTCGGGCCGGTTCCCGATAAGCCTTCACCGCCAAAAGGTTGTACGCCAACCACAGCACCGGTCATGCTACGATTGACATATTGATTTCCCACGTGTGTCTGGCGTGTAATGGTCTTGATGGTATTTTGGATTCTGCTTTGTATGCCTAAGGTTAATCCATAACCCGTACGGTTAATCGACGCGATGACGGCATCACGTTCTTTAGCGGCGTAACGAACCACATGCAAGATAGGACCAAATATTTCCCGTTGTAAACGGTCTGCCCTATCCAGCTCAAAGAGGGCTGGCCCAAAAAAATGGGCGTTATCAACGCCGTCTGGCACGCTAATCTGATACAGTAGCTTGGCCTCTTGTTGCATACGTTCAAAATGTGCTTGCAAGGTTTTCTTCGCTGCACTGTCGATTACAGGGCCGATATCGCTAGCCAGTTGTGCCGGATCACCGAGCGTTAGCGCTGCCATCGCACCACAAAGCATGTTAATCAATTTATCCGCCATTTCATTTTGCACGAAGAGTATACGTAACGCAGAGCAACGTTGTCCTGCACTGCTAAAAGCAGATTGTAATACATCGGACACGACTTGCTCTATCAACGCAGAAGAATCGACAATCATGGCATTTTGGCCACCGGTTTCAGCAATGAAAGGCACAATAGCTCCGCAACGACTGGCTAAACCTTGATTAATTTCTCGTGCTGTTTCAGTAGAGCCCGTAAAGATAATGCCTTTGATCCGCTGATCCAGCGTTAATTTTGGTCCTAGCACTGCACCGCTAGCGGGAATCAGATGTAAAGCGGGCCCTGGAATGCCTGCCTCATGTAATAACTGCACCGCCGCGGCGGCGATTAATGGTGTTTGACCCGCCGGCTTTGCTAGCACGGTATTGCCGGTGACTAAAGCGGCGGTGACTTGTCCAATAAAAATAGCTAATGGGAAGTTCCACGGACTAATGCAGGCAATGACACCACGACCTCGCAAACTCAAGGAATTTTCTTCGCCTGTGGGTCCCGGTAAGCATTGAGGCAGCAAATCTAAACGCGCGCGCAGTGCATAATAACGACAGAAATCAATGGCTTCGCGTACCTCTGCCAAGGCATCCACTACGGTCTTGCCCGCTTCACGTATCGCTAAATCCATAAATTCAGCGAGGCGCTGTTCAAAACGATCAGCCGCGCGTTCAAGACAAGCGGCGCGTGTCTCCACCGGTGTATTCGCCCAGGTCAGCGAATAGTGATCGGCACTGGCAATGGCGGTTTCAAGTTGTTCTAAACGTGCGAGGCTCACGGTGCCTACGACGTGGTGTGTGAGTGCCGGATTGACGACGGATCGAGTTTGTTCGCCCGATTCCAATTTTCCATTAATGATAGGACCGGCGAGATAGTGTATGGTTGAGGCGTCCGCTATTTGGCGGGACAATAGCGACCAGGATTCGGTGTCTGCAAAATCAATTCCGATGGCGTTTTTTCGTCCTTCCCCATAAATATTAAGGGGTAAAGGAATTTTCGGATGCGGAATAGTGTGCAGTTGTTTTATTTTATTTACGGGGTCAACTAACATGTTTTCAATGGGAACTGCAGGGTCTACAATGTGATTGACGAAGGACGTATTGGCA
>Ga0206856_10198_pt1 | contig 20324 bp, 26 predicted proteins | sample Alteio_BWOrgCont_48_FD_152630 | JGI IMG/M metagenome (GOLD analysis project Ga0206856, IMG submission 152630) | Enriched cells from forest soil in Barre Woods Harvard Forest LTER site, Petersham, Massachusetts, United States -... | ecosystem: Environmental > Terrestrial > Soil > Temperate forest >...
GGTTAGCGGAGGAGTTTGCGTTGTCAGTGAATTTTCGCCGCCTACGGATCGCCGGCTTCAAAAGCTTTGCCGAGCCGGTCAACGTGGAAATCCATCCAGGGCTGACCGGCATCGTCGGCCCCAACGGTTGCGGCAAGTCCAACGTGGTGGAGGCGCTGCGCTGGGCGATGGGCGAACAGAGCACGCGGTCTCTGCGTGCGGGCGAGATGGACGACGTCATCTTTGCGGGCACGGCGGGGCGGCCGTCACGCAATCTGGCTGAGGTAACGCTGACATTGGACGAGACGGTTGGCGCGGTTCCGCCGCCATTCCACGAGCAGCCAGAGCTGGAGATCGCCCGCCGGATCGAGCGTGGGTCCGGCAGCGTTTACCGGGTGAACGGCAAGGAGGTGCGCGCGCGCGACGTGCAGACGCTGTTCGCCGACCTGGCGACGGGGGCACATGCCAGCGGCATGGTGAGTCAGGGGCGCGTCGGCGCGCTGGTCACCGCGAAGCCGGAGGATCGTCGCGCGGTGCTGGAGGAGGCGGCTGGGATCACCGGGCTGCACGTCCGGCGGCATGAGGCGGAACTGAAGCTGCGCGCGGCCGAGGCGAACCTGGCGCGGGCAGAGGATTTGCGCGGGCAGCTTGAGGTGCAGCTTGGTGCGCTGAAGCGGCAGGCGCGGCAGGCCAGCCGCTATCGCAACATCTCCGGCGCGATCCGCCAGGCGGAAGCCGAGTTGCTGTCGATCCAGCGGGCGAGCGCGGAAGTGGCACGCAGCGAGGCTCAGGCGGCCCTACACGCGGCTCGGATGGCTGTGGCGGCGGCAACCGAGGCCGCGACGCAGGCCAGCGCTGCGGCCACAGAGGCGACTGCCGCACTGACCCAGCTACGCGCTGCCGAGTCAGATGCGAGGACGGCGCTGGAGCGGCATCGGGTCGCACAGGAGCAGATTGCCGCTGAAGAGGAACGGGCGCGGGCTGCGCTGGCCGAGGCGACCAAGCGGCTGGAACAGCTCGGCGAGGATCTGACGCACGCCGAGCAGCTTCGGCGCGACTCGGAGGCGGCGGAGACCAGGCTGGCGGCGGAAGATGCGGGGTTGGCCGAAGCCGGCGCGGATCACACGGCACGTGCCGAGTCGGCGAATGCGGCCATGATGGAGGCCGCCGACGCGGTGCGGCTGGGCGAGGCTGAGGCCAACCGAGCCACCGAAGCGGCGGCGGAGGCTAATGCGCGCGCGCAGACAGTGGCGCGGCAACTGGCGGAGGCGGAGCAGCGCTGGCGGCGGCTTGAGGAGCAGTTCGCCCGTATCCGCACCGAGCGTGACCAGGTTGCCGCATTGGCCGTGGATCCGGCTGCGCTGGACGCCGCGGTGGCTGAGCAAGCCGGCACCGAGACGGCGCTGGCAGCGGCGCGCGCGGCCTTGGACGCCGCAGAACAGGCGCGTGCCGCGACTGGCCCGGCGCTGACAGCGGCCAGAGAGCGCAGCGCAGCGGCCGAGTCGGCGCACGCGAAACTGGCAGCCGAGTCGCACGCGCTGGCCGAAGTGCTGGCCGTGAAGGATGGCGAGCGTTGGCCACCAATGGTGGATGCACTGTCTGTCCCGGCCGGCCTGGAGACTGCCCTGGGCGCCGCGTTGGGTGAAGAGCTGACTTCCGCGGCTGACAGGGACGCTGCGCGACATTGGCGCGAACTGCCGGCATTCGATCCGGTGCCTGCACTGCCGGATGGTACCACGCCGCTGGCTGGGCTGGTGCAAGGACCGCCCGCGCTTGCCCGCGCCTTGTCGCAGATCGGGCTGGTGGACGACGAGACTGTCGGCGAGGCTCGGCAAGCCATGCTGACGCCAGGGCAGATGCTGGTGTCGCGCGCCGGCGCGGTCTGGCGTTGGGACGGCTACACGATCCTTGCTGGTACGCCGACGGCCGCGGCGGTGCGCCTGCAACAGCGCAACCGTCTCGCGGCGTTGCAACGGGAGTTGGCGGCGGCACAGGACGAAGCGAACCTCGCGCGCGGCGCGTGCGAGCAGGCCAGCGAGGCGGACCGTGCAGCCACCGCTGCGGAACAGCAGGCACGGGCCTCGCGTGGCGAAGCCGAACGGCACCTGGAACGCGCACGCAATTCGCTACAGCAATTGCGTGCGAAGGCGGCCGAGATCGCGGCAAGACTCACGGCGATCGATAGCCAGATCGAGCATGTTTCGGGCGAGCGTCAGATGGCTGCGACGAGCGTCGCGGAAGCACGGGAAGCCCAGGCTGCGCTGCCCGATCTGAACGCGTTGCGCGACGCGGTTGAGCAGGCGCGGGCCGCATTATCCATGTCTCGCACGGCAGAGGCGAAGGCGCGAGCGGACAGTGAGACACTGCAGCGCGAGCATGCTGCGCGGCTCGCTCGCCGGACCGCGATTACGGCTGAACGGGAAAGCTGGGCGCTACGCGCCGAGGATGCTGCGCGGCGGCTGGGCGAACTCGTTGCCAGGCGGGAGGCGGCGGAGACGGAACACGCCACGTTGCGGGAGGCGCCGTCGCGCATCGCAGCGCAGCGGGCCGAGGCGCTGGATGCGCTGGAGACCGCCGAGGCGGCGCACCGGACGGCTGCTGATGTATTGGCCACCGCGATCACCCGGTCCAATGAAGCCGATAGGGCGGCACGGTCGGCGGAGGCGTCGCTCGGCGGCGCTCGTGAGGATGCGGTGCGCTCGGAAGGAGCGGCAAGCCAGGCCGAGCAGGCTTGGCATGCTATGGCCGAACGCATCGCCGAACGGCTAGGCGCCAATCCGGCCATGCCCGATCCGCCAGCGGAGATCACGCCGGAAACGGAAGAGAAGGCCCGGCGCCGCGTCGAACGGCTGCTGAAGGAGCGGGAGGAAATGGGGCCGGTGAACCTCCGCGCGGACGTTGAGGCGGAGGCCGTGGAGAAACAGATGGCCGGCATCGTGGCGGAGGGCGAAGAGATCACCACCGCGATCGCCAAGCTGCGCGGTTCGATCGGGCATCTGAACCGAGAGGGCCGCGAGCGGCTCGCCGCTGTGTTCGAGCAGATCGACAACAACTTCCAGGCCTTGTTCACCCGCATGTTCAACGGCGGGCGCGCGCATCTGGCGTTGGTTGGCTCGGACGATCCGCTGGAGGCGGGGCTGGAGATTTACGCGCAGCCGCCGGGCAAGAAACTGGCGACGCTGTCGCTGCTTTCGGGCGGCGAGCAGGCGCTGACCGCGCTGTCGCTGATCTTCGCCGTGTTCAAGTGCAATCCCGCGCCGGTGTGCGTACTGGACGAGGTGGATGCGCCGCTGGATGACGCGAATGTCGATCGGTTCTGCACGCTGCTGGAAGACATGGTGCGCGAGACCGAGACACGGTTCCTGGTGGTGACGCATCATCCTTTGACCATGGCGCGCATGGACCGGCTGTATGGCGTGACCATGCAGGAACGCGGTGTGTCGCGACTGTTGTCGGTCGATCTGCAGCGGGCGGCGGAGATGGCGGAGCCACCACGTATGGCGGCGGAGTGACCGCTTGTCTGGTCGGCCTCGATTCATTGTCATCCGCGCGAAAGCGGAGACCCGGACGCGGCACCTGAGATGCGAACCCTGGGTTCCCGCTTTCGCGGGAATGACGAGGTAAGCAAGCGCCGGCCACAACCCCTACTACCGCACGCGTCTGTGAACGTTGCGTAATGCCGTTGCGTGACGAGACTGAGCCGAGCTAGCGTACCGGCATGGGACAGCCAGCCGCTCGCGCATCCGACATGCATGTCTGCCCGATGGTGACCGGCATTGTACCGCATGTCGGCGGACCAATTCTGCCGCCAGGGTGCCCGACGGTGCTGATCCAGGGCCTGCCGGCCGCTCGCCTTGGCGACATGGCGACGTGTGTGGGTCCGCCTGACGTGATCGCGCTAGGGTCGTTCACGACGCTCATCGGCGGACAACCGGCCGCGAGGATGGGAGATGTGACCGCGCATGGCGGTACCATCGTACTCGGCTGCTTCACGGTTTTGATCGGATAGTTCACGTTTAAAGCCGGATACAGACGAGTTACTGAACGGAAACAGTAGCTCGCTATATTTAGAGGCCGTTGAGGAGAACAGGCCGATGTGGATCAAGAGATTGATGGCTGGAGTGGCGTTGGCGGGTCTGGTCGCGATTGGCGTGACGGCGAAGCCTGCCCCGGCTGAGGCTTGGTGGCGCGGTGGCTGGTGCTGCGGCGTGGGTATCGGCGTTGTCGTGCCGCCTGTAGTGGTCGCGCCGCCTCCGGCGTACTATCCGCCGCCAGCGTATTCATCGTATTACGCTCCCCCGCCGGCTTATTATGCACCGCCGCAGCGCGCGTGGATTCCGGACCATTGGCAAGGCAACGTTTGGGTGCCTGGCCACTGGGCGTGACCCGAGCCGGTCACGCGAGCAAGCTTCTTTCGAAGCCCTCGGTGAACCGGTCGTAAACTGACACCACGAGATCGCGCACGGGTTTCGCCTGTGCGCGATTTTGTTTGAGCTGGGCCAGGCTTATGACCGCGCGTCAGACGCACCGAAGGAGTAGGTCTCGTTATCCTTCGGAGGCGTTCGTGCGCGTGGAGCGGAGTTTCGCCCAATACTCGAGACGCTTGGCGATTTCACGTTCGAAGCCGCGGTCGCGCGGATGGTAGAACTGTTCGCGCGCCATGCCGTCGGGGAAGTAGTTCTGGCCGGAGAACGCTTCGTCCGCCTCGTGGTCGTACTGGTAGCCGGCGCCGTAGCCAAGGTCCTTCATCAGCCGTGTCGGCGCGTTCAGGATGTGCGCAGGCGGCATCAGCGATCCGGTGGCCTTGGCCGATGCACGCGCCGCTGAATAACCGGTGTAGATCGCATTCGATTTCGGTGCGGTGCCGAGATAGATGACCACCTGCGCGATCGCCAGTTCGCCCTCGGGCGAGCCCAGGCGTTCGTAGGTTTCCCAGCCGGCAAGTGCCTGGGTCAGTGCGTTGGGATCGGCCATGCCGATGTCCTCGGCGGCAAAGCGCACGAGGCGACGCGCGATGTAGCGTGGGTCTTCGCCGCCATTCAGCATGCGTGCAAACCAGTAGAGCGCCGCATCGGGATCCGAGCCGCGCAGCGACTTATGCAGCGCGGAGATGAGATTGTAGTGCTCCTCGCGATCCTTGTCGTACAGCGCGGCACGACGCGCGAGCAGCGCGGCGAGCGCGGTCGGATCCATCACCGGCGTGTCTTCTGGCAACGCGAAGATCTGCTCGGACATGTTCAGGACATAGCGGCCGTCGCCATCGGCCATTGCACGCAGCGTTGCACGCGCTTCCGCATCGAGCGGCAGGGTACGATTGATCTCGGTTTCGGCACGCGCGAGCAATTGCTCCAGCGCAGCATCATCGAGGCGGCGCAGCACCAGCACCTGGCAGCGCGACAACAGCGCGCCGTTCAGCGCGAAAGATGGATTCTCGGTGGTGGCACCGATGAGCGTAATGGTGCCGGTCTCCACCACGGGGAGAAAACCGTCCTGCTGCGCGCGGTTGAAGCGATGGATCTCATCGACGAACAGCAGCGTGCCCTGCCCGGTGCGGCGTCGACGCGCGGCTTCATCGAACGCGCGCTTCAGATCGGCCACGCCGGAGAACACCGCGGATAGCTGCACAAAATGCAGGCCAGACCGGGTGGCGAGCAGGCGCGCGATGGTTGTCTTACCGCAGCCCGGCGGGCCCCAGAGGATCAGCGAGGCGAGCGAGCCTCGCTCCAACATGCGCGTCAGCGTACCTTGAGGGCCAAGCAGGTGGTCCTGCCCGACCACCTCATCGAGCGAGCGCGGGCGGAGCCGGTCGGCCAATGGGCGCGGGCCGGCCAGGGGTTCGGGCTCCGGCTCCGGCATTTGGCCGAACAGACCTTCAGCCGGTGGACTGGCTCGTACTGCCATGCGGCCATGTTACCCAAGGCGGCAAGACCGCGCGAGCGCACCGCCCTGGCTTATGGCGAGGCACGAACTCGCGCACCGGGAACGATGAAATTCTCGGCGATCAACTTGAGACGCGCATCCTCGCTGTGCAGCAGCGCAGCCCGTAACGCATGGATGGCAGCGCCCGTCTCCGTGTCGTTCCACAGCCAATCACCGAGCTGCTTGCTCGATGGCCTGGCCGTGCCCGCAGCGGCGGCCTCCAAGGCGTACGCCTTCACATCGTCGATGGCGAAACGCAGCATCAATGGCGCTGAGAAGCCTTCGCGCGGGCTTTCGGGGGCGTGTTGCAGCCATTCGGCGACATAGTGCGCAGCGTCCGCGATGGCTAATCCGCTGACTCCGACCGTGGTACGCCGATGCTGCTGTCTCCAGCGCTGATGAGCAGTTTCGAGCGCCTGCACTTCAGCTTCCAGGCCGGCGCCAGGCGCCGCCGCGAATGGCGGGCGCCAGTCAGGGTCCGGCTGCGAGCGCGGGTCGTCATCCGGAAAATCCTCGATCAGCAGTGGCCCACCCTCGCGCTCCAGCAGCCGCAGAGCAGCAACCACGACGCGCCGCTGGAATTCAGCGTCACTTGGCGGGCCGAACGGGCGTCCCAGCTCGAACGGTACCCATAGCGCGCGCGGCGGCTTCGTGTTTTCCGTCTGTGGCCGGATCAGGCTGATCGCAACCGTCGCCAGGCCTTCTTCTTCCAGGTAGTGTCCAAGCGCGCTCACGGCGCGCGTGCAGATGGGTCAGACAGGCGTGAGAAGAACCGAGTCGACCTCTTCCTGCTTCAGGCGGCCGGCGAGCTCGCGCGCATAGGGCTCCATCGCTATCGGATCGCTCGCGCCCATGAACGAGAAATGTGTATTGGTGACCGAGCCGATGACGCCTTGCTCCGCCAGTTCCTTCAATCGGTCGAGGGGAAATGCGACGTTCCAGTCTTCCTGCAGCCCGGTGCGGTCGAAATTCACCGAGATGTGGCTGGTCAGCAGATCTTCCCACGGCGTGTTGCCGGGAATGGCCCGATAGTCAACATCACGCCCGCGAAACGGCTCACCACCGCGTTTGAACAACCCTGCTGAGGAGACAATCGCGATCCGCCGCTCGGAAAGCGGCGGCCCTGAAACCCAAGGTCTGGTGGTAAAGTCAGGACATTCGATTTCCGCCAGACGCTTGGCTTGCGCCGGTGGCAGATCAGATAGCCGGGTCATCGCATCGTCCCTGTTTCTGCTTAGGCAGCGGCCGGATAGTTCGACGGATACAGAGCGCGTTTCGACGCTTCGTCGGAGACCTTCTTGAAGTCGTGACCCTGGCCGACCGCACGCGCCCGCGCAACAGCAGGCCGGGAGTCGATCGTCTGAAACAGGCGCTTCAAATTGGGAAAGGCTTCGAGCGGGTCGTCCTTGCCCTTCATGACGCGCGAGGCACGATCCAGCCAGCCCCAAGCCGACATATCCGCGATCGTATAGCTATTGCCGACAATGAACGCGCGGCCGGCGAGGTGGTCGTTCAATACCTGGTAGTGCCTCTCGGCCTCACGGCGATAGCGATTGACTGCGTAGTCGAGGCCCTCGGGCGCAACGTGCTGAAAGTGGACGGCCTGCCCCGAGAATGGACCAAGCCCCGTAGCGATGAACATCAGCCAGGAGAGCAGTTCCGGACGATCTTCGGATGTCCCAAGGAATTTTCCGGTTTTCTCGGCGAGGTAGAGCAGGATCGCCGTGGAATCGAAGGCACGGGCTTCCTTGCCGCCTGGCCCGTCGGTATCGACAATGGCTGGAACCTTGCCATTCGGATTGATCGCGCGGAATTCGTGCGTGTGCTGCTGGCCCTTGCTGGTATCGACGGGGATGGTTTCGTAAGGGAGCCCTGCCTCCTCCAGAAATAGCGCGACCTTCGCCGGGTTCGGCGTGGGGTGGAAATAAAAGCGGATCATGCGCGCTTCCTTTGTCAAAGCCACCGTCGGACGCACCATGATCCATACATTGACACGGGAACACTCCTGCTGTGTGGATTGCAGCGATACGCTCAACGTATTCATGAAATGTCATGGATCTCTTGTCTGGCATGCGGCTGTTCGCGCGGGTTGTGGAGACCGGTGGTTTCACGACGGTCGCGCGTGAGAGTCGAACGTCGCAGCCGACAATCAGCCGGACGATCGCCGCGCTCGAAGCGCATCTTGGGGTTCGCCTGCTGAACCGATCAAGCCGCGCCCTAACGCTGACCGACGATGGAAAGCAATTCTACCAACGTGCCCGTGCCGCGCTGGAGGCGGTGGCCGAAGCCGAAGGCAGCGTCGGCCGGCGGCGCGGCGAGCCGAGCGGACTGCTTCGGCTGGGAACTCCCGTGGCGTTCGGACGCCTGCACGTAACGCCGCTCATCCCGAAATTCCTTGAGCGCCATCCCAATGTCGGTGTCGAGTTGGTGATGAACGACGGTTTCGTCGATCTCGTGGGTGAGGGTCTCGACCTCGCCGTGCGTGTCGGCAACCTGGCGGATCCCTCGCTCGTCGCGCGGCCGATCGGCATGACGCGCCGGGTGACGGTAGCAGCCAGCTCCTATCTGGATCGATGCGGCGTTCCGTCGACGCCTGCCGATCTCGCGCAGCATGACTGCGTCATCTATACGCGCCTTGCGACTGGCCAGCGCTGGCACTTCGAAAGCAGTGACGGGCCTGTCCAGGTCGATGTGCACGGCCGTTTCTCCGCTGATAATTCGGAAGCTGTGCGTGAAGCCGTCATTGGCGGAGCCGGCATCGCCGTGCTTCCCGTGTGGCTATTCAGGGACGAAGTGGATCGCGGGCTTGTCCGGCTCATTCTGGAGCAGTTTGAACCGACGCCATTACCCATTCACGCGGTCTACCCGTCACGTCGTCTGCTCTCCGCAAAGGTCCGCGCGATGATTGATTTTCTTGCTGTGGAGTTCAGGAAGATTCGTCTGCTGGCGATCAGATGAAAAGGGCAGGCAGAGCGGAGCTATTTTTCGCACAACAACGGCAGCTTTTCCGGTCCTCGATTGCCCGCCGGACGGTACCACTGCGTTGGCCGCGTGGGATCAAGTTCAATACGGCTGTAGCGCTGGAGCAGGACGTCCAGGGCTATTTCACTTTGCAGCCGAGCCAGATGCGCGCCCAGGCAACCGTGTGGCCCCAGCCCAAAGCTCAGAGTGCGCCGCGGCCTCGAGCCGATATCGAACTGCTCTGGGTCGACAAAATGCGCTGGATCGCGGTTCGCGGCGGCGATGCTAAGCTGGACGACCGCGCCCGAGGGGATTGTTATCCCACCAACGCTGATATCCTGGAGGGCGATACGGGGTATCAGAGTTACTGGAGGTTCGAACCGAAGCGTCTCTTCGACGAGGTTCGCGAGCAAGGTTGGTTCGTCAGCTAGCCGTTTTCGCTGATCTGGGTGGGTGAGAAGCAGATAGACAGCGTTGCCAACAAGGTTCCTCACCGCGATATGGCCGGCAAGCAGCAGCAGCATCGCGTTGCCGGCAATTTCTTCTGGTGTCGGCTCGCCTGTTTGATCCGTCGACCGGAGCAGTATGCCTAAAAAATCCTGACGCGGTTTTGCTCGCCGTTGTTCAAGCAGATCGTATGTATATGCGGCCATCTCGCGCGCGCTCCGTATCATGCGCTGCGTTGTTTCGATCGTGATCGGAAAAATATTGAAGAAGTCCACGAAGTCCACCGACCAATCGACAATCCTGCGACGGTCGGCGGCTGCAACGCCAAGGAAATCCGACAAGACATAGGCCGGCAGCAGGAACGCGTAATCGGCGGCGACATCGAGCTTGCCGTCGCGAACCTCATCGAGCAGTTGCTCCGCGGAACGGCGGATGGCTGGTATGAGCGCTTGTATTGCCGTGGCATTGAAGCCCAGGTTGAGCAAACGACGCATGTGCGCGTGATCGTCGCCGTCCAGCATCAACACCCAGGTCGCAAACATTGGAGCGAGCGTGCGGAGTTCATCGCGTACCGCCGCCGGCGCCTGGTCGATAAAACCAGACAAGCGATTGGAGCTGAGCCGTTGATCGCGAAACAACGCCGCCACATCGTCGTATCGAAAGACGAACCATTGATCGAGCGAGGGGTTGAAATACACCGGGCATTCAGCGCGGTAGCGCGCGAGGTCGGCAAATGGATCGTCGAGTTTGTCCGGATCTTCGACGAAGAATGGCTCGCCAAAGTGGCCAATGTTGGTCATCGGAAGATTTCCGGATCGTTGGATGAGGGCAATTTCACGTTGCCCGTCCACGCCCTTCTTGGCAAGCTTCCTGCGGCCTTGGAACAGCCCAGACCAGAGGTCAGAGCTGGTGACGGAAGCGCACAATCAGTTCCGTCATAAGGGTTACGCCGCCTCGGCTTCCTCTGGCTGCTGCACCTGCTTCGGCCCGCTGTCCTGGCCCTTTGCGGTGACATCGCGGTCCATCAGCTCGATCACCGCCATGTCGGCCGCGTCACCGTAGCGCACACCGGCCTTCAGCACGCGGCAATAGCCGCCCGCGCGCGCCTTGTAGCGCTCCGCCAGCGGACCGAACAGCTTCGCCACGATCGTGTCGTCGCGAAGCTGCGCATGCGCCAGCCGCTGGTTGGCGAGCCCACCCTTCTTGCCCAACGTGATCAGCTTCTCCGCCACCGGCCGCAGCTCCTTGGCCTTCGGCAGCGTGGTGGTGATCTGCTCGTGCTTCAGCAGCGCCACCGCAAGGTTGCGGAACATCGCCTGCCGATGAGTGGACGTAACGCCGAGCTTCCGGCCGGCTACCCCGTGACGCATGACGCACTATCCCCTTAGAACGGCTCTTCCATTCGCTTGGCCAGATCCTCGATGTTCTCCGGCGGCCAGCCGGCAACCGACATGCCGAGCGACAGCCCCATCGAGCCAAGCACTTCCTTGATCTCGTTCAGCGACTTTCTGCCGAAGTTCGGCGTGCGGAGCATCTCCTGCTCGGACTTCTGCACCAGGTCGCCAATGTAAACGATGTTGTCGTTCTTCAGGCAGTTCGCCGAACGCACCGACAGTTCCAGCTCGTCCACCTTGCGCAGCAGGTTGCGGTTGAACGGCAGGTTGTCTTCCGGCTCCTCGGCGCGGATCTGCTGCGGCTCCTCGAAGTTGATGAAGAGCTGCAACTGGTCCTGCAGGATGCGCGCCGCCAGCGCCACGGAATCCTCGGGCGTCACCGCGCCGTTGGTCTCCACGGTCAGCAGCAGCTTGTCGTAGTCGGTGACCTGGCCAACGCGCGTCGGCTCCACCTTGTAGGAGACGCGGCGCACCGGCGAGTAAATGCTGTCCACCGGGATCAAGCCGATCGGCGCATCCTCCGGACGGTTCACGGACGCGGGCTGGTAGCCCTTGCCCAGGTTCACCGTGAACTCCATGCCGAGCTTCACGCCGTCATCCAGCGTACAGATCACCAGCTCGGGGTTCATGATCTCGATGTCGTGGCCGGCCTGGATCTGGCCAGCACGCACCTCGCCGGGGCCGGTCGCGGTCAGCGTCATCCGCTTCGGACCCTCGCCGTGCATGCGCAGAGCGAGCTGCTTGATGTTCAGCACGATGTCGGTGACGTCCTCGCGCACGCCAGGGATGCTGCTGAATTCATGCAGCACGCCGTCGATCTGCACCGCGGTGACCGCGGCGCCCTGCAATGACGACAGCAGGATGCGGCGGATCGCGTTGCCCAGCGTCATGCCGAAGCCGCGCTCCAGCGGTTCGGCCACTACCGTCGCGACCTTCGAGGGGTCGGCGCCCGGCTCTACCTCCAGCTTCTCCGGCTTGATCAGGGACTGCCAGTTACGCTGGATGACTGCACTCTGCCTCATATATCCAACCTTTCGGACCGCGGCACTGGCCGGGTTCCATCAACGTCCAATGAATTCGGGACGGCTCCGCGTCAGACGCGCCGGCGCTTGCGCGGGCGGCAGCCGTTATGCGGGATCGGTGTCATGTCGCGGATCGCGGAGATAGAGAAGCCGACGGCCTGGAGCGCACGCAGCGCGCTCTCGCGGCCGGAGCCGGGGCCGCTGACCTCGATCTCCAGCATTTCCATGCCGTGCTCGCGGGCCTTGCGGCCAGCGTCCTCGGCGGCGACCTGCGCCGCATAGGGCGTGGACTTCCGGCTGCCCTTGAAACCCTGGCTGCCCGAGGACGACCATGCGATCGCATTGCCCTGCGCGTCGGTGATGGTGATCACCGTGTTGTTGAACGTCGCGGCCACGTGGGCGACGCCGGACGTGATGTTCTTGCGCTCCTTCCTACGGGGACGCGCGGTAGCAGCGGCTCTCGCCATGGTTCTGGGTCCTGTTCCAATCCTGCGCCGCCCCCATTGGGCAGCGGCGATGTTCGATACGAGGTGGCTACTTGGTCACCTTCTTCTTGCCGGCGATCGCCACGGCCTTGCCCTTGCGCGTGCGGGCATTGGTGTGGGTCCGTTGGCCGCGCACCGGCAGCCCACGGCGATGCCGCAGCCCGCGATAGCAGCCGAGGTCCATCAGCCGCTTGATGTTCATCGCGATTTCACGCCGGAGGTCGCCCTCGACGCGGTAATCGCGGTCGATCATCTCGCGGATGCGCAGCACCTCCTCGTCGGAGAGCTGATTGACCCGGCGATCATCCGGGATGCTGAGTTTTCCGCAGATCTCGGCGGCCTTGGAGGGGCCGATACCGTAGATATAGCGCAGACCGATGGTCACCCGCTTATTGGTCGGGATGTTCACGCCGGCAATACGTGCCACGCCGCTACTCCTAGGGAAATGCGTATGGGGGCGCAGTCCCAGGGGGCTGCGCCGGAGCCGCGGAATATAGTCCCGGCGGCTCGCGAGTCAATGTGAACAGATCAATTTCCCGTGTGGCCGAGCTATGGTTGCAGCGCGCCGAGACGCGGATCATATGCCGCGGCCATCGCACAGGAGCTGGTATCGCCGGCCGTGCACAAGCGGCGGTAAAGGCTCTCCGCCCGTCCCGGCGCGTCGGAGTGATAAAGCACGCGTTGCACCAGTGCCCAAGCCTCCGCAGCCTGCTCAGCCTGAGCCTCGCGTATCGCCGTCGGGCTCGGTGGCGGAGGCGGAGGCGGCTCCGCGGCGACAGGCGGTAGTGGCGTGGCACTGACCGGCTGCACTATGGCCGGCGACTGTCGGTCGACCGGCTGCTCTCCGCTCGCCAGCATGCAATTGGCATAGACGCTCTGGCTCTGGGCGAACTGAAGCAAGCCATAAGCGACCGCCGTACCAATAACGAAGGCAGGTTTGCCTTGAGCTTCGAACTCACCACTGCCGGACTGGGCGACCAGGCCGCAACGGCCTTGGTCGCGCATCAGATCAGACGCGGTCTTGCCCGGACCTGGCGCAAACTGCGGCGCACAGCCAGCGAGGCCCAACACGATTGCAGCGGCCAGAAAAGGACGGCGCATCTTTGCATGGCTCCAATACGAGTGGCCATGCATGTTGACACCAGTATTATTCCAAGAAAGTTCCAGCTTGGCGCGGTTACGGCGCGACGGTATTGCCGAGTACGTCCAATATCTGCTCCGTCACCGCATCGATGTCCGCCATGCCGTCCACAGCGCGCAACAGCCCCTGCGCCTCATAGTACGGCAGGAGGGGCGCCGTCTGACGGTGATAGGCTTCGAGCCGCGCCGTCACGGTCTCGCGGTTATCGTCGGCGCGGCGGGTGAATTCGTGCGAGCCGCACACGTCGCACACACCGGGAACCTGTGTCGGCTTGAACCGATCATGGTAGCCCGTGCCGCACTTCGCACAGGTGAACCGCCCGGCGATGCGCTCGATCAGTGCCGCATCGTCCACCTGCAGCTCGATCACCGCGTCAAGCTTCATGCGCTTTTCGGCGAGCAGGTGATCCAGCGCTTCCGCCTGCGGGATGGTACGTGGGAAGCCATCGAGGATGAATCCCTTTGCCGCGTCGGGCTGATCCACCCGGCTGCCCAGCATGCGAATGATGATGTCGTCGGAGACCAACTGGCCCGCCTCCATCACCGCCTTCGCCTCGCGGCCGATGGGCGTGCCGGCCGCCACCTCCGCGCGCAGCATGTCGCCAGTGGAAATCTGGGCGATGCCATAGCGATCCTGCAGACGCTTCGCTTGCGTGCCCTTTCCGGCGCCGGGCGGGCCCAGCAGGATCAGCCGCATCATATTTTGTCCCGGGCGTAAGCCCGGTCTCCCCCCGTCATCGCCGGACCTGATCCGGCTGTCATCTTCGCCCTCGGCCACGCGACTTGCGGATCAGGCCTTCATACTGATGCGCCAGCAAATGCGACTGGATCTGGGTGACAGTGTCCATGGTGACCGAGACCACGATCAGGATGGAGGTGCCGCCGAAGTAGAACGGCAGCCCGTAGTCGCTGATCAGGATTTCCGGCAGCAGGCAGACAGCGACCAGATACAGGCCCCCCACCGTGGTCAACCGGGTGAGCACGTAGTCGAAGTACTCGGCGGTGGCGCTGCCCGGGCGGATGCCAGGGATGAAGCCGCCATACTTCTTCAGGTTGTCTGCCGTCTCCTCGGGATTGAACACGACGGCCGTGTAGAAGTACGAGAAGAAGATGATCATGGCGGCGTAGAGCACCATGTGCAGCGGCGCCCCGGGACCCATGTTGTTTGAGATGAACTGAAGCCACGCGGGGCCGCCCTGCGAGAAGCCAGCGATCGTCGCGGGGATCAGCAGGATGGAGCTCGCGAAGATGGGCGGGATCACGCCGGAGGTGTTGATCTTCAGCGGCATGTGCGTGGAATCGCCGCCGAACATACGCGTACCGACCTGACGCTTGGGGTACTGGATCGGGATTCGCCGCTGCGCGCGCTCCATGAACACGATGAACGCGATGACGAATATCGCCAGGAAGATGAAGGCAATGATGAAGAACGGCGACAGCGCGCCAGTGCGGCCAAGGTCGAGCAGGGAGGCCATCGCGTTCGGCAGATTGGCGACGATGCCCGACATGATGATCAGTGATGTGCCGTTGCCGACACCGCGCGCGGTGATCTGCTCGCCGAGCCACATCAGGAAGACCGTGCCGCCGACAAGCGTGATGACGCAGGAGAAGCGGAAGAACATGCCGGGGTTCAGCACCGCCGGCCCGAATGTGCCATGCATGCTCTCGAGGCCGACGGCGATGCCGTAGGACTGGAACATGGCGATGAATACGGTGAGGTAGCGGGTGTATTGGTTGAGCTTCTTGCGCCCAGCCTCGCCTTCCTTTTTCAGCGTCTCCAGCGATGGGATCGCGGCGGTCATCAACTGGATGATGATGCTGGCGCTGATGTACGGCATGATGTTCAGCGCGAACACCGTCATTCGCCGCAGTGCGCCGCCGGTGAAGTTGTCGAACAAACCCAGGATGCCGCCGCCGTGCTGCTGCAGCATCTCGGACATCACCGAGGCGTCGACGCCAGGGATCGGGATATAGGTGCCGATACGATAGATGATCAGCGCGCCGAGGGTGAACCAGATGCGCTTCTTGAGCTCGGTCGCCTTCGAGAAGACGCCGAGGTTGAGATTTGCCGCGAGTTGTTCGGCAGCGGAGGCCATGGAGCGTCCCTCGTCAGTCGCGTGCTATTTTCGGACCGAGGCGGAGGCAAAGCAAGGTTCGCCGCGTGAAACCGCCGTAGGGCGGAATGCGCTTCGCTTTTTTGCCTTACGCTTCGGCCGCTGGCTCTGGCTCCGGCTTCGCCACGGTCGTCGTGACGCTGCCGCCAGCCTTCTGCACCGCCTCGATCGCAGCCGCGGACGCACCGGATACGGTGATCGTCACGGCCCGCGAAATCTCGCCTTTTGCCAGCAACCGAACGCCGTCCAGCTTGCCTCGTACCAGGCCCGCGGCCTTCAGCTTGGCCTCGTCGATCGGTTGCGTTGCATCCAGCTTGCCCGCCGCGATCGCGGCCTCCAGCGCGCCCAGATTGACCGGCGCGTACTCTTTGCGGAACGGATTCCAGAAGCCGCGCTTCGGCAGGCGACGGAAGATGGGCATCTGGCCGCCCTCGAAGCCGTTCATCGACACGCCGGTGCGCGCCAACTGGCCCTTCACGCCCTTGCCGGAAGTCTTGCCCTTGCCCGAGCCGATGCCACGCCCGAGTCGCTTCGACTTCAGGCGCGCGCCAGGATTATCGCGCAGTTCGTTCAGGTTCATTGCACGTTCTCAACCTTCACGAGGTGGGCCACCTTGTGGATCATGCCGCGCACTGAAGGCGTATCCTCCAGTTCACGCGAGCGCCGCATCTTGTTCAGTCCGAGACCTATCAGCGTCTCCTTCTGACCTGGCTTGCGCCCGGCCGGAGAAGCGATCTGCGTCACCCGCACCTTAGGCACTGGCCGTCTCCTCCTGCGCAGGCGGCGGCGGGGCGGCGTCGCGACGTGCGAACAGCTCCGACACCTTCTTGCCACGCCGGTTCGCCACCGAGCGGGGCGACGCGCAGCGTTCCAAAGCGGCGAAGGTCGCCTTGACCATGTTGTGCGGATTGCGACTGCCCAGCGACTTCGCGACCACGTCGCCGATGCCTAGTGTCTCGAAGACCGCACGCAGCGGGCCGCCCGCGATGATGCCCGTGCCCGCGACCGCCGTGCGCAGCACGACCTTGCCGGCGCCGTAGCGGCCCTCGATGTCGTGGTGCAGCGTGCGGCCTTCCTTCATCGGCACGCGGATCATGCCACGCTTGGCGCGCTCCGTTGCCTTGCGGATCGCCTCGGGCACCTCGCGCGCCTTGCCGGCGCCGTAGCCGACGCGGCCCTTCTGGTCACCCACCACCACCAATGCGGCGAATGCAAAGCGGCGACCACCCTTCACCACTTTCGCGACGCGGTTGATGGTGACGAGCTTATCGATCAGGCCGTCGTCTTCGCGTTCGCTTTCGCGATCGCGACGCCGCCCGCCGCCTTCTCTTGGTTCACGTGCCATGTGTCAGTCCTTTAAAACGCCAGCCCGCCCTCGCGAGCGGCGTCGGCCAGCGCCTTGACGCGGCCGTGGTAGAGATAAGCGCCGCGGTCGAACACGACTTCCTTCACGCCGGCGGCGATTGCGCGTTCCGCCACCAGCTTGCCCACGGCCGCCGCGGCCGATTTGTCGGCGCCGGTCTTCAGCGACGCGCGCAGCGTCTTGTCGAGCGATGACGCCGCGGCGAGCGTGCGCCCGACGCCGTCGTCGATCACCTGCGCGTAGATGTTCTTGCCCGAGCGGAACACGGAGAGCCGTGGGCGTCCGCCCGACTTGTGGCGTAACTGGAAGCGCAGGCGCTCGCGCCGCCGCGCCCGCAGGTCTTGCAGCGTGCTCATAATACCGTCACCCCCGCACAAGCGGGGGCCCAGTGCCACGGTTCCCGCTTTCGCAGGAATGACGAACGGAGGATCACTTCTTCTTCCCTTCCTTCCGCCGGATCTGCTCGGTCGTGTAGCGGATACCCTTGCCCTTGTAGGGCTCCGGGCCGCGGAACTCACGGATCTCCGCCGCCACCTGACCGACCAGGCGCTTGTCCACACCTTCCACCTTGATCGCCGTCGGGCGCTCGCAGGTGATCTTTATCCCCACCGGGATCGGATAAACGATCGGATGCGAGTACCCCAGGGCCAGTTCCAGGTTCTTGCCCTGCACGGCCGCACGATAGCCGGTGCCAGTGATCTCCATCGACTTCTCGTAGCCGGTTGAGACGCCCTTCACCATGCTCGCGATCAGCGCGCGGGTGGTGCCCCACATCATGCGCGCCTGCGTTTCCTCGGTGCGCGGCTTCACCGTCACGTGGTTGCCCTCGATGAGGGCATCGACGTGTTCGGTCAGCTCAAGCTTCAGCTCACCCAGCTTGCCCTTTGCGGTGAGCAGGCGGCCAGCAACGGCCACCTGCACGCCCTGCGGTATTTCCACCGGATACTTGCCGACGCGCGACATCGCACCCTCCGTCAGAACACGCGGCAGAGGACTTCGCCGCCAACATTGGCAGCGCGTGCCTCGGCATCGCTCATCACGCCACGCGGCGTGGACAGGATGGAGACGCCGAGGCCGGCATAGACCCGCGGCAACTCCTTGATCTTCGAATAGACGCGGCGGCCAGGCTTGGAGACGCGAGTGATCTCCTTGATGACCGGTTCGCCCTCATTGTACTTCAGCTCGATGCGAAGCTGCGCCACGCCGGGGCGCAGTTCCTCGGCTGCGAAGCCACGGATGAACCCTTCACGCTTCAGCACGTCCAGCACGTTCGCGCGCAGCTTCGAGGCCGGCGCCGTGCAAATCGTGTGGCGCGCGCGCTGCGCATTGCGGATGCGTGTCAGCATATCGCCCAGGGGATCGGAAACTGCCATCTGCCCGTTCCCTCCGTTACCAGCTCGCCTTGACCATGCCGGGGATCTGTCCCTGGTTGGCCAGGTCACGCAGCTTGATGCGGCACAGCTTGAACTTGCGGTAGTTGCCTCGCGAACGGCCGGTCAGTTCGCAGCGCAAGCGAATGCGCACCGCCGAACCGTTGCGCGGAAGCTGCGCGAGTTTCAGCGTGGCGTTGAAGCGGTCCTCCACCGGCAGCGTGCGATCCATCACCGTCGCCTTCAGCGCGGCGCGCTTCGCCTTGTCGCGATTCGTCATGTATTCGCGCCTGCCGTTGCGATTGACCTGCGAGGTCTTGGCCATCCGAACTATCCTCAGTTGGCGAACGGCAGATCGAAGGCCTTTAGCAGGGCCTTCGCTTCCGCGTCCGTCTTCGCGGTGGTGACGAACTGGATGTCCATCCCACGCACCGATTCGACCCGGTCGTAGTTGATCTCCGGGAATATGATCTGTTCCTTCATGCCCATGGCGAAGTTGCCACGGCCGTCGAAGCCTTTGCCGGCGATGCCACGGAAGTCGCGCACACGAGGCAGCGCGATGGTGACCAGCCGATCAAGGAACTCATACATGCGCGCCTTGCGCAGCGTGACCTTGCAGCCGATGGGCAGACCCTTGCGGATCTTGAAGCCGGCGATCGCCTTCTTCGCCAGCGTCTTCACCGGCCTCTGGCCGGCGATCGCGGTCAGTTCTTCCACCGCGGCGTCGAGCTTCTTCTGGTCGCCAGTCGCCTCGCCGACGCCCATGTTCAGGACGATCTTCTCGAGCTTCGGCACCTGCATCGGGTTCGTGTAGCCGAACTCCTGTTGCAACTTGGTGCGCACCTCTTCGAGGTAGCGCTTGTGCATGCGCGGCATTTCATCCGGCGATGCGGCAACGGCTTCGCCAGCGGCAACCGCCTGTGCGGTGCGCGCGCGTTCGGCACGTGCCTCCGCCTTGCCGCCGCCCTTGATCGGCGGGCCGGAGCCACCACGAGCGCCACCACCCTTCGGTGCGCCGCCTTTCGGTTGGTTCTTTGATCCGCTCATCTCAGCCCTCGATCACTTCGCCCGTCACTTTCGCAACGCGCACTTTCCGGCCGTCGTCCAGCACCCGGAATCCGACCTTGGTCGGCTTTTCACTGCGTGGATCGATCAGCATCAGGTTCGACAAATGGATGGCGGCTTCCTGCTCGCGGATACCGCCCGGTTCCTGCATGCCGCGTGGCTTGATGTGCCGCGTCGCCATCGCAACACCCTGCACCACCGCGCGATCTGCCTTCGGCATCATGCGCAGTACCTCACCGCGGCGTCCCTTGTTGACGCCTGAGATCACCACGACCGTATCGCCTTTGCGGATGCGCGCGGCCATCACAGCACCTCGGGCGCGAGCGACATGATCTTGGTGAACTTGCGGGCGCGCAGTTCGCGTACCACCGGTCCGAAGATGCGGGTGCCGATAGGCTCAAGCTGCTTGTTGATCAGCACCGCCGCGTTGCGGTCGAAGCGGATCGCGCTGCCGTCGCCGCGACGCACCGGAAATGCCGTGCGGACGATCACCGCCTGATGCACGTCGCCCTTTTTCACCTTGCCGCGCGGGATCGCCTCCTTGATGGAGACGACGATGACGTCACCCACCGAGGCGGTCTTGCGCTTCGATCCGCCCAGCACCTTGATGCACTGAACGCGGCGCGCACCGGAGTTGTCGGCGACTTCCAGATTGGTCTCGACCGAGATCATGCCGCCGCTCCTTCCGCTTTCGTCAACGCTTCGCCGTTGCGCTCGACGACGAGCCAGGTCTTGCGCTTGCTGATCGGGCGGCACTCCTCGATGCGGACCATATCGCCGATCTTGCACAGGTTCGCTTCGTCATGCGCCGCGTACTTCTTCGAGCGGCGGATGAACTTCTTGTACAGCGGATGCATGACACGACGATCGACCAGGACCGTGATGGTCTTGTCCATCTTGTCGCTGGTCACCCGCCCTGTCAGGACGCGCCTTGGCATCGCCCTCTCTCCTTACGACTTGCCGGCGGAACGAGTCTTTTCCGCCTGGATGGTTTTCACGCGAGCAATCTCGCGGCGACATTCACGCACCCGGCCGGTGCCTTCCTGCTGACCGGTGGCCCGCTGG
>Ga0206856_10200_pt1 | contig 20203 bp, 18 predicted proteins | sample Alteio_BWOrgCont_48_FD_152630 | JGI IMG/M metagenome (GOLD analysis project Ga0206856, IMG submission 152630) | Enriched cells from forest soil in Barre Woods Harvard Forest LTER site, Petersham, Massachusetts, United States -... | ecosystem: Environmental > Terrestrial > Soil > Temperate forest >...
GAGCACGCAAGGCTTCGAATCTTTCTTTCGCTTTTTCAGGATCAAGACCTGCCTCATCGTCAAAGGGATCTTCGCCTTCTTCACCACCACCCTCTTCTTCCTCTTCTTCTTTCCCTGGCTCCTTGCCTTCTTTTTTCAAGCCTTTCTCATGAGGCGCGTTACTCTTGCCTAAACTAACAGCGTCTTCATCATCACCTTCCACATCTTCTTCTGCTAAATCTGGTTCAATGTAACCGCTAATCACATCGCTTAAGCGCAACTCGCCTTTCTCGACACGGTCAAAGTCGGATAATACTTCTGCGATCATTTGCGGCTGGTAAGCTAAGGTTGTCAGCATTTGATTAATGCCTTCCTCAATACGTTTTGCAATCGCAATTTCACCTTCACGTGAGAGGAGTTCCACGCGGCCCATTTCGCGCATGTACATACGGACAGGATCAGTTGTGCGCCCAAGCTCTCCGTCAACAACAGCGAGCGCATTAGCCACTTCCTCAGCAGCCACTTCATCCTCAGAAGGCTCACTTTCGGTTAATAATAATTCTTCCATCTCCGGTGCATCTTCGGAAACCCGGATACCCATATCATTAATCATGCTAATAATATCTTCGATCTGCTCAGGATCGGTAATATCTGCGGGTAAATGATCGTTAACTTCGGCGTAAGTCAGATAGCCTTGTTCTTTACCACGTGTAATGAGGTCTTTTAGTCGAGATTTTTGGGATTCTTTATGCGAATCTTGTTCCATAATGCAACCTATGTGATTAGTGTGAGATGTCAAAATTTATACAAATATAAATCATAGCCAGGCCAATCGAATATTATACCTATTTTAGCGAAAATGTCATGATACTGTCCAAAGTAAGAGAGGGAATTCCATGACCCCTGTTTTTATTTTTTTTCTATTTATTCAATGTGTTAAATAAAATTTGAGGATACGCTCGCTAAAGTTGGAAGCGGCGTTTTCTTCACGATTTAGGTATTTTTCTTTCACTTATCAACTATCGCAATAAAAATAGCGGTTGGTTTGGCCCTATTTATGCTCTCCCCCGGCTGAGACCATTTGTTTATATTGCTGCTTTTTACTAATCCAATTCGATAATTGCGATTTTTCGTGACTGGACAATGCCTCCATAGAGGCTTTGGCTAATAAGCGATTAATTTCTTCTTCAAGCCACATTAAATTTAATTTTCGTATTGCTCCCAAGAATTCATTTTTAGCATTCTCTTCCGAAAAGTTATGCTGCCACTCTTCCATCTTTGTAAAAAATTCGTCTCCCTTTTCACCTCGCCAATACTCAATTAAAGTTCCCGCCTTAAGATGGGGTTTTTGTTGGATAAGATTAATTAGCTCAAGAAAAAAATCATACCCAGGTAAATTATTAGCTGGCATCAGTTCTGCTATATCGGTAATAAAATGCGGATATTGAATAAGCAAAGTCATGGCAAGTTTGACAGGCGGAGCAAATTTACAAGCACGCGCGGTCATTGCAGGATCGACAATGGGTAGCGTTTTTTTCTTGAGCCCAACATGAAGGTCATTGATATTAACGCGGGCACGTTTAGCTAATTCATCGAGTAACATCTTTTGGAAAATAGTGGCAGGCAATTGTTTGATTTGCTCTAAAGCAAGCGCAGCAAACCGGGCACGACCTTCCATGGTCCCCATATCACTTTGTAAACTTAAGGTTTGAAAAAAGAAAGTTGAAAATGAAATAGCGGTGGTAATATGCGTCTCAAATGCTGCCTTACCTTCTTTATGCACCATACTATCTGGATCTTCACCTTCTGGTAAAAATAAAAAACGAACTTGTAAGCGATCATCCATCAATGGGAAAATAACTTGTAAAGCACGCCAAGCGGCTGCGCGGCCAGCATTATCACCATCAAAACAAAAAATGATGTCTGAGGTATAACGCGACAATCGCTTGATGTGATGTTCCGTTGTTGCCGTGCCCAATGTGGCGGCAGCATAAGTAATGTCATGTTGAAATAAGGCAATCACATCCATATACCCTTCAACAATCAATACCCTTTCTAATTTGCGGTTGATCTTGAGCGCTTGGTACAGGCCATATAGCTCATGGCCTTTTTGAAATAGCGCTGTTTCTGGGGAATTAAGGTACTTAGGTTCTCCTTGATCAATCACTCTACCGCCAAAGCCAATAATACGGCCGCGATAATCATGAATAGGAAACATGATGCGGTCTCTAAAGCGATCATAAAAGCCACCTTCTGGCTTTTTAATGATGACACCCGTCTCAAGCAGTCTTTTTTTATCCTCAGCTGTTTTACCGAGATAATCCAACACATTGTCCCAACCGCCAGGTGCGAAACCGATTTGAAATTGGCGGGCAATGGCACCGGATATATTACGCGTCTTTAGGTAATCGATAGCACGGGGTGATTTGCGCATTTGCTCGTAATAATATTGGGCAGTCAGTGAGGTAAGCTCAAAGAGAGCAGACAAGGATTCGACTTTTTGCTGGGTGGACGTGTTACGTGGGACCTCCATGCCAGCGTGCCTTGCAAGCGCTTCAACGGCTTCGGGGAAAGCCATACGTTCGTGCTGCATCAAGAAATCGATGGCATTGCCATGGGCGCCGCAGCCAAAACAATAATAAAATTGCTTGGGTTGGCTGACAGAAAAAGAAGCGCTTTTTTCATTATGAAAAGGACAGCGCGCAAAATAATTACTCCCCGATTTTTTGCGCAGTGGAATTTGAATGTTAATCAAATCGACTAAATCGACTTTGTTCAACAATAATTCAATAAATTCACGTGAAATATTTTCGGCCATGAGCAGCTTACTTGTGGGTAAAAACTCTATTTATAGCAGAAAAAGACTCCATTAGCATCACTAGTGTCAAGTAAACCTGTGTCATAAATAGGCAGCAAGAATAGTCCCTTGCTTGGAAGAGGGGCGAGTAGCATGGAAATTAAGATTTACGCTGCATCTTATACAAGAGTTTGTCTAATAGTTTTAAAAAAGCAAATCCATTATGATCTGCATCTAAAACAAAACAGGGCTTACATTTTAAATCATGTTTTTTTATAATGGCATTTACTGCCCGTCTACCCGATTCGTTAGCAGCTTCCATAGTCGTAATGTCAAAACCAGTATTCGTATAATCACCAGCAAGAAATACATTGGCTGATTCTGTATATGCCTCAGGTTGATAACGGCGTGAACCAGGATAGGGAACAAAGAGAGGTGCACAATGTGAAAGCAGTTTGTTCTCATTAAAAGAAATGCAATCATCTAAAGCCCATGAATGGATAGTCAATCTATCAATATATTTTTCCATCCCTTTATGCAATCGAACTTGCGCTAAAATTTCATTTTTTATTTCTTCTGCAGTACATGCATAGGCAGGTTTATTATAAAGAACACCTGCCACATTAAAATTAGACCAGGTTAAAGAAAGAATATTTTTGAGAGGCGCCTTAAAATGAGTATGAGACCAAAGTTTTTCTGACTGATTAATACCAATGATAGCCCATGGACTATCTAAAAAAGACGTCCAGCCTTTAAGATAAATGGGGTCTTCATCATTGCTAGTAAAAAACTGAATACCACTTGAGGGTTCAACACTTAACTTTTCAAGATTATTAAATGTGGGGATTGCGGATCGTATTGCTTCATCTTTGGTCAGTAGTGCCATGATTTCTACAGGAAGAGCAAACACATAAATATCAGCCGAAACCTCTTCTTCTTTTCCATTTTCATTTAACACAGAAACATTTTTAATATTATTATTCGCCATATTAATTTTCGTGACTGCCGTTTGCATCTTGAATGTTACACCCAATTTTTTAAGATAATCTCCCCATGGATTGATAAACACATCTGAGCTTGGGCCATTGAAAACATCAGCAGCAGATTTTTGACTAGCAAAAGGATGCACCAGAGGAAAAAAAATGGAACGGGCTAACAACATGCCCATTGAACTTGCCCGTGCGGTACCGCGCGCTGCAACATAAAATTCTGGCAAACGTAATAAACAATTATAATATGCTTTGCTTTTATCTTTTGCCTCCAAATAATCTTCCCAACTGATATCGTCAAACTCCTTATATCTTCTCTCAGTACAGGCTTGCATCAGTTTAAATATTTTTTTAAGAAAATCATGTATCTCATTTTTTGGTACCATCTCTTTTAAAGCATGAGAAAAAGCAGCATATTCATCCAAGCCCATTTTGGTCCAAGGAAAATAATGTGGCAACACGTAAGGATTTTCATTTTCACGCATAAAAAATTTATAAGGGCCAGCTAAAGTTGGCGTCACATTTCCTAATACACACTGTGCCGTATTATCATATGGAATACGCTGCAATGTATCACGTAAATGATAATAAACCCGATGAATAGTACGCGCACTATGTTCCGCTGGGAACCCATCTTGGGTCCAGCGACTTTTGGCTTTCCCGCCTATGGTGTTAGACTTTTCATAAAGTGTAATTTCAAACAAATCAGAACATTCTGCTAATTCATGTGCAACAGTTAATCCTGCAATCCCGCCACCAAAAATAGCTATTTTCATTTTTCGCATTACTGCTCCCCGCCTCCTATATTTTTATTTTTTTAATTTTTTTAATCTTATAATTAAAGTATAGCAATAGGTAAACATCAGCGTTTTTTCTAAGAATACAATATAAATATCAAGGCTATAGCGGCATAAAAATATAAAACTTGGTTAAGGGTAAAATAAACGCTTGGCCATTAATGGCTTTGAAATAATAAAATTAACTAATAAAGTCAGTGAGCTATAGGATGATAATATTTATTAAATGACTATAAATATGTTAAAATTCTAATCATCAGTAAAATTAAGTTATTTAAAATGGACTTCACGCTATTATGACTATGGAATCGCAAATGAAAATTCGAGAATTCATTACCTCTTGCGATTATTTCTCTAATCTTCCTGCGGAAGGAATGAATGCGATAGAAAGTATAGCTGAATTAATTTCCCTGCCTGAAAGCGATATTTTATTTAACCAGGGAGACATGCCTGATTTTTTTTACATATTAACCTCGGGAAATTTATTTGCCTTTCTTACAAATACAAGCGGTAAAAAAATTACTGTCGGTCAAATCATTCCCTTCGAGCCGGTGGGTGAATTAAGCACCTTAGCATTGAAACCGCGCGGCATGACAATAATCGCAAAAGTTGATTCCACTCTGCTTCGTTTACCCATTCACCCTTTTAAAGAAATCTGCATAAAATATCCGTTTATCCTTGCTGATTTATCACAATATATTGTTAAACGTTTTCTGCAGACATTGAAAGTGATGGCAAATGAAACATCTAATATTAATATCATGTTAATGTATGCTAATAACCCGGCCAATATCATCATTAAAAATAAAATAGCCGCATTAAACAATCCCGACCTATTAATAGCGACCAACAAAACAATAAAAACTGATGAAATTGAATCTAAAATAAATACCACTTCATTAAAACAACTTGATTTACTATTCATTATGGAAGAGTGGGACCCAGCATTTTTAGATGAACTTAAAAAGTGGCTAACGCATGTCTATATTATCGTTAACGAAGAAGAGAAAGAATTCACCAACATTAGTAAAACTATTTTATTCGAATTAAACCAAATTTCTCATATTAGAAATGAATTAATTATTTTACACGCAGATAATAAAAATAAAATTGATAATACTAGAAAATGGCTGGATAAAGCAGATATTACCTTACATCATCATATTAAAATAAATGAAACAAATGATATCTCCCGCCTTGTCCGTTTCATGACAGGGAAAGCAATCACTTTAGTATTAGGTGGAGGAGGAGCGAAAGGGTTAAGCCATTTAGGTGTCATTAAAGGTATCTTAAATCGCAACTTGCCTATCGATGCTATAGGCGGAACAAGTATAGGCGCTGCGGTCGCTGCCTGTTATGCATTGAATTTAAATTATGATCAAGCATTGATTTTTATACGCAAATTAAAAACCGCCTCGGTTAAATCTATTCAATTTACGAATTTAGTTTGGCCTATCGTATCTTTGTTTAGCTCAGATCCTGCTACAACTTTATTAATTTACTTAATGAATAATATGTTAATTGAAGACTTACCCATCCCTTATTTTGCTGTAGCTTCTAATATTAAAAATAAAAATGCAGTCATCATAAAACAGGGGTTAATTTGGGGAAGCCGTTCGTAGCAGTGTCGCAGTCCCTGGTCTTTTTCCTCCAGTTGCTTATAATGGACAACTGTATGCAGATGGCGGTTTACTTAACAATTTACCAGTTGACTTTATGCGAGAAATTGCAGGAAATAAAAACATCATTATTGCCTCTAGTTTAAGTAAGCGCGACAATATAAAATCTTTATACTCTTTTCCGCCCGTTCTCAGTTTAAGAAAAACCTTACTGATGAAGATGGGAATTGGCAAAAGAAATTATGTTATTCCCTCGCTTTTTGAAACATTCATTGAAGCATTGTTATTAGGTGGTTCCGAACGGGAAGAATACAATGCACGTACTGCAGATATTTTAGTAAGGCCTTATTTTAAAGGGTTTAAAACATTTTCATTAAATAGCGAAGCGGATGAAAATAAATTAATTGAAATTGGCTATGAGGAAATTACCAAGGCCATTGATCAATATTATAAAAGTAAAATTTAAGGCTACTTTATTCTTTGTCGTACCGCTTCAAATAGGAAGATGCCTGTTGCGACAGACACATTTAAGCTCGTCACATTTCCATACATAGGAATTTTTGCAAGGCCATCGCAATGATCGCGGGTTAATCGGCGCAAACCTATTCCTTCTGCTCCTAGTACCAACGCAAGTGAGCCTTTCAAATCAGTTTGAAATACTGTCTTTTCCGCTTCACCAGCCGCGCCATATATCCAAATCCCTTTTTCTTTTAACATTTCCATAGTGCGCACTAAGTTAGTCACTTGCACAAAAGGAAGCGTTTCTGCTGCCCCACTTGCGACTTTACTAACAGCCGGCGTTAAACCAACTGCTTTATCTTTTGGGGCAATAATGAGGTGAACCCCTGCAGCATCTGCTGAACGAAAACAGGCACCTAAGTTTTGCGGATCTTGCACGCCGTCTAATATCAATATAAAAGGAGGGCCTTGCAAATCCGCTAACAAAACTGGCAAATCATTTTCCGTATAAACACGGGCTTTTGCACAACAGGCAATGATACCTTGATGATTCGCACCTTGTGCAAGATGGTCTAATTCATGACGCGGTAACATCTCGATTGCAATATTATTTTCTTTAGCTATCTTTTCAAGCAAGCCCATCTTTTCATCGCGTCTGCCTTCTGCTATTAACAAACGCATCACGCGTTCTGGCTGATTTTGCAAGACCGATTGCACAGCATGGATACCAAAGAGATAAGCTTTATTTGAAGTCATGATAACTACCTATGGTGTTTCAGATTACATTATTTTGGTAAAACACCAAAATAATGTAAATGAAACATCAAGAACCCCTTGTCGATTTTTTCTTTTTTTGCTTATTTTTTCGTTGTGTATTGGATTTTTTAGGCGGCTTTTTTTTCATCTTTTCTACTTTTTCCGCTAACACAAAATCAATCTGGCCTTGGTCCAAATCCACCCGTCCCACTTTAATTTTAATAGGATCACCCAAGCGAAAACGCCGCCCGGTATGCTCGCCTTGCAAGGCATGCTTAATAGGGTCGAACTGATAATAATCACCTGGCAAATTGCTAATATGCACCAAACCTTCTACATACACCTCAGCCAATTCAACGAATACACCAAAACCTGTCACACCAGAAATCACACCAGAAAATTCCTGCCCCACTTTATCCATCATGAATTCGCATTTCAACCAATCGGTGACTTCGGAAGTCGCATCATCAGCACGGCGTTCTGTCATTGAGCAATGACTACCTGCACTTGACAATATTGAAATATCATCCGTAATGGGTTTACGTGCCAAGATATGTTTAATCGCACGGTGCACCAGTAAATCTGGGTAACGACGGATGGGAGAAGTGAAATGGGTATAAGCTTCATACGCCAAACCAAAATGCCCTTTATTTTCTGGATCATAAATCGCTTGACTCATGGAGCGCAATAAAACGGTTTGAATTAAGTGAGCATCGGGCCTATCCGTAATCGCCCCTAAAATATGGGCATAATCAGCAGGGACAGGATCACGGTGCGCTGGCATCTTCAAACCCATTTCTTGTAGGAAACGGCGTAAATCATTTAATTTTTCTTCAGTAGGTCCTTCATGGACACGATAAAGACTAGGCTGCTTTTTTTTAGCTAAATATCTTGCCGCAGAAATATTGGCACATAACATACATTCTTCAATAACTTTATGAGAGTTAAACCGCTCATAAGGGATAATTTTTTCAATTTTACGGTCTTTGCCAAAAACAATTTTGGTTTCAGGCATATCAAAATCTATCGCCCCACGGGTGTGACGCGCTGCTTTTAATATCGTAAATAAATCGTATAAATGGGTAAGATGCGGGACGACTGCCTTGAACTGTTCACGCATACGTTTATCATTTTTTTCCATCATGGCATACACTTGATTATAAGTGAGGCGGGCGTGTGAATTGATGACTGCCTCTTTAAAATCATATTTTAAAATTCGCCCTTTGGGGTGAATTTCCATCTCACATACCATCACTAAACGATCAACTTTAGGGTTAAGTGAGCATAAATTATTTGATAATACTTCGGGCAGCATGGGAATCACGCGACCAGGAAAATACACAGAATTACCGCGTTTATAAGCTTCTTTGTCTAACGCAGAATGTGGTCTAACATAATGGCTGACATCAGCAATCGCTACCCATAATTTATAGCCACCTTTTTCACGCGGTGCACAATAGACAGCATCGTCAAAATCTTTTGCATCTTCGCCATCAATGGTAACAAATGGTATTTCTCGCAAATCGATACGCCCTTTAAGGGCATCTTCTTTTACCTCAGCAGGAAAGCGCGATGCTTCAAGTGTGACATCGTCCGGCCAATGTATGGGTAATTCATGGTTACGAATAGCAACCGTAATTTCTAACCCGGGCGCCATGTGATCGCCTAACACTTCCACTATCTCACCCACAGGGCGAGTATGCGCGGTTGGCTGAGCAGTCATGGCTACAACAACCATTTGCCCATGTTTAGCCCCTTTAAGACCATCAGGTGGAATAAGGATACTTTGATTAAGACGTTGATTGCTTGGCTCAACATAAGCAGCGCCTGATTCGACGTATAAGCGGCCCACTAATTGTTTTGTATTATGCTCAATGACTTCAACCACCATGGCTTCACGACGGCCACGCACATCAATATCTGAGACCCGCACTAGGACGCGATCCCCATGAAATACGCCACGCATTTGTCTTGGACTTAGGAATAAGTCCCCTTCTTCCGTATCTGGCTCAACAAATCCAAAACCATCTTTATGACCTATGACCCGCCCAGCTATGAGCTCCATTTTATCCAATGGCCCATAAGCCCCTTTACGATTTTTTAATAATTGACCATCTCGCGTCATTGCGATCAACCGTCGCCTGAGCGCTTCTTCTTTATCTTCACTTTTTAACTCTAATTCAGCCAACATTTGCGGGAAAGTTGCCGGGCGGCCTCTTTCTGCGAGATATTCAAGAATATATTCCCGGCTAGGGATAGGGTTCTCATATTTCTGAGATTCCCGTTCAGCGTAGGGATCTTTTTTTTTATTAAACTTTGACATTGGACAATTGAGCCTTAAGACATCCTGCGTATTGATCTTTTAGATAACTTTCTCATTGCTTCATCTATGTAAGAACATTAAGAAAGAAACCGGTTCCTATTTATAACTTTGAGAATAAGCGGGAAAGCCATATTTTGCAATCCTTTAGAAGAAATATATATCAGTGCAGGATAGTTAGTCCAGGAGATGACCAGAAAAGCTTATTCTTAACCAAGAAAAGGCCCTAATCCGGTTAAAATCAAACCCGATTAACAAAAAGAATATTTCTTTGCTGGAAGTAACCCCTTACAATATATAAGACAAACCACTAAAAAAGGCCCTGTTATGAATCCAATCGCCCGCCATGGACTTGTCTTAACGGTTGTCTCTTTTTTACTCAGTTCTTGTATATTTATCGAACCAGATAAGGGTAATATGGGTACTTGCCGAACGCTTAAAAGTGATATTATTTTTAATGGCGCGACAAGTAACGATCGCCAATCCACGATTGAAAATAACGAAGCTGCTTTACAACAACACATGTATGAAGAGAATTGCACTTAAAAAGGACTGAAACCATGCGGCTTCTTTCTCTCATACTGTTAGCAGTAATGATGCCCGCTTTAGCGGATATCTCGTCTAAGAGTACACTCGAAATCGATCCACAAACCGTTGAGGAAGCGCAATTTTATAACGTGCTGATCCGCATTACCCGCTGCAGCACCGTGGTAGGTGAAACCTGTTATTTCACTATCCCTACCGAAACAGATTTGCTGTATTATTTAAAATATTGTTTAAGACTGAATAAATGGATACTTACTTTCTCTTTTCCTTCCCGCAGCGCTTTAAACATCACCTTGACTAAATACCCTAAAACCAAGGATACCTGTCTCATCACCATCACCGATACGATAGCTCAATTAAAACAAGAATGTTTACTCAACAAAAAAGAATTAAAAGCTATCGTTAAATCCCCTGAACTCCCTGCTTTTTTTACGAACTTCAATAATAATCCTAACTATGGGCTACAATTCACTGACCCTCTCTTACAATCATTTAATACTTGCCTGACCAGTAATCCCTACTGATCTCTTAAAGCAGTTAAACAGACACCGTCGCTTTGATGGGGGCATGTGATTCATAACCGGTAATTTCAATATCATCGTAATGATAGTCAAATAATGAAGCCGGTTTGCGCTTGAAACGTAACTGCGGCAATGGGTAAGGCGTTCTGCTTAATTGTAGGTTAACTTGTTCCAAATGATTTAAATAAATATGACAATCACCACCAGTCCAAATAAAATCACCAAGCTTAAGATCGCATTGCGCTGCAATCATCATAGTCAATAAAGAATAAGACGCAATATTAAAAGGGACACCTAAAAAAGAATCAGCAGAACGCTGGTATAATTGGCAAGATAATGTGTTATTTGCCACATAAAATTGCATTAACAAGTGACAGGGTGGTAAAGCCATTCGCTTTAATTCACCCACATTCCAGGCACTGATAATCAAACGCCGCGAATCGGGATTGGTTTTAATTTGCTGAATCAATTCACTCATTTGATCAATGGTACTGCCATCCGCTGCTCGCCAAGCACGCCATTGTTTGCCATAAACGGGGCCTAGATTACCCTCTTTATCCGCCCATTCATCCCAAATCCTTACCCCATTTTCTTTAAGATAAGCAATATTGGTTTCACCACTTAAAAACCAAAGCAACTCGTGGATGATACTTTTGGTATGCACTTTTTTGGTCGTCAACAAAGGAAACCCCTGTTGTAAATTAAAGCGCATTTGATAACCAAATAGGCTGATAATCCCCGTGCCGGTACGGTCCATTTTTTTAGTACCGTGCGTTAAAATATGCTGTAAATAATCAAGATATTGTTTCATATTTTTTCTCTTGCACTGATTTTGTACGATAAGCACAAAGCATTAAGATGACACCCACAATAAAGAGGGGAATCGATAAAAGTTGGCCTTCCGTTAACCAGCCAAACCAATAACCAATGGGTGCATCCGGCTCACGGAAAAATTCTACGGTAAATCTAAACAAGCCATATAATATAGCAAATAATCCTGAGACTGCGCCTACTGGCCGTGGTTTTCGCGAATATAACCATAAGATGAGAAATAGCACGACACCTTCTAAACCCAATTCATATAATTGTGAAGGATGCCGCGGTTCTAAACCCCCATGGGGAAATATCATTCCCCATGGTTTGTCAGTCACCCGGCCCCATAATTCGCCATTGATAAAATTGCCAAGACGTCCTGCACCTAAACCAATTGGCACAGCGGGAGAGATTAAATCTGTAATGGCTAGAAAAGGTTTGCGCTGCTTTTTTGTGCACCAAATAAGGGCTATCAATACGCCAATCAAGCCACCATGAAAAGACATGCCCCCTTTCCAAGTTTGAAAAACAACGAGTGGGCGGGTAAATAAGATGGATCCTTCATAAAACAAAATATAACCCAAACGGCCGCCCAGGATCGCTCCCAATGCAGCGAAAAAAACGATGTCGGATACTTGATCTTGCGTAAAACCACGTGGCGAATAACGGATGCGCAAGGACAATAACGCCCATCCGCCTAAAAAGCCCACTAAATACATCAAGCCATACCAGTAAACTGGCCAACTAAAAAGATGAAAAGCAACCGGATTCATTGCAGGATACGTTAACATGTTTATCTTCCAGCTCTAATTAAATTACCTAAACCCGCACGCTCTAAGGCTAGCTCCATGTGGCAGCGTATCATGACTGCACTTTCCATTAAGAGTACTTCGTGCAATAACTTGGCGGCTTTTTTCTGGGTAAAATGCCTGACAATCCAGCGCACTCGCCCAATTGATGAAGCATTCATGGATAATGAATCAAAACCCATGGATAGTAGTAACAAGACAGAAGCAGGATCACCGGCCATTTCGCCGCAGATACTTACGTGCTTCCCTTCTTGATGGCCATTTTCTACAACTTGAATGAGTGCGCGAAGAACAGCAGGATGCAAAGCATCATATAAATTAGCAACGCGGGCATTATTTCTATCGACAGCCAAAATATATTGCGTTAAATCATTGCTGCCTACAGAGAGAAAATCAACGCGCTTTGCTAGCGCACGCGCTTGGTATACCGCTGATGGCACTTCTATCATGACCCCAATCTGCGGCATACCAATATCATAACCTTCCTCGCGCACCTCAGCATAAGCCTTGCGCAACAGTCGCAGGGCTTCGTCGACTTCGGTAACATCAGTAATCATGGGCAACATAATTCGCATATTGTTTAAGTCTTCGCTGGCCCGCATCATGGCCCGCACTTGCGAGAGAAAAATTTCCGGATGATCTAAGGTGATACGGATACCGCGCCAGCCGAGAAAGGGATTGTCTTCTTTGATAGGGAAATAAGGCAGCGGTTTATCGCCACCCACATCGAGTGTACGGATAATCACCGGTCGCGGTGAAAAAGAAGCCAGTAACTGTCGATAAATGATGCGTTGTTCTTCCCCCGAAGGAAAACGGTCCCGTATCATAAATGGAATTTCTGTGCGGTAAAGCCCAACGCCTTCTGCACCTGCTGCAAGCGAAATACTGATGTCTGCACCCAATCCCGTATTGACTAAAAGCATTAAGCGATGTCCATCTTTAGTGATGGCTGGCAAATCGCGAATTTGATCTACTTCTTCATCGAGTTTCTGTTCTTCTTCTATTAAACGTTTAAATTCATTTTGCAATGAAATACTAGGGGAGATATAAATCTGTCCGTAATAACCATCAACAATAATTTCTTTATCTTGTAAATCAAAAATTGATGTATCACTCAACCCCATGACCGTCGGCACTTTGAGTGCCCGCGCTAAAATGGCCACATGTGAATTACTGGAACCTGTGGCAGAGATAAGCCCTGCAAGACATCCCTCGGGTACCTCCGCTAAATCGGTTGCAGACAAGGTTTCGCCAATTAAAATAGTTTGTTTAGTATAACGCGGCATGGCCCTATCATTTTTTTGCAAACAGCCCAATACGCGACGGCCTAAGTCGCGAATATCATCAGCGCGTTCACGCATATATTCATTATCTAAATTTTCTAAACGCCGCACATGCGCTTGAATAATGGCCCGTAAGGCACCCGGCGCCCAATTACCTGCGCGAATCGCATCAGCTACTTCTTTGCCCAAATCAGAACTATCTAAAATACGCTGGTATACATCAAATAATGCCCGCTCCTCAGAAGGTAAACTCGGATACAAACGTTCGCTCAATAAACGCAAATCTTCGCGTACTGTCGTGAAAGCCGCATCCAACAATTTAATTTCTTCTTCGATATCATCGGGCTCTCTATCTGGAATACTTTCAAGATCAAAGGGGATAAATACTACCACGCCTTGACCCATGCCAATACCCGGTGCACCTGGTACCCCAGCGTAAACCATCTCATGTGCTTTTTCTTGCGGGCTTGCTAGTAGTTTTTTCAGCATCCCTGTTGCTTCTGCGTGCGCAATAATGGCTGCCAATTGCGTAGCAAGGGTCACTAAGAAAGCTTCTTCTGATTCATCATAGCGTCTGGGATCTTGTTGCTGAACGATTAACACACCTAACACTTGACGATGATAAATAATGGGTGTCCCAAGAAAAGCACGGAAAGATTCTTCTTTTACTTCTGCAACATGTAAAAAACGCGGATGTTTAGTGGCATCGTCAATATTAATAGGCTCTTCGCGTTCACCCACCAAACCAATCAACCCTTTATTCAACGGGACACGAACTTTACCGACCGCATTGGGATTCAATCCTTGTGTTGCTGCTAACACATACTCCCCATGATGACGATCAAGCAAAAAAATAGAACAAGCTTGCGTTGCCAATGCGTTGGCGATGCGCTTCACCATAATTTCTAATGCTTCTTTAAAATCATAAGCACCAGAAACTTCTTGGATGATGTGCCGCAAGACATTTAGCATGCCTATTCCTTTAACAAGGGAAAATGGCCGGAAACCGAACGCACCCGATAGTCAATCATCACCGTCCCGCAATTTGTCCATATGTCCCAGACTTGATCAACCCTATCGTCCCGATCATTCATAAAATATCACCGTTTGTATTCTGCCCATTTACAGGTATTTCCCAGAAACGTTTTGATAAAACAATTTTTGCAAACTCTTTTAATGCCATCACATAAACACGCCGTTTAAAGACAACGACTTGACGCAGTGGATACCAATATGACACCCATGCCCAAGAATCAAACTCAGGGTTTTCGTTTGTTTTTAAATCAATCTTGGCATCGGGGTTAACCAGCCGTAGTAAAAACCATTTTTGCCGCTGCCCTATGCACAAGGGCTTTGTATAATGTCTAACCAAACGCGAAGGGAGACGATAGCGAAGCCAACGCCTTGTGCTTGTCAATACTTGAACGTCTTCTGGCATTAAGCCAATTTCTTCTTTTAATTCCCTATACATCGTTTGTTCAGGCGTTTCATCTTCTTTCATCCCGCCTTGTGGGAACTGCCAAGCTAGCATACCGATACGTTTGGCAAAGAAAACCTGACGATTATCATTGACAAGAATAATGCCTACGCCATACCTGTAACCTGCTTTATCAATCACGATCAACCGCCCGTTTTCCGCTTAAAATACTTCCTTAAAATGGCTTTAAATTCATTAGGTTTTGCGACTATACTCACGAAATCTTAAGTATGACCAGTAAACTGTAACTGCATTGTTCCAAATTATTTCTCTTTGAGCAAACGGATTCATGCCATGGCGCAACGTTTTCACATATTTTGTATGAGTCTATTCCTCGTTCTACTATCTGCCGTCTTTTCTTTGCTGAAAGGCAGCTCCTCACTCCCGCTATCTGCACTTTTATTTGACGATAACGTTATTCTCTTGACCTTACGTCTACCCCGCACTTTATGTGCTTTCACCAGCGGCGGATTATTAGCCCTGGCTGGCTGTTTAATGCAATTATTACTCCAAAACCCGCTAGCCGACCCCTATGCCTTAGGCATCTCAAGTGGAGCCGCACTGGGCACATTATTAGTGATGCTTTTTGGCTGTAGTGAAACCTGGTTGATTGTGGGGGCTTGGGCGGGCAGCCTGAGTGCGATTTCACTCATTGCCTTGTTGGCCCGCAAACACCGCTTTCAATCGCACAGTTTATTGCTCGTCGGCATCGCACTCGGGTGCGGATTATCAGCCTGCATTAGTATTGTTTTACTGATTTCGCCTGACACTAATTTGCACAGCATGCTATTTTGGTTATCAGGCGATATCAGTGAGACACAAATTCCTTGGCTCAGCATAGTCATTTTAGGGATAGGCAGTATGTTATGCTATTTGCTCGCACCCGCCTTAAATATCCTGGGAAGAGGTGAAAAAGAAGCCAAAGCATTAGGCTTGGCTGGCAATAAATACCGCATAGCCATTTTCTTATTAGCCTCACTTTTTACCGCAGCTGCCGTCACCATCGCGGGCTGCATTGGTTTCATTGGCCTCATTGTGCCACATCTTACCCGTCTGTTGCTGGGTTTTGATCATCGTATCGTATTACCCATCGCAACACTCATGGGTGGCAGCTTATTGATGCTCGCTGATACATTTGCACGGACGCTGCTTGCACCTCAACAATTACCTGTCGGTATAATCATCGCAATCATTGGCGTGCCTATTTTTATTTGGTTAATACAAACTAAGTCCTAAACTTATGTTACGTACAGAAAATATGGCTATCTTTATCAAAGAAAAACAAATTTGCCGCGATCTTACTTTGACATTTTCAGAAGGCCAAGTCTGGGGAATTTTAGGACCAAACGGTTGCGGTAAAACCACGTTGCTGCAAACGCTTGCCGGCATCCATCCTATCAAGCAAGGCCATATTTTTTTACGCGAACAAAACCTTGCTGCATTAAGTGCGAAAACAATAGCTCAATCCATTGGGATTTTATTTCAAGATTTTACGCCAGTGTTTAAACAGACTGTTTGGGAATATTGCCTCGCTGCCCGTTATCCGCATCAACCTTATTTTAGCCGCGAGAGTGAATACGATCATGATATTGTCACCAAAGCTTTACAAGCCATGCAGCTTGTTTCTTTGAAACACCGCCCCATCCATCCTCTTTCTGGCGGTGAAAGAAAACGGGTAGCTATCGCAGCTTTATTAGCACAAACCCCGGATATTTATTTACTTGATGAGCCAACTAATCATTTAGACCTGCGCTATCAAACCCATCTCATGCGATTTTTTTATCATCTCGCCCATACAAAAGCCGCAACCATTGTGATGGCATTGCATGATGTGAATATAGCTGCCCAATTTTGCGATGCTATTCTCTTACATTTTCCAGATGGTACGGTGTTGCAAGGTAATACAGATGAAATGTTAACTACCGAAAATTTATCGCGGCTTTATCAAACCCCGCTTGTTAAGATCACGGATGAAATGCGTTCTTTCTGGTATAGCAAATGAAACTTATGTTAACCTCGAGGATTCAATTAACACAGTGATTTGGATAATGTGCTTCATGACATCTGCAAAATTGCCTGCATGATAAAGATGGCGATAATTCATGGCTAATCCCACAAAGGATAATGTTCGATTTTAATCAATGGCGCATTTGGACGGATGGGCCAAATGACAGCGAAAGCCATCGCAGAACATGCCAACTTTGAACTTGTCGGCCAAACTGGCCGAGAATACGATTTAGCCAAATCCATTCAAGATAGCAAAGCAGACGTCGTAATCGACTTTACACACCCTGAATCCGTTTATCAAAACACACTCACCATCCTGGAAGTAGGGGCCCGCCCCATCATAGGCACATCAGGGCTAATTGCCGCGCAGATAAAGACTTTGCAAAAAAAGGCAGCGGAATTAAAAAGAGGGGGAATTATCGCACCCAACTTTTCTTTAGGCGCTGTGTTAATGATGAAATGTGCCAAAGAGATTGTGAAATATATGCCCAATGTAGAAATTATTGAGCTACATCACGCCGGAAAAGTGGATAGCCCTTCGGGCACATCACTGCGCACAGCAGAAGTCATTGCAAACGCGGTAAATAACGTCAACCCAGAAGCCAAATCAACCCATGAAACCATTGCTGGCGCCCGCGGTGCAACCCATCATGGTATTCCCATCCATGCTATCCGTTTACCTGGATTGCTCGCTCATGAAGAAATCATTTTCGGTAATACTGGCGAAACATTAACTTTGCGCCACGATAGTATTGATAGGCAAAGTTTCATGCCAGGCTTATGTTTAGCTTGTGAGAAGGTCATGCAGCTTGATCATTTAGTTTATGGCTTAGAAGAAGTCATTTGAGGGTTTTAAAGGAAAAAAAGGGCATCTTTTCGATGCCCTTTTATGTTTCTAGCCTTCACCTTTGTAGGAAACTGGTGGTTGATCGCAGCAAGTTTTGGAATAGCAACCAGTTAACATGACACCTGCTACAACCATTGCAAAAATAATTCCTGCTACTTTCTTCATTATTCAACTCCTTTTGTTTACTTAAGTAAAAATTCAAAAAATAACAATTTTATTATACCGATATTTTTTAAAACGTGTTGTCCTATTTCAAAAAAAGACTGGCAAAATTTGTTTGACTAAAATTTGGATTAGATTAATATTGATTGATCCTTTTTTGTAAGAATGCAGCTCAAAAATAATGCAAACTGATCTGAAAACGACAAAACCGATTGGAATTTTTGATAGCGGCATAGGCGGTTTGACCATCGCACAAGCCATTGTTAAGCACTTGCCCAAAGAAAATATCGTCTACTTTGGGGATACGGCGCATCTTCCCTATGGTGATAAGTCAACAGCTGCGATTCAAGCTTATGCTGTTAAAATTGCCGATATGTTATTAAAACAAGAATGTAAATTAATTTTAATCGCTTGCAATTCAGCATCTGCCGCCGCTTTCGAATTAGTCAAGGCCTATATTGCAAGCCAAGCCATCGTCATGAATGTCATCGATCCTGTGATTAAATTTTTAGACTACCATTATCCCAGCAAAAAAATTGGCTTGATAGGCACGCGGCAAACCATTAATTCACATATCTACAAAAACAAAATTGCCGAAATAAATTCAACCATCACACTTACTTCTTATGCAACTAACTTGCTTGCTTCTGCCATCGAAGAATTTGGTGACCATAGCGTGATTAATGCATTGCTTGAAGTCTATTTATCTCATCCAGACTTACAAAATATTGATGCCTTGGTTTTAGCTTGCACGCATTATCCCATCATCAAGGACCGCATTTTACAGCAATATAAAAAGCCTATCGAGATTATTGATTCAGCGGAAATTGTCGCATTGGCAGTTAAAACCCAATTACAAAAAAATAATTTGCTTAATCATGAGGGCAGCAGCACCAAACATTTTTATGTTTCAGATTACACAGAAACTTTCGCTAATAATGCCAAATTATTTTTCGATAAAGATATTAAAATCGAACATTATCCTTTGTGGGATTAGCCATGAATTATCGCCATCTTTATCATGCAGGCAATTTTGCAGATGTCATGAAGCACATTATTTTGGTTGCTATCATCGAACAATTACAACAAAAAGCGACCCCTTATTGTTGTATCGATACCCATGCGGGAAGTGGCTACTACGATTTATTTTCTGACTCCGCCGCTAAAAATAAAGAATTTGCCGGTGGCATTTTAAAAGTGATCAAGCAAGATAACCCTCCGCGGTTAATAAAGCATTACCTAAACTGCATCCATGCCATTAATAACCGTCTAACAGGTGCTAAATTTTCCTCCCTGCATTATTACCCTGGATCTCCCCTGATTGCTCAATTGATGGGCCGCCCTCATGATAGCTTGATCGCCTCCGAGCTGCATCCTCAAGAATATCAATCCTTGCGCGCAGCCCTATCAGGCCACCCCCAAGCTTCTGTGCACCACATGGATGGATTTATAGGCTTGAAAGCCTTCTTGCCGCCCAAAGAGCGGCGCGGTGTGATCTTAATTGATCCCCCTTACGAAAACCCAGATGAATTCACCCGTCTTGCACTTTCTCTACCCATTGCCTTGAAACGTTTTGAAACAGGTATTTATGCGATTTGGTACCCAATTAAAGATAAGCTGCAAACCAAACGCTTCCATGCCGCTCTTCGGCAAAATATAACCAATTCTATTTTAATTGTAGAATTAACTATCCATCCTGATCTTCCCCAGCATTTAAATGGTTGTGGAATGGCCATTATCAATCCACCTTGGCAACTTGAAAATCAATTAGCGGAAATCCTCCCTTGGCTGTGGAAAGCTTTAACTATCAACAACCAAGGCGGCCATCAACTCTACCTCCTCAAATAGCGGTAAAATAAGTTCATATCCATTCTAAAAACACGAGAGAGGAGGAGATATGAAAAAGCTAATGCTATCGTATTGCAATTTATTATTCTGTGTGGCGTTTTTAACTGCCTGTCAAAATCAGGATGTTGGCACCGTTGCAGGTGGCGTCGTGGGTGGTATCGCTGGAAGTGCGTT
>Ga0206856_10203_pt1 | contig 19991 bp, 21 predicted proteins | sample Alteio_BWOrgCont_48_FD_152630 | JGI IMG/M metagenome (GOLD analysis project Ga0206856, IMG submission 152630) | Enriched cells from forest soil in Barre Woods Harvard Forest LTER site, Petersham, Massachusetts, United States -... | ecosystem: Environmental > Terrestrial > Soil > Temperate forest >...
CTCTCAGTGAGATCGGCGTAAAAAATAATGAAATCACCGAGAGAATGGCCACATCCTGATCGTCACTTGCTCTCACGATCGAGGGAGCCACAAACATCGCGAGCGCCAGAATACAAACTCCACGTGCGATCCATTTTTTTTCGTTCATAAGACACCTCTTCAAGAGACGTAGAGCTCTCGAACTCTCCGTTCGAAACCCTACGTCTCTCGATTACTTGAAGGAACTACTGCTGATCGGATTTATTTATTTAGCCGGAGCAAACTCACGCTGAATAACGGCAGCAGTCCCGACCGGGTCTGAAGCAGAAATCTCACCAGCGCGATCCAAAGCGACAATGCGATCTGCAACCGTCTCAACAGCTTGTCCTGAGATACGAGCAAGAGCATCGAGCTTTTCGCCAGAACCTGCGTATGCTTGGTCAATCAAGTTGCTCGCCTGCATCTGATCGTACACTACGACAGTACCGTCATCGGATAAAGTCGTAGAGAATAACAACAAGATCAGGACATCAGCCCCTGCGTCGCCACGATCAGCCAGCGCTGGTGTTGACATCGAAGACAAAGATAACGAGGCAGTGAGAGCAAGTGCTCCTATGGCCGTTTTGCTGACAGTCGACTTTTTCATAAATATCCCTTTAGTCTACGCGAACTTATTTCGCAGGAGCAAATTCGCGCTGAAGGACAGCAGCAGTTTCAGTAGGATTAGAAGCAGAGATTTCACCTGCGCGGTCAAGAGCGACGATACGATCTGCAACCGTCTCAACAGGTTGACCAGAGATTCGAGCAAGAGCGTCGAGCTTTTCGCCGGAACCTGCGTATGCTTGGTCAATCAAGTTGCCAGTCTGAACTTGGTCGAGAACAACCACTCCACCGCTCGATAGGGTCGTGGTGAGCAAAAGGAGAATCAGGAGAGCTGCGCCGCCGCCATCAGCCTTTGCAGGAGTTGGAACGGAGGATAAAGATAAAGACATTGCAAGAACAAGAGCGCCCCAAGAAGTTTTGTTGATGATCGACTTTTTCATAAATTCCCCTTCAAATAAGAGAGATCCGTTCGCTATTTAGATGCGAGCGAATCTGACCTCGAATCATGCTTGAGGAGAGGACATCTCTCCCGCCGTATCGAGGCCGTTGTTAGTTGAGCGGGGTAATACACTAATATAACGCTATGCGCAATCTTTATTTTAGCCCTAATCTAAAGCATAATTCAGTGAATTATTGCCCGGCCTCAGCGTCAGATCGAATGGCGAGCTCTTTAAAGAACTTGTGCAAAAACTTCACATCCATGTGGTAGATCCCACCATCCCCCGCCGAGGTGCCCCAAGAATTTTGAATCATCAGACGCGACAGGCGTCCCGACGGATCCAACTCGTATCCTACGACCGCCACCGCGTGACCGCCTTCGTTCTCATACGGAAGCGAAGCGTGTTCCATTTTTCCAGAGACGTGATCGACAAACACGCCCTCGATATAAGGCTTTGAAACGGGGGATTGATAGGACAGGTATACGGCATGACCTTCGTTGATCTGCTTGATGATTTTTTCATCAATCTCACGATCCGAGATCGGAAGCTTATTGCGCCGGACGGAAGTCACATCAATGATACCCGACGGATCCTCCGGATACCGCGATATCTCACGCTCGTCCACCGTCGGAAGCTGTTGACGAGAATATTCATGAACCGAATCCGCCGGGAAAAACTTTTGCTGGAACGTCCGAGGCGTATAAGTCGTCGATCCCACCGTAAACGTAAAGTGATCAGGATCTGGCAAGGCACCGAAGCTTCCATCCATCAATCGATTCATTCTTTGGACAGCAGTGCGGTACAGACTACTGCGCACCTCTAATCGAGCACTTGCCTCATTCATTCGGGCAGCCGCATTCATCGCCTTTTTGTAATCCTTTAGAATTCGCTCCAATTCGTTCATCAGTAAACTCTGCGACTCGTCGTCGAAGGGATCAAATTTGGGTTGCCAGGCAGAAGTCGGTACCACTCCATTTTGCAAATCGAGAGCTAAGGCTTCATCGAAGTCGCCGCCGTCGGTGACATATTTTTCATCATGAAAATGCCAGAGTTTGTCGCCCTCAATCTTGATCCTCGAGTCGTTTCTCAGATATTGATAAAACTGCCGTCGAACCCTTTGTAAGAACGGATAGGCGGACGAGACCGAGATATCTAAGCCCGTTTTGCTTCGGAGTATTTGATCTTTTTCGGTCGCCGCAGCTTGAAGCCAACATGTGCCCGTATTGCATTGATTTCGAATCGGTAAAGTCGGTAACTTTTTGTCGTAAGATCCCGCGGCAGAATCCCATGATTTACTCCCCGATCCCAGCGCCGGATACTCTCGAGCGACGATGGCTCGGACACTCTGCTGATCGGCCCCCTCCAAAGCCAACACGCTATCCCAGATCTTGAGCAAAGACTCTTTTGAAAAACCATAATACTGCGAATAATATACGTTGGATAATAACTCTAAGACCTCTGCCGGCGGAGACTTGAGTTTTTTCAAGCGGACGATTGCATCGACAAGCTCACCTCCGGTCTGAACGACGGGGAGTTTTTTTCTCACCTGTTTCAGAATTTTCGTTTGAAACGCGGCGACCGACTCGGAATCTACTTTTCTCGCTCTCCAACAACTCTCAGCGAACTTGCGCGCTCCAGAGATCGGATAAAGTTTGGCTCGACCGTTCCTCACGTAGGCCGAATTCAAGATGATCTGAATCGCATCTTCGTCCGCCAGATGATGAAGTGAGGCTTCTTCAATGATGCGATTGAGATCTTGCTCGGTGGCGATTGAGCTGTTGAGCGTCGGACTGGAGAGGAGCTCGTGTAAAACGTGGAGCGCGTTCGAATAACAAGGAGGTGCCGCAAAAACCTGCGGTATCGAGAGCAGGGCTGCCTGACACGACAACCCTAAAAAAATCATTAAGCGGCGAACGCACCGATCCATATCTAATGTATCGTCCCCAGGGAGCTTATTCTTTAATAAATACTCGGTGTTGAAGCAAGTTCGCCTCATTTATTTTGTGATGTTAGGGTTAGATTTTCCCTCCTGTTTTCACTTCCTATACGCGTCAATGTATGGGAAAAGCCCATTTTCCGTCCCAAACAAGAGGAACGTCGAATATGAAATATCTGATTCTTGCTCTCACACTACTTGCCTCGATATCGTCCGGATTAGTTTTGGCGGCGACAGAAGCGGATGAAAATATTTCAGCGGTGGCAGCGAAGCCGGCAGCGCCGAGCATCCTCGATCAAATCTACGTCAATGACTTCACGATCTTACACGGGCCAAACATCGCCAACGTAACGTCGAGCTACCAGGCCGATCATAACGGCAAGCCTTCGACCACGGCCGGAGTCAACTTTGATAACGAAATCACGACTGCTTATCTATTCAATCAGAATCTCGGGATCGGGCCAGACATTCCCTTCCTTTGGGTTCCAGTCATGGGCCAGGGATTCATTTTGGGCGATCTCGGTATCAAAGGTTTCGAACGAAACGTGATCTCATCGAACGGTTTCAGTCTTTATGTAGGTGCTTATTTGCAGGCCCCAACGAGCGTCGCGTCCCAAGCCCGCAATATGACTTTTGGTGCTAAAATAACGCCGGCCCTTCGCTACGTCGTACCACATAGTCGCTTTACGTTATCTCTTTGGACCGAGGAAAAAGAATACGCGGGCGTCACATCGGGCAAAACTTTTAGACTCTATGCTTCGCCTGCGATCGCGTATCAGCTAAGTCCGAAGTTCTCTCTCAATTTGGGCTACGAGCAAGATATGCAGCACTTTGTTGGCGACCCTGGTATGAGTTTTTCGACGTATCAGTCGGATTTCATGCCCGGCGTAATCTGGAACGTTTCGAAGCAGGTGATGCTCAACCCGTACCTTCAAGCGTTTACCACGACGGGCTGGAGCGCGAATACCTTAGCCGTCGGCGCAATGGTGAGTGCGACCGTCTTGTAATGAAGCCCACATTTAGATTTATTTAGACTGACGAATATGGGGCCGGTTACCTTGATTAGTTACCCCCAACCGTGTACTCAATACGCATGTTATTTCCAAAGTCCAGTGGAGTTACGTTAAAGGAATTTCGAGTTCGTTGGCGTGTTCTTGTTCCGCTCACTTTGCTTCATTTGGGAGCGATCGCCGCGTTTTGGCACTTTACTTGGGGCGCTTTTAGTCTCGCCGTTTTGCTTTGGGCAACGACCGGAGTTTTTGGTATCACCGTCGGGTATCACCGCCTGCTCACCCATCAGTCATTCGAAACGTATCCAGTGGTCAAGTGGTTTCACCTTTTTTGCGCTTCACTAACCCTCCAACAAGGGCCCATCAGCTGGGTTCGATTGCATCGCGCTCATCACGCCTATTCGGATACTCCCGCGGACCCGCATCCGCAGACCTATGGGTTCTTTTTTGGACACTGTGGCTGGGCCTTTTTAAGTCACGCTACAATTGGGCGCTCTGAAGATGTCCGAAGAATACCGAGGGACCTCGCCGGCGATCCGGTGATTCAATTTTTTGAAAACTGGCATTATCCGCTCTTTTTCGCATCCCTGGTGTTCTTCTATCTCGTCGGTGGCCTGCCCTACTTGTTGTGGGCTGGATGCTTTCGTACGGCATTTACACTTCACACCACCTGGTCGGTCAACTCGCTCTCTCATCGAATCGGATACCGCAATTTTGCAACTAAAGACTCGTCGACCAACAGTCGCTTTGTTTCACTTCTCACTCTGGGAGAAGGTTGGCACAACAACCACCACCGCTACCCGAGCTCTGCAAAACAGGGGATGCGTCTTTCTGAGCCGGATTTTAGTTGGGCATGGATTCAATTCTTGCGCTTGATTGGATTAGCGTGGAACGTTCGCGTTCCATCCGGGATATTTGAACCGGCTGCCGCTAAAAAAGTATCTGATCCCGCCTCCTGAGGCGCGTGGCTGACTTTTATTTTTCACTCAACGCGAGGCCGTCGTACCGAGCATCAAACGTCGGCACCCAAGGCGAGTGAGCGTCGACACGAGTCACTGTTTGAGCCCGCGCCCAGCTGGAGTCAACGACCTCAATATCGTAACCCGCGTCTCGAAATCCTTGGAGAGCGGCGGGTGCAATCGATTTTTCAACACGGATGCGGGGCGAATCCCACTCGACTCTCGGCTCAGCAAGGGCGGACTTCGGGTCCATGCCGAAACTCAGCAGATTATCAAAAAACTGGGTGACGGCCACAGGGATCATCGCCCCACCTGCGGCACCTGCCACGGCAACCAGACGATGATGGGCATCGTAAGCGAGTGTCGGACTCATATTGCTTCGGGGCCGGTGTCCCGGTGCTGGTGCGTTCGGGGATGACGGCTCACTATCAAAATCCGCCATCGTATCATTCAGAATAAATCCAAATCCCGGCAGAGTGATGCCGGATCCAAATATATCATTCACACTCGAAGTCAGAGCGACGGCCATCCCATCGTTGTCAACGACGCTAATATGAGCCGTGTGACTCCGTGCCGGGGGCGATGGCATCGTCGGCACGGATGAGGGCAGAGACGAAGTTGGAGAGTTCGAAGCCTGTTTCATTTTCGTCAATCGCGCTAAGACTTGCCCATCGATCTGATCAAACGCGCTGTGAAGCGCACTCTTGTTTGCCAAAAACTGAGAGAACTCCACTCCCTGCGAACGCTGCGCTTGGAAATAATTAAAAGCCTCGAGAGTGACAATATAACGCTCAGGCGAATGAGCTTCCATTGGACCAGAAGAGACGCGCTTTGAACGATAATGATCGATATATTGTAACGTCCCTCCGAGAATCAAAGCCGCCGCCGAGGGAAACGAAACAGTCTCGAAATCCAACGAATGAAACTTAAACTTCGCGATAGCCCGTTGAATGACTTTGTAGTTCTGGAGTTCCGAATACTCAAATCGAACGCCCTGAGCTCGAGCCTCCTCCCACCACGCTTTTGCAAATGGTCCGGTGTAAAATGCTTTTGCGCCCGCCTTTGATAATTTCTCCAAGGTCGCCGCTAAAACGGGCTGTTTCAGCGTCTCACCTTTTTTTAATCCTTTACCGAGTGATCCGCCAAATACCTCTTTCGTCATCGGAAACGGCGAGATCCGCTCCCACTCGTCGGTTTCATCGCTTTCAAAGTTTGCCGAGATTTGAATCCCGTCTTTCGCATATTGAATGGCGGGCCGAAGAACTTCACTCCAGGGGAGTTTCCCATAGAGCGCCTCCAACTTTCCACATCCTGCGACATGCCCGGGGATCCCGACACTGATCCCGCCGGTCAACTTGTCCAACCCAGGCGCCGCAAAAAGATCCGGCGTCGTACTCTTCGGCGCCTCCTCGCGAAAGTCAAAATAGGCATCACTGCCCTTTTTCGGATGAATCAGTGCAAAGCCTCCCCCTCCGATGCCCTCATAATAGGGTTGGGCGACATTGATAGCGAAAGATGCAGCGCAGGCCGCATCAAGAGCGTTGCCACCACGCTTGAGAACGTCGATTGCAGCCTGCGTGGCGTAGGGACTACTCGTTGCAGCCGATCCGGCCCAAGCGGATGCTGAAAACAAACTCAAGAGGATCCAAATTGTTATTTTCATGATTCTATTATGATCGAAAATCGGCGAGGATACCAATTGAGATTATGAAACTTCACATCGAAAAAATGAACGGCAGCGACAGAACGATCTCCTATCGACGAATTGGAAATGGGACGAGGAAAGCGATTTTTTTCCACGGCTTCCCAGGCTCCTGCGCTCAAGTAGCCATGTTTAGTCCCATCGTTGAATCCAATGATCTTGAAGTCCTAAGCCTAGATCGCCCTGGGTATGGCAACACGTCCGAAGCCCCCCTTCACCATGATCAAATCGCGACGACCCTGAGTGATTCTAAAAACCTGATGCAGCATCTGGGATGGAAAACTTGCGAAGTCATCGGCGTCAGCGGTGGGACTCCTTTTGCTTTAAGTTTTTCGCAATCGTATCCAGAGTTCGTCAGTCAGACTCATATTATTAGCGGACTCGGTCCGCTGGCTCACCGTGGATTCGGCAAGCTGCCTAATGCCAAAGCACGCTTAGCTCTCAAACTTTTGCCCCTCGTTCCAGGGGTTGTTTTGGATCGGGCGATCTCTTCTCTCAAAAACTCCAATACTACGGAGCGCCCTCAGGTGTTGAAGTTTTTCCTCCCACTTTCAAAGCCCGATCAAGATGTGATGCACGATACTGAAATTCGAGCGGCTTTAAAAATGGCGATTTTGGAGGCATTTTTGACCAAAGGTGAAGGCCCCAAGAACGATGCTCGAAGTTATCTGAGCCCATGGGGTTGGGAACTAGAGAAGTTTCGCGGAGGTAAAGTTACATTCTGGCACGGAGATTCGGACTTAGTGATCCCGTCTGAAATGTCCGTACTCATGAGTAGCCTGATCCCTTCGGCTGTGCTGAATATTGTTCCCGGTGAAGGCCATTATAGTCTCGCAGCTCGCAGAACTGGGATGATGTTAGCAAAAACCTAATCTCAGCGGAGAATAACTCGCATGCAAAATCAATCTCACTCAAAACCCCAAAGATCATCCGACCCGCAAGAACAGTTCAAAACTCTTTGCCTTCGGTACGCCGAGTTCCTCAAACGGAAAAACGTGAAGTGCCGCCCTTTTCGAGCTGAGTCGCTTCCGCTTTTTTCAAAACTAACTCACGATCAGAAGAACAAAGCGATTCTCGAAATTAGCTCAGCTCTCGAAATATTTGAGGAAATGAAAGCCGAAGGACAAAATCTCAGCGACTCTCCCAAACTCATTTGGCGTGGACTTAAAAAACTGGGATGGACCCCGCGGGCGGATATTTTTGACAAAATCGGGGAAGATGTCGTGATTATTTATTCGGCGGCGGAACAAAAACAGATTTTTCAGAATCTGCGATTTTTTGATTTCACCAGTTTCACACTCGAAGATATCTACGCATCGCCTTGGTACGAGTATTCAAAGCGTGAGCCCTGGGCTGAGCAAAAACTGCAGGAGACAGGGATCGCCATCCTGACCGGAGCCAAAACAGGGACATTCGACCCTGGCGTCGGCGAACATCTTATTGAAGAAGTCGGCACCGAGGAGCTCCTCAAAACTTGGATTGAGGTGAAACACGTCTCTCCGCTCACGCAAGGAGAACGACCCGTCGGCATCCTCGTCGTCAACCACTGTCGAAGAGCGGGCAGCGCGCTCACTGAGGGGAAATGAACTATGGCACCGCTATCGAAGATTGCAAAACTTCTCAGAGATGGACGAGTTCAATCGGGACTCACGCAAGGTGAAGTCGCGCGAAAACTAGGTTATCAAACTGCCCAATTTGTTTCGAACTGGGAGCGTGGGATGACCACTCCTCCCGGTAAAACATTGCGCAAACTGGTCGATCTTTATGATCTATCCCACGCCATCGTTTATGAAGCGTTGCTCGAATACGCGATTGAACGCGCAAAACAAACCGTTCGTGAAGACTACTACGGAAAAGTCAAAGGACGGCACTAAAAGACTGATTGCGTCACTTAAATCTTCTCCTTTAGTTAAATTTATCGATAAATTAACTGCTAAGTTAAAATTTAATCCCTTATCTCTTGATTCATCACGAAGCGCGCTGTAGGCAATGGGCACACAGCGAATCGCTTCGGAAACATGAATTGAAGAGGTTTTTATGAAGAGTTTTATTTTGTTCGCGGCTTCTGCAGTCGTATTATCAACGGCAGTAACAGCGACGGTAGTTTTTGCGGATCCGACACCCACAACAGTGAAGACGAAAGTTTTTTTGTATGTGCCGAGCGATGAAACGATGAGCAGCCCGGTCTTCGGTTTTTTCGTGCAGGGTACTTCCATTCAAGTAATGGACTGCGGTCCGTACCAGTCCGCAACACCCCCTCCATCTTCACCTGACTCCACTGTGCAAAGTTTTGTATCTGACCATTGCAAACAGGTGCAGATCACCCCTGCTCCTCAGATCTATTTTGAAACGACGGCAAATCGTTTTATTTTCACATTTTCTGGAACGGTCGCCTCGATGGGTAGCAGTCCGGATGACAATAATATCATCATTGTCACCGATGCCATCAGCATCTCCTTGAACGATCCGAGCACAGTCAGTATTTTATTTACCTACATCATGTATCCGGGCACCCAAAATCCAACCTCTCAATCAGCGCGATACACCCTCCTCAAGGCCGCCGAGACCGTAATCGACTATGCGCCGATCACTGTAAAACCCGACAAGATCCTCCCGTAATTAAAATGACCCATATTTTCGACTACCAACAATATCGCGAGTACTTGAAGGATTATTATTCAGGTCAGAAGAAACAGGGAACCGGGTTCACTTATGCCCGGTTCTCTAGCTTCGCCGGACTAAAATCACCGAATTATTTGAAGCTGGTGATGGATGGACAAAAAAATCTCACGCCAGAGAATATCGTTCGATTTTCGAGGGCTCTGAAGTTCACCGATCACGAGAGTGATTATTTTGAGGCGCTCGTGCACTTTAACCAGGCTAAAAAAAGCCTCGAGCGTGAATACTATTCAGAACGCATGAAGCGAGTGAAAAAACGTTATCTGGGGGGCGGTACCCAAGAGCGAACTCTTGAAGAATATGAATTCGAAACTATCAGCAACTGGCTTCATCATACCGTCATGCTTCTCACAAACGTAAAAGGTTTTCGTGAGAGTCCTGCTTGGATTCGAGAACGACTTTTTAATCTCGCTTCGGAACAAGAGATCGTGTCAATCTTGGAGCGCCTGACAGAGCTCAAACTTTTAGTTCGTAATGATAGTGGCAAACTCGTTCAATCCCACCGTCAACTCAAAACGAAACCAGAACTGAGACGTCTATCAGCCCGTATGTTTTACGAAGGACTTCTCTCCCGCGGGATTCAGTCCTTCAAGCTCTCCGAGCCCGAGGAGCGCGAATTCGGCACCGAACTCGTGGGCTTGTCGCCCAAACAAATACCAGAACTCAAAAAACGGGTTCGAGACTTTATGAAGTCTCTCAACGAATGGGCCCTTGAAAATCCGGCACCTCTTCAAATTTATTCTCTGGGATTTTCCGGTTTCCCACTGACTTCTATTGAAGGCAGGCATCAGCAATGAAAACTTTGATTTTTCTCCTCATTTTTATTTCGTCTTACGCCCTGGCGAATGGATCTTCTTCGATCGGTAACGCGATCTTCGTTGCCGACGGTGTGTTTACGGTCCTGCCTGACCACTTTATCGAGCAACAAGGCGGACAGTTCGTCGACGCGAAAACCAAAGAGCCACTCGTCTCCATCGGTTCTGTTGCAAGATCTGAGCTCTCCAGTTACGGTGATGCCTTGGCTCATTCTAAGTTTGGAAGTGTCGACGGATTCGAGTACCTCCCCACCCCTCAAAGCGGCGAGCAGAATTTTTGGGTCATTTGCACCGACGGTCGAGATACGTGTACGAAACTTGCGCCTCTCTCCCGATCTAATCCAAAAGTGCCCGCCATTGTTGGCGCCCTCACTCGAACAGCTCCCACTCAGGCAAAACCATGAAGAAACGCTCCTATTTACTTCTCCTCACTCTGGTCTGCGTAGCAAGCGCGATCTACTGGATGAACCTGTCGAATGCTCCTCAACCTGCATCGACAAACGCGGAACCGCCCGTCGTCGTACAGTCTCCCGCTAATCCTCCCGTTGAAATCTCCGCTCCCACTCAACCCAAACCCAGCGAGTCCCCAAAGGCGATCACGACTCCGATGGAGAGCGCAGAGCTCTTTTTGAGTGACCTCACCAAGCTCGCGGCTCTCTCTCAACTCGAAGAACGCAAATGCAAAAAAGAGACACGAGATATCGAGACAGAAGTCACGTCCGCCGAAAATCAAAACGACCTTTTGCAAGCGGTACAAGCTGTCTCAAAGTTGAGTGCGGTTCCACTCACTCCTCAATCAACGTCCCAAGCCTACGCTCTCATTAAAAATGGAATCCCGGCCGGAACCAATCCCGATCTACTCAAAAGTGCCACATCCAGGTTCGGTCGCTGCCCGGGTATGCGACAATATGATCTGATCACGGACTTGATCGACAAAACGGCCGGAGAGCAGAATCAAGTTTTACGGCAGGCTGTGAGCCGTGCCGCCTTTAACTTCATCTCCAAGGATCTCGACCAGCCCGGAGGGATGCTCAATCAGATGATGCAACTGCACGCCGCGAAGGAGATGATGTCCAACGATCTGCTCAGTAGCAAATATTCAAAAGACCTCGACGACCTACTCGAAAAATCAGAAAGTACGAAAACTCTACTCAGCGAGCATGGTCAATATTGCGTGACGACGGGGCAATGCGATGCCAGCTATCTTTCGGAGGATCTCGCCGAAACCGAAAAAATTCGATCCCAATACCGAACCCTCATATCCAAGATGAAAAACGACCCCTAACCTCTTAACAGCCTAGCGTGACGCCTCGATCGACAACAAACTACTCAACATATCCAAATGTCCGTGAAGCGACGGATAAGGCTCAAACGGCACACCCTTTAGCTGTTTAAAACTCTGTCGAAAAATCTCGACGTAACCCTCTAACCAGCCCAAACCATGAAACGGCCCCTGACCCGATCCATAACTGAGGTCCTTACGATAAAGCATTTTTAAGCTGCTGCCCGAACCCATTTCGATCTGATCGGGTTGTAAAAAATTCCACGTTGCCGCGGCTTGAGTGCCAATCACATTGATCTCAAAATGATTGAGAGATCCATGAAGCGTTTTAGAGATAGAAGCAAAGGCGCGGGCTCCGCCCTCAAAGTCCAACGACAATTGCACATGCGTGTCGCGATGAGGTGCCTCCGCGTTTGCATAGGACCGCCAGAGTGAAGTTTTGTTAAGTGCTTTTCCCGCCAAAAAAAGTGCCGAATCCACCCAATGTACGCCCACATCAAGAAGGGCATCAGACGGACCACTCAGGCGAGGATCGTTTTTCCAACCGCCTCCTTTGGTCTCACCCACCGCACGCTGGGCCGCGGAGGACTGCCAATAACGTCCCTCGATTGTGATCAACTCACCAAACTCCTTGGCTTCGAGCATTTTTTTCAACGTTTGCACGCCCCACGTTTGGCGATAGACATGGCAAACCGCTACTGGAGTCTTGAGGCCCCGCAAGAGCTCGACTTCTTCAAGATTTACGCAAACGGGCTTCTCCACGATCATCAACGCAAACCCAGCTTTTTGCCCTTCGATCAGAGCCTGGGCATGAAGACCCGGGGGATTTGCAATCAATAAAACGGGATGCGGCTCGTGAACAACCGTCGGCAACGGCTCACCTCTTTTTAGATAAACGGGCGGCGCCACCTGCCAGCCCTCTCCACTCGCATTGAGAATACTCAGACTTCTCTCGATGGCCTTTGCGGCACGACCGGAGCCCAGAATAAAAGGTGTGATCTTCATCTTAATCTCCCGACAGTATGTGTATCGCTTCTAACATTGTCGGGATTGAAATGTCATTCAATTCGGAACGAAAATAAAAGGCCACCTTGCAAACCAGGTGGCCTGAGGAGGGCTATCAACAAAAACTACTATCGAGCGTCGTGAGCACCGGAGTCGTGAGAATGCGATTCTTCATGATGTTCAGGCGCTTCGGAATGTCGACCCTCGTGAGAATTGTTTTCTACTTCACGAGGAAGATCGCGATCGTGTTCGCCTGCTCGATCGTGATTTTCAATCGGCAATATCGCGTGTCTACGATCGTGTTTAAATTTGTCTCGAGTCGTTCTAAAGTGACGGCCATCATCATAATGAATGATGACCTCACCACTCAAATAAAAACCTTCGACCACGCCAAATCCGTTCTCATCTACGATGCGTTCACCCACACAATAATCACCATCGCAACCTGAAGCGCGGGCCAACTCGCTGACGTAAAGTCGCCGAGGCTCACGCTCGTTATCGTATCGCACCGACACTTGGCCATCAGCCAATACCTCAAGAACAACGCCAGCTATACCGAGATCATTCACAATATGATCTCCAATAAAAAATCTCGTCTCAGCAAAAACCTGAGTGGTGCTTAGCAGAGCAATCGCAAGAATCATCTTCGTTAACTTTTTCATAAGTCCTCCCGGAACAAGTTATTCTATCTCTCAACTCTATCGGGGATGACACAAAGCAAACGACGTGCCGAAGCACGATGGCTCGTGATAAGCGCGAAATCTCAAAGCAAACCGTAACAGAGCTCCTCCTTTGCACGAAATTGGACCTGAAAATAATGATCGAATGTCTAACTCTTACACTGTCAAAAAGTTCGACGACTTTCGGTTGGAATCGCCCGCGGCGCCGACGACATGTTTTCGTTCTTGCGCACGCTTGGCTTTTTCTTCCGGGTGATGCCTCTCTCGGTATTCTGTTGCGAGAACATCGATCAGTTCTCCAAGCTTTTCGCGATGAGCGCATCCTTGGGCGAGTTCCATCAAAGTGAGATTCATCTTTCCTGATTGAATTTTCATTTCAAGCAGTGGAAACCGGATGAGCAAGCGTGCAGCTCGGATCTTGCGTTCGGCTTGCCATTCCTCCATCCCATGTTCTTCTACGAGATAAGAACGCAATGATGAATAGTGGAAAAAAAGTTCCCGCACTTTCCCCGCACCACCGCCACCTTTCGCGACCATTCCAAAACCCAGCACGCCCCCTCGTTGAGACTCCCCGTCCCCGATTTTTTTAAAAAAGTCGCTTAAGCGCGTACCCGACACGCGATCTGCATAAAACGTAGCAAAGAGGAAATACCAAAAGTCCTACCAGGGTAGTATTTTGGTCCTTAACTAGCGGCCCTACTCTCTTTCCAACACACTCGTGGCCGCGTCGAATGCCCGACCGTACTTCGACACGATGAGAATTGTAGCGACCCAAATACCGCCCGCAATCGCAAAGCAAACGGACTGCCGAGGAGAGTAAATAAAAAGAGGAAACACCACCGCCGCGGCCAATGCACGCCCGAGATTGGCCGTCAGAATTGCCATCGAATACACGAAGCTGGGTCGAGACTGTGATGGATTCAGTCGGATGAGTAGAAATTGAGTGAAGACCCCGTAGATCACTTCGCCCAACGTCATCAAAAATACGGAAACGACTAAACCCGGTATTCGATCCGCCCAGGCCACCAATGAGGCCATCCCTAAAGTCACGAGCGTAGAACCCAGAGGCAAAGTCCGTGAGGGTCGAGAAAACATCCTTGTTGCCTTGACCGCCAAGAGCGTGCAGATCACCGTATTCAGCACCATAATGGTGCCAAAAACTTGCACACCGTGAGCAGGATGAATGACCTTGAGTCGCCCCCCGGAGCCTGACATAAAAAACTCATACATAAAGTTCCAGAGCGCGATCAAAACCGTACATGCGACAAATGGGGCCCAACCTTGCTTCGAGACGAGGGGCTCCGTCTTCACAGATGAACCATGCACTTCGGCACCCTCAGAGCTATCCGAGCTAGCGGGTAAAATCCGAAGTCCCAAGCAAAAAGCTAAAAATGAAGTAAGAGCATCGAACCAAATCAAAAGCCGAAGCCCAATCGTCGCGGCCAAAGCTAATAGCGTGTAGCTCACAATCTGTCCAAAATTATTGGCTGTTCGCATCCAGCCCAGACCTTCTTTTTGATTCTCGCGCCTCACCGTGCGAGTCAAAAGTAGACGGATCGATCCATTCGTCGAAGCGACTCCGAGCTGACCGATCATCCCTGCCGCTGCGAGCTGCCAGGGAACATGGAATATCGGAACAAACGTAAAACCAATCGCTGAACAAAGGAACGCGCCTAGCACGGTGATTCGAAGACCCAATACATCACCGGCCCAGCCGGACAAAAGTGTCCCGAATATCGTCGTCGCCTTGACCGCCGTTAAAATCGCGGCACTCGTTGCACTTCCATAACCACGCTCTACCAACAGGATAGGAAGGAGACTCACCCCTAGGGTCCCCGTTTTATTGACCCAACTCGTGATAATGACCGGCAGACTTTCTTGGAGTGGCGTGAGAGGTTTCTTAGTTTTTCGTTCCACATTTTCTCCACATTTCGCTAGTATGGGGTCTTCATTGTGAAAAATACACAGCCACTTTACCAAGTTCTCCTCGTCGAAGACGACAAACTGATCGCGAAGTCTCTTAAAATGAGTCTTCCGTACAAGGGTTTTGAGGTGACCGTATGCGAGTCTGTTAGAGAGGGACTGAGTGGTTTCCAGTCTAAACGATTTGACCTGATTCTCTTGGATATCAATCTCCCTGATGGGAGCGGGATGGATCTTTGCCGTGAGATGCGCAAAACCGATGACGTCGTCCCCATCCTCATGCTAACGGCCAACGTCGACGAAGACTCCGCTGTTCGAGGTCTCGAAGAAGGCGCCGACGACTACATCCGCAAACCCTACGGCGTAAACGAACTCACCGCTCGAATGAAACGGCTACTCGAACGCAAAACTAAATCCCCTCCCCCTCTTCGGAGCGGCCCACTTCGCGTGGATCTAAAAAAACGACTTGCATGGGCGGACGAAGAACTCCTTAACTTAGGCAAACGCGAATTCGAAATCTTAGCTCTTCTCGTTCGAAAGTCCGGCGATGTCGTCACCCGAAACGACATCCTCAATGCCCTCGGCGAAGAAGCCGAAATGTACGACCGCACTATTGACTCCCATCTCAGTCACATCCGCAAAAAACTGAAAGAGGCCGGAGCCAAGGACGTTTCCATCACTCCAGTTTATGGCGTCGGATATCGGCTCGAATCAAAATGAGACAATCCACACTCTTTCGATTTTTGATCATCGGCATTTTGGTAGCGTTTGGCCTGGGACTCACCTCTTTTATCGCTCTTCGTGAACTCAATGAATCTTCTACGGCAGAAGTCCGGCGGAACATGATTCTTTTCGTCGCCCAGGCCCTGGAGAACGGAGCTCCGTACAAGGACGCCATCCAGGCACTGCACTCACGATCCGGCCACCGCTACTCGGCCGCTAGCCTTTGGGTATTTTCGAACGACGGGACGATGCTCGCTAGCAATATCGAGTCTCCCCCTCCCGTCGCATGGCAAAACCTCTCAAAACCCGTCGAGATCCACGATTTCGTTTTCCACTATGGGTTTTTGCGTCTCATCCCCGATGTCGCTCTCGTTCGGCTTGAAGCTAATCCTAAGGCTTACCTGCTAATCGAGTTTCGACGTCCCGGCTCAGCTCAATCGGGAGTGTGGGTTCAAGTGGCGTTTGTTTTCTTTATCATTGGCGTCAGTGTCCTCATCGCCATTGCACTCATGTATGTTTACCTGCGACGCAAATCCGAAGAAGCACGCGCCGTTCTCTCTCGCCTCGAGAAAGGCGATCTTCAAGCCCGATTTGAGATCAAGCGGGTCGACGAAATCGGGAGCTTGATGGTCGACTTCAACCGCATGGCATCCGAGATCGAGCGACTCGTTCATCGCGTTTTCGAAACGGAGAAGGCACGCAAAAATCTACTCGAAGAACTGAGTCATGATCTTCGCACGCCACTGACCAGTCTTAAAACTTCTGCGGAGACACTCTCTGACCACTGGAGTGAGATGCCGCCCGAAACGCAGTGGGAGTTTGTGTCTGTGATCCGATCGGAGCTCGGTTATTTTTTGAATTTGATCGAAGATCTGTTCTTTATCGCTTCCATCGGCGAACCCCGTTACAAGAATACGACTCAACAAGTAGATCTCATCTCGCTTCTCTCCGACGAAATCAAAAAAAGAGAGACAGCTGCAAACCTGCCTGAATCCAAATCAAAACGAAAAATCACGTGGGAGCTTCATTGTGATCCCAGCGCGAAGACGCGCGCCTCTGTGCTCGGCGACCCGCTTCTCATTCAACGTCTTTTTAAAAATGCGCTCGATAACGCCGCTCAACACGCTGAATCTCGAGTAACCACCGAGATTCTTCCCCAAGATCAATCTGTCTCTGTTTTCATCGCAAACGATGGCAAGGAAATCTCAGACGAGGACATCACCAGCTTTGGTTCAAGACGTAAAAACCGTTTCCAACCTGATGCGAGCAAAGAAGGTGTATCTTTGGGATTGGGTTCCGTCATTATGAGAACGATCCTGGAACTCCATGGCGGGACGTTTTCGATTAGGCGAAGAGAAGTCGAAAAACAAAAAGGACCCGGCACCGTGCTCAGTCTTCTTCTTCCGAAAAACCCCTCGGAATCCGAAAAAACCAGCTAAATCCCCCCCGGGACTTTATATGGGTGCGGGTCCTTTTTTATAATTATCTACCCCGATCTAAGCAATGCTTATTGCGAGGCCTGAGTTGAACTCGAGTTCGAATGATGGCGATGTTTGTGTGCCTTCTTCAACTCGACTTGGCAGCTCTGAGACAGCTTGTCTGCATTTTGCTTCAAGCACTTGAAGATGCCACCTTTCGTGGAGCTTGAACAAAACTGTTGAACATCGGATCCGCAAGCCTGTTTGAACTCAGCTTTGCGAGCTTCCCACTTTTGCTTGAACTCTTGACGAGCGGTTGTGCAAGCCGGCGAAAGGCTAGCTTCATTTTGCTTTAAACAAGCACCCTTGTCTTTCCACGTTTTTGCGTCTGGACAAAGTTTTTGAAGGTCAGTGGCGCAAGCATTCTCGTGGGCGAATGCCGAAGTCATACCTGACACACCCCCTATTAATAGAACCGCAAAACTCAGAGATAAGAATCTTAATGTTTTCATAAACAACAGTCCTTTCTGCCTCCCATATACGGGAGTACGCTTCGTGATACACTCGCGCTCTCGCGCTCGATATAGGATCAGGTTAACTTCAAACCCTGTAATCCTGATGGAAGCCAGAAGGAGAGTCATTAAACGTTCGGTGAGGGCGACTATCGTCGTCTTGAGCTTTTTCTGATGAGGCTGAAGCTGTACTTGCGCTCGTTCTTTGCTCAACGCGCTCAAGCAAAATCTCCGCATATTCTTCGTCGATCAAGCGAAAGCCACCGTCTTCCGGCTCATACTCATAAACATCCGCCTCTTTGATGTCGAACCACCACGCGTGAAGACGAAGTGTACCTTTCTCAAGGCGCTCGGCAACGATGGGATATGTTTTGAGATGCTCAATTTGTTCAAGAACATTGAGCTGCGAAAGTTGATTGTGTCTCTCGAGATGCGCACCGAGAGTGCTGCCGGCCTCGAGTTTTTTAAGACTCGTTTTGCCGTGGCGTAACCAGCTTTTGAGGTTCGTCGCACCGGCAGGAGCTTTGCCCGAAGAAATGGAGATCATCGCTCCGCACTCGGAGTGACCACAAACGATGATATCCGTCACGGAGAGATTGAGCAGCGAAAACTCGATCGCTGCGGCCTCTGACTCGTCACTCGCAGAATGGCCTTCCTCTCCACAGATCGGAATAAGGTTACCCACGTTTCGAATCACGAAGAGATCTCCCGGATTGGAAGACGCAAATACGTTTGGCACCACGCGCCCGTCAGAACAGGCGATGAACAAAGTGTCCGTCTGTTGGCCAAGCGCGAGACGCGCAAAGGTATCCTTACAAGAAGGGCGCACGTTCTTTCGAAAATCCACAATACCACGAATGAGCTTTTTCATAGTCGCCGGACTATATGACGAAACGGATTCGAAGTCACGAAAACATAAAAAGCCCCCTGTTTTTGGGCGTTCCGTTATACTTTAGTTCATGATAACCGTGGGCAATGGTCCTTTTCATTGCGAGTCTAATCATGTCTACTTTTCAAGCCTCGGCCGCTCCCGATATTGATAAAACTAACGTTCCGGACTTTATCATTCAATCGCTCCCTGCCGCCGAACCAGCCGGGTCGGTTCAAATCCGGGTGATTGTACCGGAAGGCCACCATTTTAATTTAGACGCCCCTCGTGGACTCGTTTTACGGGCAGCACAACCCGGCGCCCCCCTCAAACCGTCTGCCGAAAAGCCCTCCGCATTAACTTTCACGGTACCCGGACCGAGCGGACAAGGCGAAGTGTCGGCCTATATTTGCGACGACGCAAAAACTTATTGCCTTAAAAAGACTCAACATGTGAGTTGGTCAAACGATGGAAAGACTTCGGATTCAATGCCTACAACCGTCGACCGAAAAAGCCTCGGCAAAGCTCCCGCCCCTTCGTCTCAAGACGAACATGGGTTTTGGGATAACAACGTAAGCGCCGCCTTTGCGGAAGCTCAGACAAAAAGCCTCCCTCTCATGATCGACTTCTACGGGATCTGGTGCCCTCCGTGTAACGAACTGAGCGAAAAAGTTTTTTCGAACCCAGACTTTCGCGAAAAATCTAAAAAGTTCGTCAAACTCAAACTCGATGCCGACACGGAGTTCTCTTGGGAACTCAAATCAAAATACAAAATCGGCGGATACCCGACCGTTGTTTTTGCAACTTCAACCGGAGATGAAATCTCACGCGTCGTCGGATACCGTCCTCTTGAAGAGTTCGAGACCTCAATGAACGAAGCCTCTCAGCTACGGACGATGTCGTTCAGCGAACTGAAGAAAAAAGCAGATGCTCAAGACCCCGAGTCGATCTCTCGACTGGGCCTGATGTTGCTCGATCGCGAGCAGTTCGCGGAAGCGGCTCATTACCTCGAAAAATCCCCCTCTCACCGAGAGGAATGGATCGATGCACAGATCGGCGCGCTCGAATCAAACGCCCCCCAACTCATCGCTCTGTACGAACAATCGATCGCTGAGTTCCCTCGCTCTCCGGACTCCGTCGAGCGCCGCATGAAACTCGCTGAGCTTTATTCTAAACCCGATCAAGCCGCCCAAAAACAAGCTCAACTCCAGGGCGCCATCACACTCGCGCGAACCTTGATCGAGGAGCCTAAGCTCCTCGATCATCGAGATATGACTACGGCAGATTTGTGGACCTCGATTGCGGATGCACAAACAGAACTCGGCCAAAAAGACGAGAGCACCCAGTCTTGGCGAAAAGCAGCCGACGAATTCGGCAAACGCATCACCTCAGAACACGAGCGAGGCAACAATTTGGAGAGAGCTTTTTGTTTGTGGAAGTCGGGGGATTTCGCGGCC
>Ga0206856_10150_pt2 | contig 19838 bp, 13 predicted proteins | sample Alteio_BWOrgCont_48_FD_152630 | JGI IMG/M metagenome (GOLD analysis project Ga0206856, IMG submission 152630) | Enriched cells from forest soil in Barre Woods Harvard Forest LTER site, Petersham, Massachusetts, United States -... | ecosystem: Environmental > Terrestrial > Soil > Temperate forest >...
GAGCATGAATTCCTCGATCAACTGGTGCGAAATGTCGTTTTCGACTTTTTCAATCCGCGTGATGCGTCCCTGTTCATCCAGCCGGATTTTGCTCTCGGGAAAATCGAGTTCGAGCGAGCCGGCTTTGAACCGCAGCCGCCGGATGCGCTGGGCGAGTTCGTTGGCATCATGCAACATTCGTTCGATATCGGCCACCGGCGGGCGCTGCAAAATTTCCAGCACTTCGCGGTAGGCGAACCGCTTTTGCGAATGGATGACAGCCGGATAAAACTTCTTCGCCAGCACGTGGCCTTCGCGCGAGATTAAAAACTCCACGCATTTGGTCAAGCGATCCACATTGGGTTTCAACGAACACAGTTCATTGCTCAACGCTTCGGGGAGCATGGGAATGACACGATCCACCAGATAGGTGGAATTGCCGCGTTTCGTGGCTTCAACATCGAGCGCCGTGCCAGTTTTGACGTAGTGAGAGACGTCGGCGATGTGTACCCACAGCTTCCATTGGTCGGCGGAAACCGGCTGCAAACAAATCGCGTCGTCAAAATCCTTGGCGTCATCGGGGTCAATCGTCACTACCTGATGGCTGCGGCAATCCTCGCGCTCTTGCAGCTCGTGCGGCATCACTTCGCTGCCGATGGCCCGCGCTTCGGCCAGCACATTTTTGGGGAAGTGCAATGGCAGGTCGTATTGACGCAGCACCGACAGCATGTCCACGCCTTCCTCATCCGGCGCGCCGAGGACTTCGATGACTTCGCCTTCGGGATTGGCGTTGCGGGAATCCCATTCGTGGAGTTCGACGACTACTTTATCGCCCACATAAGCGGGACGACCAACATCGCGCGGCTCGGGCACATAAATGTCATGTGGGATACGTGGATCATCGGGCACGACGTAGAGAAAGCGGCTGCCCTTCTGCAAGGTGCCGACAATTTTGGTCCGGTGGCGCTTCAACACACGGATGACGGTGCCGGTATTTTTATGTTCAGGCCGGTCGCGTCGCACGAGGACGCGATCTTCATTCAAAGCGGTAAGCGTAGCATTTTCGGGAATGGCGATTTCCTTGATGGACGTGTCGTCCGGCTGCAAGAAACCTTTCCCAGCACGATTAATGCGAATGCGCCCAGGAATCAGGTCCGCCTCCTGCGGCAGAATGTAGCGGTTGCCCTTGATGCGGGCGATGCGACCGGCCACTTCCAGGCGGCGCAATTCGCGCTGCAACTCCTGTTGCCGGTTGCGCGACCAACCAAGCAGGTGCAGCAATTCGGGAACGTTCGCTGGAGCGTAATCATCGCCACCCAGCAGTTTTAAAATTTGATTTTCCATGTTGTTATATACCGCTGAAAGCGAGCATAACAGATCGGGTCATCATATGCCCGTTTTCAATTAATTCATTTTCCAGCCGACAGTTGACACTGGTTCGGCAATATCATACAGCTTCGTCAAAGGAGCATATTATGAAAATTGGCATCATTGGTTCAGGCGACGTTGCAAAATCTTTAGCGGAAGGCTTTCTCAAACACGGGCACGAGGTGAAACTCGGCACTCGTGCGCCGGATAAACTTTCGGATTGGGCCAAACAAAATCCTAAAGCAAGCATCGCAAGTTCCCCGGACACGGCGAGCTTTGGCGAAGTGGTTGTACTTGCTGTCAAAGGCACGGCGGCGGTAGAAGCATTGCGAGGCGCGGGTGCGGCGAATCTGACGGGAAAGACGGTAATTGATGCGTGCAATCCGATTGCCGACGAGCCGCCGACGAATGGCGTGCTGAAATTTTTCACGAACCACGATGAATCGCTGATGGAGAAGCTGCAGAAGGAATTTAAGAGCGCCCGCTTTGTCAAAGCCTTCAATTCCGTGGGCAGCAGCAGCATGGTGAATCCGCAATTTAAAGGCGGCAAGCCGACGATGTTTATTTGCGGAAACGACGACGAGGCGAAGAAAACGGTCGGCAAGATTCTGGATCAATTTGGCTGGGAAGTCGCGGATATGGGCAAGGCGGAAGCGGCACGGGCGATTGAGCCGCTGTGCATGTTGTGGTGCATCCCGGGTTTTCTCCGCAACGAATGGGTGCATGCTTTTAAGTTGCTGACCTGATTTTTAGACCGTCTTCCCTCACCCCTGCCCTCTCCCGCTGGGAGCACACGCGTGTGGCGGGAGAATAATCGTCAGATGGTTTGAAATGTTTCTGACCGGTGATTGAAGCGTGCATCCTGCACGGAAACTTGACAATATGCGGGGCGTTATTGGGAATGACAAATCCAGGTCCAACACATCTCTTCATCAGTTGTGCTCCCGAGGATACCGCCCTGGCCCGCTGGCTGGCGCGGAAACTGGCTGCGCTTGGGTATCCAGTGTGGTTTGAGAAAATGAAATCGCTGGGCGGCGAAGCGTGGCCACAAACAGCGGATGAGGCGGTGAAGAGCCGAACGTTTCGGATGCTGGCGCTGATTTCTGAGCATTCCCTGCGGAAGAAAAAGCCGATGCTGGAACGGATGCTGGCGCAACGGGTCGTCCGGCAACAGAATATTTCTGATTTTCTGATTCCCCTGAAGCTGGATGACAGCGAGCCGGATGAACTGACCGCTACGTCCACAGCTATTTCCTTTACGAACGGATGGGCGAACGGATGGAAGGAATTGCTGGCAAAACTGGATTCGATCAAAGCGCCACGTTCATTAAAGAATGGCGCGCAATTGGCGGCATCCAGCTTTCCGCGCGGGGATGATCTGATCAATGAGGCGGGTGGCCGATTGTTTGCGAATCTTGTCCGCGTCAAATCGTTTCCGAACACGCTACGGGTATTCCAGGCGCCTGATAATTTAGCGACGGAAGAAATAAGGAAGCTGGAAGATGCGTGGACCTTTTACGAGATTTCCCGGGATGCGATGGTGGCGTTGATTCCGCCGCCACCGGAATTTGCCGACCGAATTGCGCCGACGCGCGAGCAATTGATTTGGGCGGATGGTGGCTGGTTTCACAACATCCGCGTACGGGACATCGCCGCGCGTCTTATCATGAGGGCGCTCACTCGCCGGTTGATCAATGCAGGCTGCTTGAAACATCCAGACCCGATGTTGTCGGAGACGTTTTACCTGCCGGAAACATTCGCCGAAGATGCAGAACTGGAATACACGGGGTTTGAAGGTAAGAAATTATACATTCCGATCCGCGATAAAGTGTCTTTCCGCCGTGTGGGTGGAATTACGGAAGTGAATTTTCACAATTTTGCGTTCCATATTCGGGTGGCGCGCGGCCTTGACGAGGCATTTTATATCCAACTAACGCCGACGCTGGCCTTTTTTTACGAAAGCGGCCTGCCCATCGCGGACAAAAGCGCGGTGTCGCGTTTGCGTCGCGTGACCAAGACGTGGGGTAATGAGGAACGGCTGAAACGAATCCTGGCTGCCGAGCAAATTTTAAGCGGCGCCCAACCTGCCGGGGTAAATGATCCGGTGTTGGAGCCAGGACTTCTCGCGTTGCGCGCGCCAATTGCGCTGGATGAAGCGATCCTTGAATCTGATGGCTCGAAGGAGGACATGGGCGAGGAGTTGCTTAGCCACGAGTTTGACCTGGAAGAGCCAGAGGCGGAGGACGCCGATGAATAGCGTCACAGTCTTCAGCGAGCCGCAGCTTGAGTTTGCCTCCGGCGGAGTGCTAGAGCATCCGTGCGATGGACTGACTTTGTTTGGACCTGCGGATAACAATACAAACCTGGAAATACCGCGGAAAATCTCTTATGGCGTCATCGGAACACAGAACGGCGTGACTTCCTTTTGCGAGTTCGTCAAAGCATTGAATCATCCCATTCTGACGGACAATTATTTGAAGGACGTTTTTTGGCCGCACTATCCGGGTTTTGAAGAGGCATTTCATTCGAAACTTTCCGATGAACCGGCGTGGACTTCGGAATTGGATACATTGGAGCTCAAGAGACTCGCGACAGACCGCGACGACCACAAAAGAGTCTTCGGAGTGACGTCTCTCTTCCTGAACCGGATGAGGGGAGCAAAAAAGCCGCTCGATTTTTTTGTAGTGGTGGTGCCCGATTTTGTTTTCACCAACTGCCGTGCCATATCAAGGTTTCAGGTCGGACATGGCCATCGGATCAGTAAACGCGAGCAGCGCTTGCGCGCACAGATGTTGGATTTTTTTGAGTCTTACGAACCAGAGCAATATTCGTGGTCGCTTGATTTCCGATTTCAGATGAAAGCGCGGGCGATGGAGCTGAATGCGCCGATCCAAATTATCCGCGAATCCACGTTGCGCCTGGCGAAGGCGGAGCGGCGCGTCGGTGGCAGGCAGCTTACGCCGTTATCTGATCGCGCGTGGAACTTGTCCACGTCACTTTATTACAAGGCGGGTGGCAAGCCGTGGAGATTGAATGGTGCCCGCGAAGGGGTTTGCCATGTCGGCATCTCGTTCATGGACACGGAAACGAGTAATACGGCTACAAGTGCGGCGCAGATGTTTGGCAATGACGGCGACGGCATCGTCGTTCCCGGAGACGAAGGGCCATGGGCTTCTGAGAGAAAAGGCCGGTATCACTTGAATAAAGAGAGCGCGAGAAGATTGCTGTCTAATGCGCTAGCGGCTCACCATTCGCTTCATGGAAAAAAGTTGAAGGAAATTTTCCTGCATAGCCGCTCGGCGATAAACGAGGAAGAATTCGAGGGTTATCAGGAAGCGTGTCCGGAAGGAACGAAGCTGGTGGCCGTGCGTGTCGCGCCGGAGCGTATGGGGTTGCGGCTTTTTCGCGCGGGAACGCAACCAGTGCTGCGCGGGACGTTTTGGGAGGTTTCGCCGAAGCGAGGATTTTTATGGGGCGCGGGCTTTAAGCCGCGTTTGCGCGCGTATGACGGTGAAGAAGTTCCACAGCCGCTTTGCATTGATATCCAACATGGGGATGCTGATGTGATGGAAGTGGCGAAGGATATTTTTGCGCTGACGAAATTGAATTATAACTCCTGCCGGCTGGGGGAAAGCCAACCGGCGACAATTCATTTTTCTCGAACAGTTGGAGAAATTTTGGCGAGTAATCGTACCGCCAAAAGCCACAAGCCCCATTTTAAATATTACATTTAGCCAGAGCTGGTTTAACGTCAGCCTGTGCAAAGCGGCATCCAGGTCGCCTCACCACCGCCGAAACCGTTGATGGTTTTTGACGGCAATTGCAATTTCTGTGGTCTTTGGATTCAACGCTGGCGGCAATTGACTGGCGATGCGATAGATTATCTTCCGTCACAGGACCCGCAAATCGCCGCACGTTTTCCGGAAATCCCACGCGAGCATTTTGAAAATTCGGTACAACTCATTGAACCGGATGGGGAAGTTTTTTCAGGCGCAGAGGCAGTGTTTCGGGCTTTGGCAAGAAATCCCAGGATGGAATGGCCGCTGGAATTGTATCTGTCATCGCCGGCATTTTCGGGATTTACGGAACTCGCTTATAAATTTGTTGCCAGTCACCGGACGGGGTTTTCTTTTTTGACCCGCCTGCTCTGGGGAAAGCATGTTGAGAAATCGGATTACTTTTTGACACGGTGGGTTTTCCTGCGAGCGCTTGGTGCGATTTATCTGATCGCCTTCATTTCATTCTGGGTGCAAATGCCAGGGTTGATTGGCCACAACGGCATCATGCCAGAAGGTCAATTGATGTCTGCCGTCGAAGAACAAGCTGCCCAGCAAGGCGCTGACCAGGATTGGTTTAGCCAATTGCCGACGCTTTGCTGGCTAAACTCTTCCGATAATTTTCTACATTTTCAATGTGCCGCAGGAGTTGTTTTGGCTCTGTTGTTGATTGTAGGAATCGCTCCCGTTCCCGCCCTGGCTTTGCTTTGGTTGTTGTATCTTTCGCTCATCACCGTCGGGGGTGCTTTTTTCGGTTTTCAGTGGGACAATTTATTACTGGAGGTTGGATTTCTTTCAATCTTCTTCGCGCCGTTACGACTGTTGCCGAAATTTTCACGCGAAGCACCACCATCACGGATTGCCTTGTGGCTGCTGAGAGTACTGCTCTTCAAGCTGATGTTTTCGTCCGGTTGCGTAAAGCTGACCAGCGGCGATCCGGCATGGCGCAATCTCACAGCGCTCACTTTCCATTATCAAACGCAGCCGCTGCCCACGTGGATTGCCTGGTACGCCAACCTGGCGCCATTGTGGTTCATGAAGTTCTCTTGCGCGGCAATGTTTACCATTGAACTCGGTGCACCATTCCTCATTTTCACGCCACGGCGAATTCGATTCATTGGCGCCGCAGCGCTCGCATCTTTGCAGATGCTTATTCTACTAACGGGCAATTACACATTCTTCAATTTTTTGACACTGGCCCTTTGCCTACTGCTATTGGATGATTTTTTGTTTCAAAAAATCCTAAAGACGCGTATTCCGCGGCACCCAGAAATTAAGAAAGCACTCCATTGGCCGCTCACCGTCACCATTCCGCTCGCAATTATCTTCACGTCTGTTTCATTGCTTCAAGTTCTCACCGTTTTTGGAATAAATGGCCGAGGTCTATTACCACGTCGTATTGCTGTTGCGGATGAATGGTTGGAATCCTATCGGACGATTAATGGGTACGGTTTGTTTGCGGTAATGACGACGGAACGCCATGAAATCATCGTGCAAGGAAGCAATGACGGGGTTCACTGGCTCGATTATGAATTTAAGTACAAGCCAGGTGATGTGATGCAGCGACCTCAATTCATCGCGCCGCTCCAGCCACGGCTGGATTGGCAAATGTGGTTCGCCGCGTTGAGTAATTATCAGGACAATCCGTGGTTCGAAAATTTCTGCCTGCGGTTATTGCAGGGCTCGCCGGAAGTTCTGGCGTTGTTAAAGAAAAACCCGTTCCCGGACCAACCCCCGAAGTATATACGTGCAGAAGTTTACAATTATAGATTCACTAGCTTCGCCGAACGTCGCGCAACCGGGGCATGGTGGAAGCGCGAATTAATCGGTGAATACTTGCCGCCCGTTTCACTTCATGAATAAAATCGTGGTGGCAAATTCATGAGCGACACTGAAAACCGCACCTTTGATTGGTTTACGCCCCGGCGCTTCGGTCTCTTGCTCGCGCTGTTGGTTTTTGCGTCGTTCCCCCAGGTCATTCTGGGGCTGCAGACGTTTGTGGCCCGGGACTATGGTTTTTTTGCCTATCCCCTCGCCCATTTCCAAAAAGATTGTTTTTGGCATGGCCAAATTCCTTTATGGGATCCCTACAACAACTGCGGCATTCCCTTCCTGGCGCAATGGAACACGATGCCGCTCTATCCGCCGTCGCTGATTTACCTGCTGCTGCCGCTGACATGGTCGCTGAGCTTCTTCTGCCTGCTGCATTTGTGGTTCGGCGGTTTTGGCATGTATTGGCTGGCGCGAAAATGGACGGGAAACAATTTCTCCGGTGCGTTCGCCGGAACGGCCTTTGCCTTCAGCGGCATGACGCTCAATTTGCTGATGTGGCCTAGCCACATGGCAACGTGGGGTTGGATGCCGTGGGTTGTCCTGGCGGTTGAAAGCGCCTGGCGCGAAGGCGGTCGAAAAATGTTTATCGCAGCCATTTGTGCAGCGCTTCAAATGCTCGCGGGCGGCCCGGAAATCATTTTTTTTACATGGCTCGTGTTGCTGGTGTTATGGATGCAGCAAATTATAAAGAATGAATTCCCGCGAAATAAGTTTTGGCGGTTTTCGGTTTTAGTCTTCCTGGTCACCGCGATGTGCGCGATACAACTGTTTCCTTTCCTTGACCTGGTGGCCAACTCACAGAGGCAATCCGGTTATGCGGATTTGCGATGGTCCATGCCTGGACACGGGTGGGTGAATTATCTGCTGCCGATGGCTTTTGGTCATGCCCAGACGGAAGGCATTTTCTTTCAGGACGGCCAGTACTGGACGTCTTCTTATTACCTCGGGTTGGGAACCCTGTGGCTTGCGCTGCTGGCGGTTTGGAAAAGCCGGGACCGTCGTGTTTGGTTACTAACGGCGCTGGCCGTTTTTGCCGTGGTTTTTGCCTTGGGCGGGAACACTCCTGTTTTTCCCGCGCTACGAAAAGCTCTACCACAGCTCGGTTCCGTTACCTATCCGGTCAAATATTTGCTGCTGGTTACTTTTATTGCACCCCTGCTAGCGGCTTTTGCTTTGGCGCGGTTACAACAGCAAAATATTCAAAAGCAAACAGTCGCCCTGGGTTCTGTTTTATTTTTGCTGCTTGGAGTAATCATTTTTTGGGCGTGCCGATCGCTTGCTTCGCCTAATGACGTTCATGCTTTGCTGCTCAATGGGTTTTCCCGCGCTGTCTGTTTGATCATTACCGGAGCCATGCTCTTCTTTTTGGTAACGAAATCAGAATCAAAGTTCTTTAGCGTCGCCCCATTGATTCTGGTTGCCATTGCCTGGCTGGACGTTCTAACGCACGAGCCGGCGCAAAACCCGACGGTTCCTCCCAATATCTATCAACTGAACCTCGCCCGCGAGCAGTTGGCGATGAATCCGCAACCGGAATTAGGTGGCTCGCGCGCCATGGTTTCGCCCAAAGCGTTCATGGACTTTATCCAATTGGCCTTGCGCGACCCCAAGAACAATTTTTTGACCAAGCGCCTGGGCTACTGCGCTAATTGCAACCTGCTGGATGCGACGCCCAAAGTGGACGGATTCTTTTCGCTCACGCCACGAGTGAACAATGATTTCATTTCGGATATTTATGGAACCACGAATGATTTCCCGCATTTGGAGGACTTCATGGGCGTTTCGCAAATCACTGCGCCGGACCAGATCTATAAATGGCAGGCGCGCAGCAATTTCATGCCGCTGGTGACCGCCGGACAAAAGCCAATTTTTCTGGACGAGATTGGAACTCTCCAGATTGTGGAAAGTAAGGATTTTGACGGGGGCAAAATGGTCTTTCTTCCACTTGAGGCGAAGCCGCTCGTTACGGTTACGAACCAGACTGACGCGCATGTGATCAGTTCTAAATTCGGCACGCAAAGCGTGGAAATCGAAGCCGAAGCCAGCGCTCCTTCGCTGGTCGTCGTCGCGCAGACGTTCTATCACAATTGGGTGGCATCGGTGGATGGTCAAAAGACTCCCGTGCTCCGCGCCAACTATGGTTTTCAAGCGATACAAATTCCACAGGGCAAGCATCTTGTCCGGCTGGTATATCAAGATCACGCCTTTGAGCTGGGCGCGATGTTTTCCATCGTTGCATGGCTGGGCTGTTTGATTGGCATTTTCGCGGTCCGTCCTGTTCCAAAAAGCCCACAACCCTAGTCGCATTTGCGATTTGTTAATAAAAAACTGATAACTTCTTCTGGACAAAAATTTTTTCTGAAATTCAAATAGAGACAGACAATGGGAAAAGCAAAACGCATCGGTATTTTAACGGCGGGCGGCGATAGCCCCGGCCTCAACGCAGCTATCCGTGGCGTCGGTAAAACCGCACTCGGCTATTACGGCATGGACATTATCGGCTTCCGCGACGGCTTCCGTGGCATCGTCGAAGACCGCCGTTTGAAGCTGGATAAATCCACGCTCGCGGGAATCCTCACGGTCGGCGGCACGATTCTCGGCACCAGCCGCGATAAGCCGCACCGCATGTTGATTGACGGACGCACGCGGGACATGACGCAAACCATCAAGGAAAACTACAAGAAGCTCGACCTGGACGCTTTGGTTTGCTTGGGCGGCGGCGGCACGCAAAAGAGCGCCCTGCACCTCTCCGATGCCGGGCTGAATATCATCACCCTGCCCAAGACGATTGATAACGATGTCGCAATGACCGATTCCACGTTCGGTTTCGCCACCGCGCTGGACATTGCCACGGAAGCGATTGACCGCCTGCACAGCACTGCCCATAGCCATCACCGCATCATCGTGGCCGAAGTCATGGGCCATCGCGCGGGCTGGTTGACTTTGGGCGCAGGCATTGCCGGCGGCGCGGATGTGATTTTAATTCCCGAAATCCCCTATAACGTCGTCAAGATTGCCGACGCCATCAAGCGCCGCAGCGGTCGCGGCACAAACTTCAGCATCGTGGCCGTGGCCGAAGGCGCCATGAGCATAGAAGATGCGCGCGCGTTTAAATTGGTGGAAAACAAACGCGAACGGGCGAAGACGTTGCACGATAAAAAAGAGGCGAAAATTGAACTGGCAGCGCTGGAACAACGCCATTTGGGAAACACTTTGCGGCTCGCAAGGCAGTTGGAAGAACTCACCCATTTAGAGTCGCGCGTAACAATTTTGGGTTACGTCCAGCGTGGTGGGACGCCTTCGCCGACGGACCGTTTGCTGGCTTCGCGCCTCGGCGTAGCCTGCGCCGATTTAATCCACGAAAATGTCTTTGGCGTGATGGTAGCCGCGCGGGGCGATGGCACGGAACCCGTGCCCTTGGAAAAGGTCGCCGGCAAGCGCAGAATCGTGCCCCCGGATCATCCCTGGGTGGAAGCCGCCCGAAGAGTCGGGACGTGTTTGGGAGATTAACTCTTCACAATCGTCGCGCCGGCGGCCGGACGAGTGACGAAAATGGTCGCTTCAATGCCCGTTTTCTTTTTGTAATCCTCAGAGATCTTCTTTGAAATGGTTTCGATGTGCTCCGTCTGCACCAGGCCGACCGTGCAGCCGCCGAAGCCGCCACCGGTCATCCGGCAGCCAAAAACACCGCCCTTAGTTCCGATTCCTTCAGCAATTTCAACAACTTCATCAAGTTCTTTGCAGCTCACTTCGTAATCATCGCGCAATGAGGCATGGCTAGCATACATAAGCTGGCCGACCGCGGTCCAATTGGAGGCGCGAACGCCTTCAGCGGTATGAAGGGTGCGTTCGATCTCCCCGATGACATGCCGGGCGCGGCGGAAAACAATGTCATTCATCTTCCCCTTGGCTTTCTCAAGCATTTCAGGAGTCGCATCACGCAATGAAGGCACGCCAAGGGCATTGGCTGCGGCTTCGCATTGGGCACGGCGCTGGGCATATTCGCCGTTGGCCAGCTCGTGCTTCACGTTGGTATTGGTGATAAGTAGGGAAACCGCCGGGTCGTTCATCGGCACCAGTTGGGTCTCGCGCGAGCGGCAATCGAGCAGGAGCAAATTATTTTGTCGGCCCATGACGGAAATGAACTGATCCATGATACCGCAAGGAACCCCGGCAAAATCATGTTCGGCATCCTGGCAAAGCAGCGCCTTTTCCACCGGAACAATCGTCCGGCCGGTAACAGCTTCAATCAATGTGGCGGTGCAAACTTCCAGTGAGGCGCTGCTGGAAAGGCCGCTGCCCAGCGGGACGGTGGAATTAAGCAGCACATCAAGGCCGCCGGGGTTCATACCGCGCTCCAAAAGGTTGGCGATGACACCGCGCGGATAGTTCGACCATTTGGGCGCTCCGGGGGTAACGGGCACGGAGATATCAATGATCGCCGGCTCGGCAGCACCAGAAAGGTCGCGAATTTGAATGACGCTTTTGCCATCAGCGGATTTATCCGCCGCCATGACGGCATAGCGTTCAATCGCGGTGGGCAGAACAAAGCCGTCGTTATAATCGGTATGCTCGCCAATGACATTGACGCGACCGGGCGCCGCAACAATCCAACGTGGCGGACGTCCATAAATTTTAGCGAACTGTTGGGCAGTGTCAGAGGCGAGTTTTTGCAAATATGTCATACGAGAACCTCCGAAACGCTAGCGGAATTCGCAAGGCGCAACAAGATTATTTGGCACCATCCCAAGCGATGATGCCTGAAATTATTTGAAAATAAGGGAGATCCTATTTGGTCAGATAATAGTTCCTCGTGTATTCCTTCACCATGCGGTCAGTGGTGAATTGCGGGACGAGGGTGACCATCGCCCGGCGAATACGTTGGATCCATTTGCGCGGAATGCCATTCGCATCGCGGTCAAAAAATTGTGGAATCACCTGCTCCGTCAACGTCCGGTAAAGATTCGCGCTGTCGAGGCGATCCTGTTCCGCAACGCTATCGGGCTGGGAATCTTCGCCAATGGCAAAACCATTGGTCTTGTCATACCCTTCGCGCCACCAGCCGTCCAAAATGCTGAGGTTGAGGCAGCCATGACAACCGGCTTTCATGCCGCTGGTACCGCTGGCTTCGAGAGGACGGCGCGGATTATTCAGCCAAATATCGCAACCGCTGACCATTTGCCGGGCCACGTGGACGTCGTAGTTTTCCACAAACACAAGATATTCCGAAAGCGCGCTGTGTTTGCTTAAATGAATGATCTGTTGGATGAACCGCTTGCCCTCGTCGTCGCGCGGGTGCGCTTTGCCGGCAAAGATAAATTGAATCGGCCGTTGCTGGTCTTTGCACAGCTTGATGATGTTATCAAACTGCTGAAAAATCAGCGGGGCGCGTTTGTAGGTGGCAAAACGGCGAGCAAAGCCGATGGTTAGCGCATCCGGATTGAGCAAGTGTTCGAAGCGGATGAAATCGCCTGCCGAAATACGGGAAGTCAGGTAAAGCGAGCGGCGGCGAACAAACTCAATCATCTCACGACGCAGACGATAACGAAGCGCCCACAACTCTTCGTCAGAAACAAAGGACGGGTCCGCCATCTCCTCCCAGAATTCAATAGAATTAATTGCTGCGGCCCAGTCGTGGCCAAATTTTTCGTGCCACATCTTCGTGGCATCATCCTCTTCATTATGCAATTTCTCGCGCCAGAATTTTCGGACAGAACCTTTCATCCAGCCCAGCAAATGGATGCCGTTGGTGATATGGCCAATGGGAACTTTTTCAACGGGCAGATTGGGATAAAGCGGCTGCCACATCTGGCGGCTGATTTGGCCATGCAGTTCGCTCACTCCGTTAGCGGCACGGGAAAGCTTCAGCGCCAGCACGGTCATGGTAAATGATTCCTGCGGATTGTGAGGATCGACGCGGCCCAGCGCTAAAATATCATCGAAGGGGACGGGTAATTTCTGGCGGAAGGACTGCAAAGCATAGTCCATGAGGCCCTGGCTAAAGCGGTCGTGACCTGCTTCGACTGGCGTATGCGTCGTGAAAATACACTCGGCCTTTGTCGCGGCGCAGGCTTCGACGAAGTTTTTCCCTTTCTCCATCTTTTCACGGACGAGTTCCAGGGTCAAAAACGCGGCATGACCTTCGTTCATGTGGAAGACGGAGGGCGCGACACCCAGCCGGCGCAAGAGCCTGACACCGCCAATGCCCAGTAAAATTTCCTGCATGATGCGCATGGTGGTATCACCGCCATAAACACGAGCAGTCAGATCGCGAAAATGCTGCGCATTCTCGGGAAGGTTGGCGTCGAGCAGATAGACCGGCACGCGCCCGACGTTGACGCGCCACGCCTTGAAGAGGACGCGGTTTAAATCCACCTCGACGTCACAGATGATTGGCTGGCCCTTTTCATCCACTACAGGCTCGAGGGGAGAATTTTGCGGATCAATCAAATTATAAAATTCAGTCTGCCAATTGTTTTGGTCAATCGCCTGCTGGAAATAGCCTTCGCGGTAAAACAGGCTGATACCCACAAATCCCAGGCCGAGGTCGCTGGCGGACTTGGCATGATCGCCGGCCAAAATTCCCAGGCCGCCCGCGGAAATGGGCAGTGATTCATGGAAACCAAATTCGGCGGAGAAATAAGCCACTGGATTCTTGTGCAAGTCCGGCGCATTGCTGTGCCCCCAGGTATTTGTTGAGCTCAAGTACTCCTGGAAATCATGCAACACACGGCGTACGCATTTTTCAAAATCCGCATCCTGCAAATGCACGCGAAGCTCGTAGTCCGAGACTTCGTGCAAAATAGCGGCGGCGTTGTGATAAAGATTTTGCCAGCTGCGCGGGGAAAGTTCCTGAAAAAGGTCTTGCGCCTCCTGATTCCAGCACCACCAGATGTTGCGCGACAATTTTTTCAGTCCCGCGACCAGATTATCCAATTCTACAGCCGATAATGGTTGTTTCATCATAGCTTTGAAATCTTCCAACGGACGGCCTGAATGGCCGTTGCCTGTGACACTAAAGTCACCATAAAAATTCGGCAATTAAAAAATTTGGAAAATTAAAATTTTTAACAATTCTATTATTGAAGAAGAGAAGTATTAGCAGCGCAAAATTTGCCTGCTTAATTTTCGAGCTTCCCGGTGAAAAAACCTCAGGAAAATTTAGAGCAAGTGCCCCAATTTCTCGCGCTTTGTTTTCAAATACCGTTCATTGTGCGGGTTGGATTTGACGCGAATAGGTACTTGCTCGGTGATTTTCAGGCCGTAACCTTCCAGGCCAACGACTTTCCTGGGATTGTTCGTCAACAGACGGATGGTCTTTAAGCCGAGGTCGGCAAGTATTTGCGCGCCCAGGCCATATTCACGCAGGTCCATGCCATAGCCGAGCTTTTGATTGGCTTCGACGGTGTCGTAGCCCTGCTCCTGCAATTTGTAGGCTTTGATTTTAGGCGCGAGGCCGATACCCCTGCCCTCCTGCCGCATATAGACAATGACGCCGCAACCAGCCTCAGCCACCTGGCGCATGGCCTGATGGAGTTGCGGACCACAGTCGCAGCGGCGTGAGCCAAAGACATCGCCGGTAAGGCATTCGCTATGGACGCGCACCAGGGCATTTTTTTGCCCGGCAACATCGCCACGAACGAGCGCAACGTGATGCTGCCCATCAATCTTGGAACGATATAAATGCAAATCGAAATCGCCGTAATCGGTCGGCATGCGCACCGTTTCAACTTTCTCGACCAGTTTTTCGCGCGTGCGGCGGAAGTGGATAAGATCCTCAATGGTGCAGATTTTGAGTTTGTGCTTCTTCGCAAACCGGAGCAATTGCGGCAGTCGCGCCATGGTACCGTCGTCGTTTAAAACTTCGCAGAGCACCCCGATAGGGCGACAGCTGGCAAGGTCAGCAAGGTCCACGGCAGCTTCCGTGTGGCCGGCGCGCTGAAGGACACCGCCGGGGCGGGCGCGAAGCGGGAAGACATGGCCGGGTTGCACCAGGTCTTCGGGCACGGCCGTCGGTTCGGCCATGATGCGGATGGTTTCCGAACGGTCGGCGGCGGAAATACCGCTGGTAATGCCATGCGCGGCGTCCACGCTCACCTGAAAATCGGTGCGAAAGCTTTCGCGGTTCTGGCGAACCATTCGCTCAATGCCCAACTGTTGGAGGCGTTCGGAAGTCGTTGATACGCAGATCAAACCGCGTCCGTACCGGGCCATGAAGTTCACGGCGGCGGGCGAGATATGTTGCGCGGCCATGATCAAGTCGCCTTCGTTCTCGCGGTCGGCATCGTCCACGACGATGACCATTTTGCCTTTGCGGATATCGGCGATAACGGCTTCAATGCTATCAAATCTTTTTTTCATGCTATACAAACAGCTTGACTAATTGTTGAGTAACGTCAGTTTTAACTATAAAAGTTTTTTAACATAAAAACAACGATGCACCTGTTTTTTTATTTGTCGGATAGAAATTTGCGTCTTATTGTTAAAACATAAAATGGTTTCCGGAAAACCAATCGTAAAGGACATCAGCCGAGAAAAATCCGAACCGTGGACAACTCCACTCAATTCGGAAGAGAACTTGCAGCGGCTTGACCGGCTCGCCAACCTGGGAACGCTCTCCGCAGGCATCGCCCACGAAATCAAAAACGGATTGGTTCCCATCAAAACGTTCGTTGAGCTGATGGTGCAGAAAAGCGACGACCGCGAATTGGCCCTAGCGGTTGAACGCGAATTAAGCCGGATTGATTCATTAGTGAGCCAAATGCTGCGATTCTCCGCGCCGAAGCCGTCAACGTTTGCGCCCGTCCAGGTCCACGACGTATTAGAAACTTCGCTCAGGCTGCTGCAACATCAGATTTCGGGGCAAGCGATTTCTGTAGAGCGTCAATTTAAGGCCAACCCCAGCAGGATTCGAGGCGACGAAGCACAGTTGCAGCAGGTCGTGATGAATTTGCTGTTGAACGCGCTGGAAGCCATGAACTCGAGTGGCACCATGACTATTTCAACCCAGGTCGCCAACGGCGATAACCACACGCATTGGCTGAGAATTAGCATCCAGGACACGGGTATGGGCATCGCGAAGGAGAATTTAAGCCGCGTGTTCGAACCTTTCTTTACGACGAAAAAGAACGGAACGGGGTTGGGACTCGCCATTTGCGAGCGTGTCGCTAGGGAGCACAGCGGGAAAATTGAAGCGCATAGCGAGACAGGCAAAGGTTCGACCTTTATCATTTCATTGCCGGTAATCGAATAACCTCCCCCAAAGGGAATTATAAGACCGCCTTTTTCTTTAAAAATCTTCCTTAAGCCAGTTGCAATTTCCTCTCGCGGGCCGATGTTGTAGAAGGATTGGAGAGTTAGACATGCCGGTGGAAAGAGGTGAGATATATGAATGCACCGAGCAAAGATAAAATGCGGAAATTGTTAGCAGACCGCCCCGCCCCGATTTTAAAGGACGGCAGCGCTAAAGATGTGGATATTTTTTGCGCGCTCAAATTCATGGATGAAATTCATTCGCGCGCGGAAACCGTAACACCCTTGCTTAAAGAAATCCTGGATCGCTCCGGGCCATATTGGCGAGGTTGATCAAAATGGTGCCCCCGCCCGGAATTGAACTGGGATCCGCGGTTTAGGAAACCGCTGCTCTATCCATTTGAGCTACGGGAGCAGACCGATACAGCATGCCGCATCAGTGTTTTTTTTCAAGTTTTTACCGTCCACAGGGGAGAGTCGCCGGGTTTTTCATTGAAACCGGCTGCGCAAATCCCGACACTGGTGCATGGCTTTGCCCGCAGATTACCACATGCACACACCGCTCTGCCGCCACGCCGTTGGCGAGCCGGACGAATATGCGCAGCACGCCCTCAAGCTGGGTTTCACTGAGATTGGCTTTTCCGATCATTCCCCCATGCGACAGGACAATTTCGACGAGTGGCGGATGAATTTCAGCGACCTGAAGGAATACGTCGCCAAAGTGCGTCAAACGCAGAAAAATTTTCCGCAACTGCGAATCCTCATGGCGATGGAAGTGGATTACTTCCCCGGTGGCGAAGATTGGATTCGCGAACTGGCTGACTTGTATCCCTGGGACTATTTTATTGGTTCGGTGCATTATGTGTCGGACGATTGGGCCATTGACGATCCGAAGAAAATTTCCGAATGGAAAAACAGGGATTCGTTTGACGTGTGGCGGATTTATTTTGAGCGTCTGGCGATGGCGGCGGAATCAAAGCTATTTGAAGTCATCGGCCATGCCGATTTACCGAAAAAATTCGGCCATAAACCAGACGCCAAATGCCGGCCGCTGTACGAAAAATTCCTAGACTCAGCCAAAAAATCTGGCTGTGCGATGGAGCTAAATACCGCCGGCTTGCGGAAAGATTGCCGGGAAATTTATCCGAGCCGGGAAATCTTGGAGATTGCGTTTAAAAAGGACGTGCCCATCACCTTCGGTTCAGACGCCCACGCACCCGGCGAAGTGGGAATGAATTTTGCTGATGCTATCCAATTGGCGCGCGGTGTTGGTTACACCAAGACCTGCCGCTTTCAACAAAGACAACGGCAAATCGTCCCTTTTTAATTCATGCCCACGGCTAAATTGACAAAGAATCAATTGCTCGCCGCCATCTGCTTTGCCCTAGCAATCGGGACTTTCCTTCTGTACCTGCCAGTCAGGCACAACGGTTTTACCAACTTCGACGACGACGCCTACATCACGGGCAACCCCCACGTTAAAGCAGGAGTAACGTGGTCCGGAATCGTTTGGGCTTTCCAAAGCGGTTACGCCGCGAATTGGCATCCGCTGACTTGGATTTCGCACATGGTGGACTGCCAATTATTCGGACTGAATCCCGCCGGCCATCATTTGATGAATGTCCTGTTCCACATCGCGAACACGATTTTACTTTTTCTCCTTTTGAACAAAATGACGGGGGCGATTTGGCGCGGCGCGTTTGTGGCGGCGTTGTTTGCCTGGCATCCCATGCATGTGGAATCGGTTGCGTGGGCCGCGGAACGCAAGGATGTCTTGAGCGCCTTCTTTTGGATGCTCACTCTCATCGCCTATACAGGCTATGCGCAAGAGCGGCAATTGCGTCACAACTCCCAGTCCATCCTCTACTACATCCTGGCGCTGTTGATGTTCGCGTGCGGCTTGATGTCCAAACCCATGGTTGTCACGCTGCCATTCGTTTTATTGCTATTGGATTTTTGGCCACTTCAACGCGTTAATGCCTCGACGCTCCTGCGGCTAACCGCAGAAAAAATTCCTTTCCTGGCATTGTCTTTCATGGATTGCGTCGTGACATATTTGGTCCAAAAAAAAGGAGGGGCGGTAGTCAACGATTCGCTATTATTCCGCGCTTCAAACGCCTTGTGGGCTTATGAGCAATATATCGCAAAAATTTTTTGGCCGACTGATTTGGCAATCGTCTATCCTTTTCTCAATCATGGGCTCGCATTATTGGCAGCCGTTTCGTGTCTTCTATTGGCGGTCTGTTCAGTCGCGTTCATTTTATTGAGAAATCGCTGGCCTTATCTTTTTGTCGGATGGTTTTGGTTTTTGGGAACGCTGGTACCGGTCATTGGCATCGTGCGTGTGGGCTCGGCGTCCATGGCGGACCGTTATGCTTACGTTCCCAGCATCGGTTTGTTTATCCTGGTCACCTGGGGATTAGCGGATTTTTGTAAATCGTTGGCCGCAAAAAAAATCCTTGGCGCTGCCGCAGTTATCGCGCTCGTGATCTGTTTCGTACTTACCTTTTTTCAAATCAAATACTGGCGCAGCAGCATCACACTCTTCCGGCATGCGTTGATCGTGACTACGGACAACTATGTCGCCAATGCATGCCTCGGCCAGGCGCTGGATGTGGCTGGTGACGAACCTGATGCCTTGACCTATTGCCAGGAAGCCGTGCGGATTAATCCTGAATATCCTGCCGGACAATTCTTTTTAGGCATGGTTTTATGGAAAAAAGGCGAGCTGCCGGAGGCGCTTAAATGCCTGCAATATGCCGCGCAGGAAACCCCAGATGATTCGGGGTTCCAATATAATCTGGGCAAATTTTTGACGGAGCATGGTTCGCCGGACAAGGCGGTCGAACGTTTCAATGCCGCGTTAAAGGACAATCCCGATTTTCCAGAAGCGCATAATGCCCTGGGCAAAACATTTTTGAAGCAGGGAAAATTGCCGGAGGCCGCCGGGCAATTGTCGCTGGCCGTCTCGTTGGACCCGGATAACGCCCAATATCACTACGATTTCGGAACAGTGCTTTTTGCTGAAGGCAAAACCGACCTGGCCGTTGACCAACTCTCTGAAGCGGTCCGGCTTCAGCCCGATTTTGCTGATGCCCAGGGAAATCTCGCTGCCGCGCTCGCCACCGAGGGCAGGCTGCCTGAGGCTATCACGCATTTTTCCAAAGTGGCCGAGCTACAACCCAACAACCCGGACGCGCACTTCAATCTTGGGTTCGCCTATCTCAACAACCGGCAACCCGCCGAAGCTGAGGCTCAATTTTTGCAAGAGCTGCGCCTGACACCGAACGAAGCCAGAGCGTATTATCGCCTGGCCGAGGCATTACAAGAGCAGAACAAGTTGCCTGATGCCATCGCTCACTATCGCGAGGCATTGCGACTGTCCCCGGATTTGCCGGGAGCGAAAAAGGAATTGGATGAAATTCTGGCCGCGCATCCTGAACTCCGCTAATTTTTCAAACAAAATGCCGGGAACTGAACGCATAAAACTGACCGCAATTATTTGCCTGGCGCTGGCCGTTGGGACCTTTGCCGTTTATTTCCCCACCGCCCGGCACCTGTTCATCAATTACGACGACCCCGACTACATCCTCGATAATCCGCATGTTAACGCCGGCTTGACGTGGTCCG
>Ga0206856_10205_pt1 | contig 19825 bp, 14 predicted proteins | sample Alteio_BWOrgCont_48_FD_152630 | JGI IMG/M metagenome (GOLD analysis project Ga0206856, IMG submission 152630) | Enriched cells from forest soil in Barre Woods Harvard Forest LTER site, Petersham, Massachusetts, United States -... | ecosystem: Environmental > Terrestrial > Soil > Temperate forest >...
CTGATCTATCGCGCCATGCCGAGCTGGTATGTGGAGGTGACGAAATTCCGCGACCGCGCGGCGGAGTTGAATCAGCAGATCAACTGGATTCCCGCGCATATCCGCGACGGGCAGATGGGGCATATGCTCGCCACCGCGCCGGACTGGTCGATTTCGCGCAACCGTTTCTGGGGCACGCCGATTCCGGTGTGGCGCAGCAAAAGCGGCAAGATTATCGTGATCGGCAGCATCGCCGAGCTAGAACAACGCAGCGGCAAAAAAGTCACCGACCTGCACCGCCCGTACATTGATGACATCACCATCACCGAAGGCGGCGAAGAATATAGACGCGTGGAAGACGTGTTCGATTGCTGGTTTGAATCCGGCTCAATGCCGTTCGCGCAGGTGCATTACCCGTTTGAGAATAAGGAATGGTTCGAAAGCCATTTCCCCGCCGATTTCATCACCGAATATGTCGGCCAAACGCGCGGCTGGTTCAACACACTGATTATGCTGTCGACGGCTTTGTTCGACAAACCACCGTTCAAAAACTGCATCTGCCACGGCGTGGTGCTCGACGCGGAAACCGGCCTTAAATATTCCAAGCGCCTCAAAAATTACAAAGACCCGCTCGAAGTCATCAACGTCTTCGGCGCTGACGCGCTGCGCTGGCTAATGATTTCCTCGCCCGTCATGCGCGGCCAGGATTTAATGGTCGACCCCGACGGAAAATTCATCCGCGATGTTGTGCGCCTCGCCATCAAACCGATCTGGAATGCGTATAATTTCTTCTGCCTGTATGCGAATGCCGATGGCATCAAAGCCAAATTCGCCACGGACTCGAAAGATGTCATGGACCGCTACATCCTCGCCAAATGCAAACAAGCGGTGGAGACCATCGAGAAATCACTGGATGCGTATGACACACCATCGGCTTGCGAAGCGTTACAGCAATTTTTTGAGGCGCTCAATAACTGGTATATACGGCGCAACAAAGACCGCTTCTGGAGCGAAGATAAAAATAACCCGGATAAGCAAGCGGCGTATGATACCTTATATACCGTCCTTACCACCATGTGCCGCGCCGCCGCGCCGCTGCTGCCACTGACGCTGGAGGAGATTTATAAAGGGCTGACGGGTGAGGAGAGCGTGCATCTGGCAGATTTCCCCTACGTCACTCCCGCGGAGGCGGGAGTCTATTCGCGAATGGATCCCCGCCTACGCGGGGATGACGATGATGAACTAATTGCGCAAATGGACTGGGTCAGAGATGTCTGCAACACTGCGTTGGCGATTCGCAATAAACTCAATATTCGGGTACGTCAACCCTTGGCACATCTTGTCATTGCCAGTCCTAATAATATACCTGCCACTCAGATTATTAATGATGAAGTGAATATTAAGCATGTAGCAATTGATACGAGCTTCGATCAATACGCCACCCTCAAACTCTCCATCAACTCCGCCGTTCTTGGCAAACGTTTGCCTGAAAAAATGAAGCAGATTTTACCCGCATCTAAAAAAGGCGAGTGGAAGCAAGTAGGCGGAGTAATAGAAATCGCTGGGGAAAAATTATTACCAAGCGAATACACCCTCCAGCTCGAACCCAAGCCGGAATATAAAGACCGCGCGCAGGCACTGTCGACCAACGATGCGCTGGTGATTCTCGATACCACCATCACCCCGGAGCTCGAAGCCGAGGGCATCGCGCGCGATCTTGTACGTATGATTCAGCAGGCGCGTAAGGATGCGGATTTGAATGTGTCGGATCGCATTGATTTGCATCTCGATGCGCCGGGGAATATCGCCGATGCACTTAAGGCGCACGCGGGTTATGTGATGGAGCAGACATTGTCGAAATTATCGGACAAGAAGCCGGAAAAACCAGCCTTCTCTACCGAAAACACGCTTGATGACCAGAAAGTTGTTATTTCATTTAGTATTGCTGCATAATAAGGACTGGATTCCCGCCTTCGCGGGAATGACAAAGAAAAACTGAATGACGAAAAAGAATAAGGAGACATGACTATGCCCGCTTCAGCCGCCATGCGAAATAATATGATGCTCGGTCAGCTTTTGACCAACGACATCAACGATAAGCGTATTCTCGCAGCAATGGGGGAGATTCCGCGCGAACCGTTTTTGCCGGAAGCCCTTCGCGGCGCGGCGTATGTGGATGAGGATCTGAATGTGGGTGGTGGACGCTACCTCATGGAGCCACTTACGTTTGCCAAATTGCTCGACCTCGCCGAGATTACGCCAGAGTGCCGCGCGCTCGTGATCGGCAGTGGCAGCGGTTATGCCGCCGCCGTTGTTGGCAAGCTGGCAGGTCAGGTTACCGCCGTCGACAGCGATGAAAGCCAGCTTCAGCACGCCTATGACAACATGGTGCGCCTGCATATCGCCAACGTGAATGTCAAATATGTGCCAAACATGGCCGATGGATTTGCAGCAAACGCACCTTATAATGTCATCGTCATTCAGGGCGCCGTCACGTTCATTCCCAAACTGCTCGCCGAGCAGTTGGCGGTCGGCGGCCGACTGGTCACGGTGCTCAATGTCGCCAGCCGCCCGGAATCGCGCAGCGGCCTCGGCAAGGGGTTGCTCATCACAAGGCAGGATCACACGCTGCAGTACCGCGAGCATTTCGACGCTTCCTGCCCTGTACTTCCGGGCTTCGAGCATGCGACGGGCTTTAGGTTCTGAGGCAAATCATCATCAATCTTAACCTACTGATTAACGATCCAAACCAAAGTAACATCATAAAAATGTAAAATATAAGTTGATTGGTTTTCGATAATAGTTTTTTAATAGAGGTTAGTTATCCTACCGTCAGGAAGATGGTAGGTTTTAGAATTATAGGGACATCATCATGGCGGCTGGTAATACACCACAAGGAGCCAACACAGCAGGATCGGGCGAGGAAGACCTGTCGATGGAGGAAATCCTCCAATCGATCAGGAAGATCATTGCCGAGGATGATAGCGAACCTAAAAAGGCCGCACCGATTGAGCCTGAAGATACCGATGTGCTAGAACTCACCGAAATGGTCACAGAAGACGGGTCGGTGGTGAGCTTGAAATCCGAAGAAAAACCCGTAGAACCCGTGAAAGACGAAGCTCCTGCCGACGTACTAAACAGCATCGACCAAGCGCTGGCGCCGGAAAAACCCCCGGAAAAACCCGTTGAGCCTGCTAAGGTCTCCTCGCCGCAGGATGATATCGACGCCATGTTTGCTGCAATACCCGCTACGCCGGAAGTCATACCTGAAGCCGTTGCACCGCCCACCCCTGCCGCACCGGTTGCAAAGTCATTACCCGTAGAAACGACGGATTCGCTATTGTCGGACGAAGCAAGCCATGCTGCGGTTTCTTCTATCCAGAAACTCAAAGCGGCAGAACCGGAATTGCCTCCGCTTCACGTTTCTCCTTCCCCTCTTTTCCGTTCCGGTAATACCGTGGAAGACATGGTGGCCGATATGCTGCGCCCAATGATGAAATCGTGGCTGGACGCTAACCTGCCGCAAATCGTTGAGCGGATCGTTGAACGCGAAGTGAAGAAACTTACCAAATACCTGACCGACCCCGGCGAATAACGCCAATGCCCCCTCGTGGTTTTGTTATTAAACTGACTGCCATTGCGTTTTTAACGCTCCTGCCGTTGTGGGTGACTCTGGCTTTGAAATGGCCGATTTACACGGACTTCCTTTTTTATTCCACCATCCTGAAAACGTTTTCTGCACAATTCTGGGCGGGTGAATTATACCCGCGCTGGCTAATGAATACCAATGGCGGGTTTGGCAGCCCGGTTTTTCTTTTTTACGCGCCCTTTGGTTATTATATCATGAGTGCGTTCGAATGGCTGTCGCCCATCGATCCGCACGGGTTTGGCCGGTTGATTATTGGCCTGACACTTGGATTATTTATTGCCGGAATGACCTCTTATCGCTGGTTTAAATGTCATATGCCGGAAAAGCAGGCGCAAACCGGGGCTTTTCTGTATGCCAGCTTTCCCAGCCTGATTTATATCTGCTATCATGGATTTTCGTTTGCACAGGTCTGGGCAGTTGCCTGGGCGCCTTTTGTGCTTAAAACGGCGCATGACGTAACGATCGGCAAAAAAAATGCGCTTCCGGTATTTGCCGCAGCTTATGCAATACTCACTTTCATTCATCCTTTATCGGTCATCGCATTCGGTGCCATTCCCTGCCTCTATATATTGGTATTTTCCCCGCCTGCGAAACGATTGCGCACTACTTTTTTGGCGGCAATATTTGCGTTCCTTGGCGTCGCCAGCGCCGCCATCACACTGGTGCCCGCCATAGCGAATAAAGCGTATATCGCATCGGAATATTATACGGATCGGTTTGGCTATGCGGGGTCATTGTTTGGAACATTTACGTTGCTACCGGCTCTTGGAATAACGCTTACGCTTGCCGGGTTATACTTTGAACTTCCAAAAACCAAGCGTGCACTCAATACGCATCTACGTTTCTGGCTGGCCATACTGGTGGGCATGATTGCGCTGACCTCACCGCTTGCCAAACCGCTTTGGGATCATGTTGTGCTGCTGCAATACCTGCAAGGCGCATGGCGGTTGGTGCCGCTGATGGCGCCTGCAGTTATCTTTATTGCCGCCAGCTGGGAACCGCATGTAAAATCGCGGATCATTTTTCCCTTCTTATCCGTGACAACATTGGGCGTGGCATCGCTTTACAGCGCCAATGTGTTTTTTTACGAAACCGACCGTCCCGCCGCCGATATTCTGAAATATAACCTCATTTCGGCCCCGGAATACAAAACGCGTTGGATGAGCGCGGAAAACCTTGATTTCCAGATCCATCTTCCCGAGAGCTATGAACGCATGGACGCCATTTCCTTTGTCAATGGCACAGGACATGCATCTATTATTTCACAGAAACCGCGCCGGATTCATCTGCACGTCGACGTCGCTTCTGAAAATGCTACTATTGCCATTAAACGCCTTTATTTTCCCGGCTGGGTGGCGGATGATCCGCATATCGCAGTTCAAGAATCCCACGCGCTACTGGCTGTGCATGTTCCCTCCGGCAGCCACGACATTGAATTGACTTTACCGTGGTTTGACGGCGAAAAAACTGGATTGATTATATCCCTAAGTGCCTTATGTATATTGACCGGCCTAACCATTGCCACCCGCAAATCTCTAGGAGCCACTGCTTTATGACTAAAACTTACGGAAAATCACGCCTTCCCAGCCGCCATGTCACCGAAGGGCCGGAACGCGCGCCGCACCGCTCATACCTGTATGCGATGGGCATCACCGAAGCGGGCATCCACGCACCGCTGATTGGCGTCGCCACCACATGGAATGAAGCTGCACCGTGTAATATCACGCTGGGTCGTCAGGCACAGGTGGTAAAAAAAGGCGTTGCCTCCGCCGGTGGCACACCGCGTGAATTCACCAGCATCACCGTCACTGACGGTATCGCCATGGGCCATCAGGGCATGAAATCGTCGCTGGTCTCACGCGAAGTCATCGCCGACTCCGTGGAACTCACCATGCGCGGTCATTCGTACGATGCACTGGTGGGTCTCGCCGGTTGCGACAAGTCGCTTCCCGGCCTGATGATGGCGATGATCCGCCTCAATGTTCCGTCCGTATTCATTTACGGCGGTTCCATCCTGCCGGGGAAATTCAAAGGCAAGCAGGTCACCGTCGTTGACGTGTTCGAAGGCGTTGGCAAATACAGCGCCGGAAGCATGAGCGCCGAAGATTTATTGGAACTGGAAAAAGCTGCCTGCCCATCCGCTGGAAGCTGCGGCGGTCAGTTTACCGCCAACACCATGGCCTGCGTGTCGGAAGCCATCGGATTGGCGCTTCCCGGTTCAGCTGGTGCCCCTGCCCCCTATGAATCACGCGATGCGTTTTGTTTTGAATCCGGTCGCGCCGTGATGGAATTGCTCAAAAACAAAATCCGCCCGCGCGATATCGTAACGCTCAAAGCATTGGAAAATGCCGCCGCTGTCGTCGCCGCTACCGGCGGTTCCACCAATGGCGCGTTGCACCTTCCCGCGATGGCGCACGAAGCCGGAATTGATTTTGATATTCATGCCGTCGGTAAAATTTTTAAACGCACGCCGTATCTGGCTGATTTGATGCCCGGCGGCAAATACACCGCCAAGGACATGTATGAAGCCGGTGGCGTCGAAGCCATTATGAAAACCCTGCTGGACGGCGGATTCCTGCATGGTGATTGCATGACTGTCACCGGCAAAACCATTGCTGAGAATTTGAAGTCGGTAAAACTACGCAGCGATCAGGATGTGATTTATCCTTATACCAAACCCCTGCGCGAAGAAGGCGGTGTCGTCGTGCTCAAAGGCAACCTCGCACCCGAAGGTGCGATTGTGAAAGTCGCTGGCATGACCAATCTGGTCTTCAAAGGCGTCGCGCGTTGTTTCGACTGCGAAGAGGATGCATTCGCAGCGGTCGAGAAAAAACAATACAAGGATGGTGACGTGCTGATCATCCGCTATGAAGGCCCCAAAGGCGGCCCCGGCATGCGCGAAATGCTATCGACCACCGCCGCGCTTTACGGACAGGGTATGGGCGATAAGGTGGCGCTCATTACCGATGGTCGTTTCTCCGGCGGCACACGTGGCTTCTGCATCGGCCATGTCGGCCCGGAAGCCGCTATCGGCGGCCCGATTGCACTCTTGAAAGATGGCGATGTCATCACCATCGACGCCACGAAATCCACTATTCATGTCGCTGTCAGCGATGAGGAATTAGCAAAACGCCGCGCCAGCTGGACACCGCGCCAAACCGATTATCAGTCAGGAGCATTGTGGAAATTCGCGCAAGGCGTTGGCTCTGCTGAAAAAGGCGCGGTGACGCATCCGGGCGCGAAAGCAGAAACGCACGTCTACGCGGATATTTAGAGCGTTTTCGCCCTTCCTGGACATGCCTTTTCATTTTATCTTACAGGTAGAAGAAATGAAAAATGTCACAAAATGTCACAGTTTTAGCAAAAAACAGGGAGGGAAATGTGTCAATCGATTGAAATATCACAATACATGCACTTTAAAAACGTGATCTAATGCACCAAAACGGCTTTAAAGCAGAACGAAACAAGCACCAAACACACTCAAACCTTCACCAAACAGTGCCAAAACGTGCGCCAATGGTATGTTAAGCGACTTTCTCTTCCGCCGTATTAATGCCGAGCATTTTGAGTTTGCGGTGCAGAGCCGAGCGTTCCATTCCGACGAATGCGGAGGTTCTGGAAATATTTCCGCCGAAGCGTTCAATCTGAGCAGCCAGATATTGTTTTTCAAAAAGCTCGCGCGCTTCGCGCAGCGCCATCGACATAATATCGGCATTGGTTTCCGGACGCGCCAGCACTGCGCTGGAACTTAGAATTTCCGGTGGTAATTCGTCGGCGCTGATCGGCTCCTTGCTGCCTGAGGTCATGATTAGCAACCACTCCATCATATTGCGCAGCTGGCGAACGTTGCCCGGCCAACCATAGGATTGCAGCATGACAATCGCTTCGTCGGATAATTCACGTACAGCCATACCCGCCATTTCGGAAGCGCGTTTTAAGAAATAGCGGCACAGTTCCGGAATATCTTCGCGGCGATCCCGTAAGCTCGGCATACGAATCGGTACGACGTTCAGGCGGTAATATAAATCTTCGCGGAAACGCCCGGCGGCGATTTCATTCTCCAGATCGCGGTTGCTGCTGGCGATCACACGTACATCCACTTCCACACGCCTTGTGCCACGCACACGCGTAAATGCCTGATCCTGCAGTGCGCGCAACATGCGCCCTTGCGTTTCCAGCGGCATATCGGCCACTTCGTCGATAAACAATGTACCATTATGTGCACGTTCAAAAAGCCCGAGTTTCTCAGCGCCACCCGTAGGATTGCTGTCTTCAATACCAAACAGTTCTGCCTCAACACGATCAGCACTTAAGCCCGATGCGTTCATGACCACAAAATTGCCGCTGGCGCGCGGTGAACGGCCATGAATAAGGCGCGCAAACATTTCCTTACCCGTTCCCGGAAGACCGGTAATCAAAACACGGCTTGATGTCGGCGCAATTTTTTCAAGCGAATGACGGATCTGCTGGATAGCCTGCGAGTTACCCGTAAGGTTGGTTTCGAGCTTACCACGCGTTTTGAGTTCCTGATTTTCGCTACGCAATTTTGCGTGCTCAATCGCGCGCGCTACCAACAGGAGCAGCCGATCTTCTTTAAAGGGTTTTTCAATAAAATCGTAAGCACCGGTTTTAATCGCCGCAACAGCAGTCTCAATATTACCATGCCCGCTGATCATAATGACGGGCATATGCGGATATTTTTTCTTGACCATTTCCAAAATGCCAAGACCATCCAGCTCACTTCCTTGCAACCAGATATCAAGGATAAGAACGGAAGGAACGCGTTCGGCAATGGTTTTAAACGCGGTATCGCTATCGTGCGCGGTGCGCGTGTCGTATTTAGAGTCTTTTAATATGTCGGAAATCAGGTCACGTATATCGGCTTCGTCGTCAACAATCAGAATATCAGCGGTCATGATAAAGTGCCTAGTGGTTAGTGGTTAGTGCCTAGTATTTCCAAGGCACAAGGCACAAGGCACTAAGCACTACTTGCGGCATTTATATCACACTGTTGCAAAAAAGAAAGCGAAACTCTTGCGCCACCAGTTGGAATATTCTCTAAATTTATCCGCCCCTTATGGTCTTCGACGATTTTCTTTACAATGGATAGTCCAAGCCCGGTACCCTTAGTGCGGGTAGTGACATACGGCTCCAGCATTTGTTGCGCCTGCCCCGGTGGAAAACCGGTACCGTTATCTTCTACCACAAGGGAAACTGTGTTATCCGCACAATGCAGACCGATCTTAATGCAACCTTTTTCCTGCGTATTTGCTTCCGTTGATTGACGTATTTCTATCGATTCCGCGGCATTCTTGAGCAAATTCGTCATAACTTGCGTCATTTGCCCTTCATCGGAGTACACAAGCACTTCATAAGCAGGTGCATCCAGCTGATACTCAATGGCTGGATTCGTCATTTGCGCTGAAAATACGGCTTTTTTGACGATGCCGCCTATATCTTCATTTGCAAATTTTGGCGTGGGCATTCGCGCAAAAGAAACGAATTCCTCCACCATTTTGCTGATATCACCGACATGCTTGCTGATCGTATCGGTGTATTTGATGAACGTATCCTGATCCTCCGTGATGAATTTAAGGTATTTGCGTTTGAGGCGCTCAGCGGCCAGCTGAATCGGTGTCAGGGGATTTTTAATTTCATGCGCGACACGGCGCGCCACATCCGCCCAAGCAGCGTTGCGCTGGGCAGCAATCAGCGGCGTGATATCATCGAACGTCACAATAAATCCTTCAATCGCTTCATCCAGTTGCTCAACGGTCACGCGCATATGCAACGTCACCGTCTTGCCGCCACGACCCAGCGTAAGCGTATTTTGCGCCACTTCGCCCGGCATGTGCTCGGCCTGTAGTAATGTTTCTTCAATCCCCGGAAGAACGGCGGAAATGACCGTGCCATGAATAATCTGCTGATCGACTTTATTCAAAATGGCGCTGGCGGAACGGCTAAACAACGTAATGTTTTTATCGCGGTCGAGCGCGATCACACCGGCAGAAACACCCGCCAACACCGCCTCGCTGAAACGACGTCGTTCATCAAGGCGACGATTGGCGTCAATCAATTCACCGCGCTGTGCTTCCAGCTGTTCGGTCATACGGTTAAATGCACGGCTCAGCGTGCCAAGCTCATCCTTCTGCTGCGTTGCAGCCACACGGGCGCTGAAATCGCCGCCGCGCACACGTTCAGCCGCCACGACAAGGCTCGAAATGGGAGTACTGAGGCGCGAAGCAAATGCCATGCCGTACCAGATGGAAGCCACCAGCAGCAGCATTGTCAGCGTGACAAACACCAGCGAGAAAGTCATCTGCAATTTATCGAGATGCCCCTTAAGGGTATTATATTCATTGACCGCCCCTTGCGTATGCTGCATGTGCGCCAGCACCTTGCTATCGATCAGCCTTCCGACTAAAAGATAACCGTCCTGCAGACCGTCAATCCTTACCAGTGCGCGCACTTTATCATCCTCGGTGGTCATCAGCACCACTTCGCCTTTGGCGGCACGCTCCAACACGTCCTGCGGAATATGCTCAAAAGCAAGCGAGAAACTGAGTTTTCCCTGCGCAATAATACGATTCCCCTGCAATACAACGGCTTCGGTAAGCAGTCGCATGGTCGCTTGCGTATCAACGATGCGATTAAATTCCTGTGGATCCGTAAGTGCAATCCCGGCGGCTCGGCTTAAATCAGCCGCCATCGCTATCGCATCGCCGCGAATATTTTCCTTGTGCTCGGCAAGATATGCCTCCGCCACAACCAGCGACTCATTCACCGTCGTCTGCACGCGTTCGTTAAACCATGTCTGGATACCCAGATTAAAAAACAACGTGGAAAATATCGCAACAATCAGCGTCGGTGTAATAGTCACCAAACTAAAAAGAATCAGGATGCGTTTTTGTAATTGCGACCCAGCCGACCCCACCCTGAGACTTTTCCATAAATTATATACACGCCATGTAATCACCGACACCAAAAGTGCCAGTAGGCCGACATCAACAATCATGTAATGCAGCACGCGTTTGGGTTTGATACCGAGCGGCGCGTTTCCACCAGTAATGATGCTGTAGGTAGCGATTACCGATACAAATGCTGCCAGCGTTAGCAGTAGTGCAAGGTTGTTGCGCAGCCAAACAACAAATGGCAAATGCCAAATAACAAAAGATACCTTTTTTGACATTTGTCTTTTGTCATTTGACATTCGTCACCTCGTCGACCTTGATGCCAAGTTCACCGATCTTCTTGCGCAGCGTATTGCGATTAATGCCAAGAATCAGTGCCGCTTTGATCTGGTTACCACCGGTGGCGCGCAATGTCATCTCCAGTAGCGGTTTTTCTACCAGCGGCAGGATGCGATCATACAAACCCGGTGGCGGCAAATCATCGCCGCTGTGCGCCGCGAAATACTGGCGCAAATGCGCTTCGACATTTTTCTCGAGCGTCGTCGCCTGTGCTGCCGGAGAATCATCTTTCTGACCAATGCGTATTTCAGCAAGGAAACTTTCCTTAGCAATTGAACTTTGCGAATACAGCGCACTTAAGCGGTACATCATGTTTTCCAGCTCACGCACATTGCCTGGCCAGTCATGCGCCTGCATCGCTTGAATCGCTTCAGCATCAAGTGATTTGGCGGACAGCCCTTTATCGTTGGCCTTGCGTAGAAAATACTGCGCCAGCGGCGCAATATCCTCGCGGCGTTCGCGCAAAGAAGGAATACGGATTGGCACCACGTTCAGGCGGTAATATAAATCTTCGCGAAAGCCACCGGACTTCACTAGCTGGATCAGGTCGCGATGAGTGGCGCAGACAATGCGCACATTGGTTTTAATCAAGCGCGTGCCGCCGACGGTGATATATTCACCCTGCTGAAGTACGCGCAACAATTTGGTCTGCGCATCCATCGGCATATCGCCGATTTCATCGAGGAATAATGTCCCTCCAGCCGCCTGTTCGAACTTACCGCTTTTGCGTTGCAGTGCACCGGTGAATGCCCCTTTTTCATAACCAAACAATTCGCTTTCCACTAACTCGCGCGGAATCGCCGCCATGTTGATGGCCACGAACGGCGCTGATTTGCGTTTGCCGAGCTGGTGCAACGCGCGCGCCACCAGTTCTTTTCCTGTGCCGGATTCTCCGACAATGGTCACTGTAAGATCATTATTCACCAACCGCGCTAATGTGCGATAAATATCCTGCATGGCGGGTGATGTGCCGATAAACTGGTCGATGCCTTTATCTTCCTGCAACTCCTTGACAGCCGCTTCGGTTGCTTTGCCGGAATGTCCCAGTGATTTTTCGACATATTCCAGCAGCACATTCAGATCAAAAGGCTTCGGCAAAAATTCATACGCGCCAACCTGATTAGCGCTGACAGCCGTCATCAACGTATTCTGCGCGCTCATAACAATCACCGGCAAGTCGGGGCGCATTTTATGAATATCCGGCAGCAGGTCGATACCGGTTTTGTACGATTCACCCACCGGCATGCGTACATCGGTAATCACCACATCGCCCTTGCCTTGACGCACCCATTCCATCAGTGCATCGCCGTGATGCGTGATGAGCGAATCCCAGCCGCGGCGCTTCACCGCATGCGCGAGCACCGTGCAAATACCCTTGTCGTCGTCAGCAATGAGAATGGTTGGGGTCATAGTTAGTGATTAGTGCTTAGTATTCATTTTTATAATGTTATAGACTATATATCGTGGCCTCACAACTAGGCACTAAGTACTAATCACTAAGCACTCACTGCAAGCCATACGATAAATCGCGTTCCCAGCTCAAAATCCTTGTCCAGCTCCACCACGATCCCTAGATCCGATGCGATTTTTGCCACCACCGAAAGCCCCAGCCCACGCCCATCTTCCTTTGATGAAACAAAGGGTTCAAACAAGTGCTCGCGTACGTCTTCGGGGATGCCCGGGCCATTATCCTGCACTGTGACCATCACCGGCAACGCTACCGCTTCGTGTGCATGTTTCGGGCGGATGCGATAGCCGCTGCGGTAGCTGGTGGAAAGGGTGATGATGGCATCCGGATTGCCGACCAATGCCTCGGCTGAATTTTTGACAAGGTTTAAGAACATCTGAACCAGCAAATCGCGGTGCGCTGAGACGTCTGGCAGGCTCGGATCGTAACGTTCTTTAAATGTTACATGCCTTGCAAAGCCTGTTTGTGCAATCGAAATCACGTATTGCAGTACCTCGTGGATATTGACCGGCTGCCGCTGTATTACCGTGTCGCCCGCGAAGATTTCCACTTGATTCAGCAGATCACGGATGCGATCGGTTTCCATGCAAATCAGTTCGGTCAGCGCCTGATGTTCGGATGACACTTCATCCCGGAGCAACTGAGCCGCACCGCGAATACCCGACAAAGGATTTTTTACTTCATGCGCCAGCATCGCCGCCATAACGCCCGCCGCGCGCGTCGCTTCCTGTTTCCACACGTTGCCGGAAAGGCGGTCCAGCCCATCCGATTTTTCGATGGTGATGACCAGTTGATGAGCGCTGAAGTCCTTGCTGTGCGCTGCATCTGCGATCACCGGCGTTAAATGCATGGTCACCGTGCGATAATCCATCGGCAAACGCAGCGCCTGCTCAAACAGGCTTATTTCCTCACTTGATACAAACACGCGTTCGCAAAAACCACACAACTCTTCGTCAAAGGCGGGCATCAACGAAAGCGGGCGACCACGCGCCTGTGGAAGGCTCACGTCAAATAGCATCTCAGCGGCTTGATTGATAAACATTACGGAAAGGGAGCGATCGACTACGATCAGCGCCGATGGAATCACATTCAGATAAGCGAATGCGGCGCCATCCATTAGGCAGCAGAGGACAGGATTCGGGCGTCAGGATTCAGGGTAGAAAAAACATCATCTTCCTGAATCCTGAATCCCGGATCCTGAATCCTCTCCTCATAAAAATTGCTTATCTCCCGTTTAATTACCTCGGTATCCGTAAGGTTATTAATGCGGCTGCGGTAACTGCTGGCGTCGAATAGCCCGGATGAATACCAGCCGATATGTTTTCGGGCAATCATCACGCCATGTTCGCGACCATAGTGCGTGAGGATATCCTCGTAATGCTCCAGCACAACAGTGAGCTGATCGAGCAATGTCGGCTCGGCTGGAATCTCGCCAGTTTTCAAATAATGACATACCCGGGCGGGGAACCATGGACGGCCATAGCTACCACGGCCAATCATCACCCCATCCGCGCCGGAATCAGCGAGCGCCTTGTCCACATCATCAAAATTATTGATGTCGCCATTGACGATCACCGGAATTTTTACCGCGTTTTTCACTTCGCGCACGAAGCCCCAGTCGGCATGTCCCTTATACATCTGGCAACGCGTGCGGCCATGTACGGTAAGCATTTTGATACCCGCATCTTCGGCGATCCGCGCCATGTTCGGTGCATTGCGGCTGTTATCGTCCCAGCCAGTGCGCATTTTCAGCGTCACTGGAATCTTCACGGCCTTTACGACCGCCTCAAGAATTTTTCCCGCCAGCGGCTCATCGCGCATCAATGCCGACCCGGCATGTCCCCCCACGACTTTTTTTACCGGGCAACCGAAATTGATATCAATGAGGTTTGCACCGCGATCTTCATTCATCTTCGCCGCTTCAGCCATCACCTCCGGATCGCACCCGGCAAGCTGAATCGCAAACGGATATTCCGACGCATCAAAACTCGTCATACGCGCGATGTTACGCGTTTCTAAAATCATCGCTCGCGACGCGATCATTTCCGACACGACCATGCCGACGCCAAAGCGCTTCACCAAACGGCGAAACGGCAAATCGGACACGCCCGTCATCGGCGCAAGCCAGACAGGGTCGTTTATCGACAATGGGCCTATAGTGATACTCATGCTTCGTACTTTGTATTTGACACACAAAAAATATGGGGGGATAAATACCTTATCTTCCTAATCTTTTCAAGGAATTATGCCTCCTATGAGTGAGCAAACCATTGCGTTGCTGGTCGCAGCCGGAAAAAGTGAGCGTATGCAGGCGGATGTAGCTCATCCACACCTGCAACTGCCTAAGCCTTATCTGGAGATAAACGGCGAAAATATGATGCGCCGGACCATCAAAGCTTTCTTAAACCACCCAGATATTGAGGGTGTGCGCGTGGTCATCCGTCGTGAACATCATATGCTGTATAAGCACGCGATCAATGGCCTTACGCTTTTCCCCTGCGTCATGGGGGGCGATACACGGCAGGAATCGGTACGCTTGGGGCTGGAAAGTATTGCCCACCGGGGTCCAAGCCGTGTACTGGTGCATGACATCGCGCGCCCGCTGGCAAGCCCCAAGCTCATCTCACGCGTACTTGAGGCGCTAAAGACTCAGGAAGCAGTGATACCCACCCTGCCTGTCGTCGATACGATTAAACGGGCACAGGCCGGACAGATCAATGAAACAATCAGCCGTAAAAACCTCTACACCGTACAAACCCCCCAGGGGTTCCATTTCGACACGTTACTTGCTGCTCATCACCAATTAAAAGGAGATGCGCTTCCTGATGATGCCGCCCTCGTTGAAAAACTGGGCGGCAAGGTCGCGATGGTGGAAGGCGACGCGGATAATATTAAAATCACCACCCAGATGGATCTTGAACGTATGCAGACATTGCTTGCCCTGAATCATGAAACCCGTACCGGCATGGGGTATGATGTGCACCCCTTGCGATTGCATGATCGGGATACTCCCATCAACCAGCAACATATTAAGCTCTGCGGCGTCACCATTCCTTTTTCCCACCGCCTGGTCGGACACTCCGACGCGGATGTGGGGCTGCACGCGCTCGTGGACGCGATTTTAGGCGCGATAGGCGACGGCGATATAGGAATGCATTTCCCGCCGGACGACCAGAAATGGAAAGGCGCCGATTCCTCGCGTTTCCTCCTGCACGCCTATGAATTACTGAGAGAGCGCAATGGAGAATTAGTGCATCTGGATGTCACGCTGGTGTGTGAAAAACCTAAAATCGCGCCATACCGCACCCATATGATTTCACACATTGCGCAGCTGTTGAAAATAACGCCGGATCGGGTAAGCATTAAAGCCACCACCAGCGAAAAATTAGGGTTCGTCGGGCGCGGCGAAGGGGTCGCGGCACAAGCACTTGCCACTGTCCGACTGCCAAGAAAGTAGTTGTATGGTAAAAGATAAACGCAACCAACAACGTACAGGCAGAAATGAAATGCGTCACCCGTGGTGGTGGATCGCCACGTGGTTTGGTTGTGGCTTGTCTCCCATTGTCAGCGGCACCATCGGTTCACTCGGCGCGCTGCCCTTCGCGTATGCAATTCAGGCATACGGCGGACATACCCTCCTTTTTGCCGCATCGATCTGTATTTTTATCATCGGCACCTGGGCTTCTAACCAATATTTGCGTCATACCGGACGTGAGGATGACCCGAGCGAGATCGTCGCCGACGAAGTCGCTGGACAATGGCTTTTACTCTCATTTATGCCATTTACATTGCACTCGTATGTGGTGGGATTTATTTTATTTCGTACTTTCGATATCGTAAAGCCATGGCCGGTAAGTATTGCCGATCGGAAAATCAAGGGCGGATTCGGCGTTATGTTTGACGATATACTGGCGGCAATATACCCGGCAGCGGTATATTTCCTGGGCTTTTTAGCTCTTACTTGCCTGAATAAACAAGAAATGCTACACCCGATTCAGGAGTTCTTAGCCGGTCACTAGCATTGGGAGGGTATATGTCCACCAAGAAACTGGATAAAAAGGCAGAAAAACTGCTGGAAAGCTACCGGAAGAAAAAACTAAAACTGGTCACAGCCGAGTCCTGCACCGGCGGCCTTATTGCCGCCTTGCTCACCGACATTCCGGGTTCGTCCGATGTATTAGAGCGTGGATTTGTTACCTACTCCAACCAATCAAAAACCGATATGCTGGACGTACCCAGCGCGCTCATCAAAAAACACGGCGCCGTGAGCAAAGAAGTGGCCGAAGCCATGGCGCGCGGTGCATTGAAGTACTCCAAGGCCGATATCGCCATTGCTGTCACCGGCATCGCTGGTCCCACGGGTGGCACGAAACAAAAACCGGTTGGATTGGTTTATATCGCCACCGCATCACGCCATTACAAAGACGTAGTGGTTGTACGCAATCTATTTAAGGGAAAGCGCTCAGCCGTGCGGATAAAAAGCGCTGATAAATCGCTAGCGATTCTCAAAAAACTTCAAGCCTTTTTCTGACGTTTTCTTGCCTTGTTGACCTGACGCCCGCGCGCGATCGCTAGTTCGCCATTACCTACATCTTCCGTAATAACGCTGCCCGCACCCACCACGGCATTTTTGCCAATCGTCACCGGCGCAACAAGCGAAGTATTGGAACCGATAAAGGCATTGTCGCCGATGACCGTATCGTATTTGTGGACCCCATCGTAATTGCAGGTGATCGTTCCGGCTCCGATATTAGCTCCCGCCCCTACCTGCGTGTCGCCGACATAGCTTAGATGGTTAGCCTTAGCGCCTTTGCCAAGCGTGGTTTTCTTGAGCTCAACAAAATTACCGACATGCGCCCCCTCGCCGATCACGCTGCCGGGACGCAAGCGCGCATACGGGCCGATGATGGCATGGCTCTTAATATCCGCGCCTTCCAGATGTGAGAAGGAGCGAATCTCGACATTATCGGCAACCGTCACATCGGGGCCAAATACCACATGGGGGTATATGGTCACGTCTTTCCCCAGCTTGGTATCGGCACTAAAATACACCGTTTCCGGATCAATCAACGTTGTGCCTTCCTGCATCGCTCGCATACGCAGGCGCTGCTGGATAATTTTTTCCGCCTCTGCGAGCTGGAGCCGGTCATTAATCCCCATCGCTTCCTGCACACCAACCGGAATCATCACCGTACGTAATTTCTGTTTGGTCGCCATTTCAACTAGCTCGGTAAGATAATATTCCCCCGTGGCTTTCGATGGCGTAAGCTTCGCCAGCCCTGCACGCAGAAACGCTGCGTCAAACGCCATCACGCCTGCCCACACATACGGTATTTTTTTCTCTGCGGCGCTCGCATCCTTGCACTCGACGATGCGCTCGACAAAGGGCGACGTTTTCATCACCAGCCTGCCATATCCCATGGGAGATTCTGGTTTCATACCGAGAAGTGATATGGTTGCCTTTTTTTCTGCGTGCTGTGTAAGCAATGTGGATAGCGTTTCGGACGTAATCATCGGCGTATCGCCGTACAACACCAATACCGTACCCTTGTACCCGTTAAGGGCGTCCATGCCACAGCGGACGGCGTGGCCGGTGCCTTTCTGCTGCGTCTGCACGGCGAATTCGCATTTCGGTACCGCCGCTTTCACGCTATCCATGTGCGGTGCAATCACCACTACTGTTTTTTCAGGCAAAAGCGTTTCGACGGCAGACAGCACATGCGCTATCATCGGCTTACCGGCCAACTTGTGCATGACCTTGGGAAGGTGCGAGCGCATGCGCGTCCCTGCGCCTGCCGCCAATATTATACTCGCGAATTTATGCTTGTGCTCATGTGCCATGGGCTTAGAATCTATCGTCTATAAGAGCATTATGCAAGAAAAGGGTTACATATGGATTTTACAGCATTAGCGTTAGGCCTTGGGTTAGGTGCATTTATTACATATATCCCTTTAAACAGAGCGTTGTTTAGAGCAAGCAACTCATTGGTTGAACTGCAAACACGTTCAGGAGAGCAAGAAAAAGCACACAACGATAAAATCGCCGCACTTACAAATATTCGCAGCGAAATTGAGCAAGAATTAAGAACCATGACTTCACAGGCATTAAGTAACAGCAGCAGTGAATTTATAAAATTGGCTAATGAAAATTTTGAGAAGCATAAGGAAGGCTTGGATAGCCGTAAAAAGGCGGTAGAAGAACTGGTCAACCCCATCGGCGAAAGCTTAAAAGCTTACAAGTTACAAATCGACGCTATGGAAAAAGCCAGATCCGAATCGTTTGGGTCTATTTCCACAGAATTAAAGAATGTGGTCGAAACGCAAAACTCCGTGCGTAATGAAACATCGAAGCTGGTAAATGCATTACGATCGGCGCCCAAAACGCGTGGCCGCTGGGGGGAACATACGTTACGGCATGTGCTCGAGCTGGCGGGATTAAGTGAACATTGCGATTTCAACACGGAAGAAACTTTTGCACGTGATGGAAAGTTATTCAGGCCCGATGCAACCATCAATCTTCCCGGTGACCGGAAACTGTTTGTCGATGCAAAAACGCCGTTGTCCGGCTATCTTGATGCCGTCGATGCATTGGAAGAAAATGAGCGTGAGCGCTGCCTTGCGCTGCACGTTAAACATGTACGCGATCATGTGAATCAATTAGCCAGCAAAGAATATTGGGATAATCTGGCTTCAACACCGGATTTCGTCGTGATGTTCATTCCCGGCGATAATTTCTACACTGCCGCTGCCGAGCGCGATCCCGCCTTATTTGAATATGCTGCCGCCAAACGTGTTGTGATCGTGACCCCGGCAACGCTCATTGCCCTGGCCAAAGCCGTTGCATTTGGCTGGCGGCAGGAAAAAGTGGCGGAGGATGCAAGAAAAGTACATGAGGCGGGGCGCGAACTCTATAAACGCCTTACCACCATGAGCCAGCATATCATTAATTGCGGGAAAGCCATCGGCAAATCAGTGGAGTCCTACAATGCTTTTATCGGCAGCCTTGAGCATAATGTTATCTCACAAGCGCGCAAATTCAATGAATACAAAATTGAGGGCACGGCAACCGAAATCCCCACGTTAGAGCAGATTGATTTAGAACCGCGTATTCTGCAATCCAAAGATTTCATCGAGCAGGAATCCAGAGTAGCGATTAAGGCGCTTTAGAAATTCACTTCTTGTATTCAAGCCCCAGCAGCCGATAGCTCTCAATATCGTCTTTCCAGCCGGGACGAACTTTGACAAACAACGCCAGATGCACGCGCTTGCCGATCTGGTATTCAAGGTCCTTGCGCGAGGCGATGCCGATGGCTTTAATCATCGAACCTTTATCACCCAGCACAATTTTTTTTTGGCCGTCGCGCTGCACGGTGATGACCTGGGAAATTTTGACTGACGTGTCGGTTTCTTCCCACGCTTCCGTTTCGACAAAAATAGAGTAGGGCAATTCCTGTTCGAGCTTTAAGAATATTTTTTCCC
>Ga0206856_10206_pt1 | contig 19809 bp, 19 predicted proteins | sample Alteio_BWOrgCont_48_FD_152630 | JGI IMG/M metagenome (GOLD analysis project Ga0206856, IMG submission 152630) | Enriched cells from forest soil in Barre Woods Harvard Forest LTER site, Petersham, Massachusetts, United States -... | ecosystem: Environmental > Terrestrial > Soil > Temperate forest >...
CTTTGGGTCGTCCAGTGGCGCATTCCAAAAAGCCATGATGGCGTCGCCCATATACTTGTCGACCGTCCCCAACTCCTTGAGAACCGCGTTCGTCATGGGCGTCAGATATTCATTCAGGAAATTCGTGAGTTCGACCGCGGAAAGCCCCTCGGAAAGGGTCGTGAAAGATCGTATGTCGCAAAACAGCAGCGTCAGTTGACGTTGCTGTCCTCCAAGCTGCAAATTCTCCGGGTGCTCAGCCAATCGCGCTACGACGGCGGGCGAGACAAACCGACCGAAGGCCGATCGGACTTCATTTACCTGGCGGCGCTTCTGAGCATAGAGCTCCAGCACGCCCGCCAGAAACACGAAACCGGACGAAAAACTTGGCGTGATCGGATCGAGCAGCACGCCCTGGCGGGTGAAGGCGAACCAGCTCGCCGCAGCCATCGCCGCCGCCGCGACGCCTCCGAGCAAAGCGCTCCAAACAACGGGCATAACTGGCATCGCAATCGCAAGAACAAGCGTGAGCAGGACGCCGGCGATGAACTCCGCGCCTGGCGCCCAGTCAGGCCGAAGCAATGAGACGCCAGAGAGGATTTGTTCTAACAATTGAGCATGCGCCTCGACGCCGGGCGTCGAGGCGTTGAGGGGCGTCGCTACGACGTCCGACAGCATCGAGGCGCTGGCGCCGACGATGACAATCTTGCTGGCAAGGTCTGAGAGATCCGCGCCCTGGCTGAGCACTTTCCAGGCGGGAATAGAACGTCGTTCATCTGATTTTGCAAAGTAGACGCGAACGTCAGCTGCAGGTTGGGTCGGTATCACGACATCGCCTACCTTGATCGCGGTGACGCCAAGGCCGCTTTCGCCGCTCGCGTGGGTCGATTTAACGATATAGGTTGAGGCGCCCTGGGCGACACGGAGGGATTCCATCGCGAGGCTTGGCTGCATCTTGCCATTGACGGCGAGCAACAGCGGCACGCGTCGGATAACCCGGTCAGCGTCCGGCAACCAATTCAGAAACCCGATTCCGGCAGCGCTTTCGATCAAGATGGGTAGAGGCACGAGAACGCCAGAGAGACTGTTCAAGTAGGGGACGGGATCATCGCCCAACCCGACAAAGCTGGCTTTCGTGGGGGTCTCGCCCGAAGTGGCGTTCTTCGCCCTGGTAAAGAAGCTGCCAAGGACGACCGGATGGCCTGCAATGGCGTGCGCGAACATGGAATCGCCGTCAGCGCCGTCGTCGCCGGCGTCTGCCTGGTCCTTCTCAGAGAACAGAATCTCGAAGCTGATTGCTGCGGCATTCGCCTTTGTCAGAGCGTCAACGAGCTCCGCCATTTTTCGACGGGACCAGGGCCATCGGCCAATACGGCTTATGGAATCATCGTCAATGTCCACAATGCGGACGGGTTGATCGAAATTGTAGGCTCGAGGATGCCACCGTTGATATTGATCAAAGATGAGATTGTGCAGATTGACTTGCAATGGCGACAGGAGAGAGCTCAAAGATAGCGTCGCGCCAAAGGCGAGAGCCACAACGAGCACATAAACCCGCAGCTCTCTCAATTTGTGCAGGATGGCTCGTGGGGAGGGTTTTTTTTTCATCGGCGACCGGTTTAGGAGACTATGATTTTAGCCTCCAAGTTAAAAGTTCCGCACGTCAGGCTTTTATATCGGCGCGGCGACCCCATGCGCGGCGTTGGGCGCGGCCAGCCAAAATCCTCTACTCCATCAACTGAATGAAATAACCGCCCGCGACTATCATGTAACTTATTGAAATTTTTGACAAGAATAGCGAAGCGCGGCCTGGCCGAAATACTACAGGGGGCGGAAATGCCGCTGCAAGGCCGAACAGAATGCGGTCTATTCAGACTGTGGATCATCATTTCCGCCTTATGGGTAATCTCGTGCTCCGGAGCGCTCATTTTCCTTGAACCGGTCAAAAACTCGCACGTCTCGCCCCCAACGGAATGCGCGCGAGCCGCAAACGCGAACGAATGCGCGCAATTGCTTTTTAGAGCCGGGAAGGACCCCTTTGAGGCTTTTGGCAAGATCGAAAACGAGTCGATCTATGGCCCGAACGCCTCCGAATATTCGTATGCGAGATTTGCGCTCCTCGTGTTGGCGCCGCCCGTCGTCACACTGATTTTCGGCGTGATTCTGGCTTCGGCTTTCCGAAGTTTTCGTTCGCGCCGCGTATAGTCGCCCTCAACGGCTGGATCAGCGGCCTCGATTTCTCGCTATGTCGATCGATAGTCGTGAACGGCTCGACGCGAGTTTCTTGCGTTCGATAACAAACTTGTGTTCTCCTTCCGAAACGTGCTCGTGTGGGGCTTGGCGGCGCTTTTCGGGTTATGACACATGACCATTCAAGATCTTCCGCCTCGAGCGGCGATTTGGGCACAGAAAATCCGTGAGGCCGATCTCGAGGCAGTCAGAATCGCTTCGCGGTCGGCGACGTCGTCGATCGGGAGACTTTCCGCCGTCAGCATAACGAGGCTTGGCGACGGCTGGCTCTATCCCATCCTCGTCGGACTCGTTTTTGTCCGCTGGGGCGTTTCCGGATCCCGTATTGTCGTGCTCGCTGGACTAAACGCCGCGTTCTTGCACAGTATCTATCCGCTTATCAAGCGACGGGTCCATCGTAGGCGCCCGTACCTAGTCGACTCGAGACTTCCTTGTTTGCTTTCGCCGCTGGACGAACATTCGTTTCCAAGCGGACACCTTATGACTTTAGCTGGCGTTTTCGTACCGATAGTCATCCTTTGGCCGACGATGACGATTTCGGCGATCATAGCGACATGTTGCCTCGCGTGGTCGCGGGTAGCGACAGCTCATCACTTTCCCAGCGATGTTTTGGCAGGAGTTCTGCTTGGCGCCGTCGTCAGTTTTCCGATTTCAGCGGGCATCATTTTCTTTTGCTGACGGGCAGACGCCATAGGTTAGAGCCATCTTGCGTCGGCCGAACCAAGCGCAAAATTCTGTCCTGCAGTACGAACATAGCGACACACCCATCTCATCACGTCTCAAGCTCATTGATGGTCCGATCGGCGGCCCGCAGTCGTCCACTTAATTCGCGGCCAATTGCCGCCAACAGGCGAACCGCGACCGATGGCGTCTCGGCTGCGAGCGCCGCGAAGGCCGACTTGGTCAACGCATAGCATACAAGCTCTTCGTCTGCGACAACCGACGCAGAACGCAGACCTTCATCCAGAATTGCAAGTTCACCGAACACCGTTCCCGGAGCGAACGTCGCCAACCGAGTGTCCGCGCCGTTGGGCAAGCGGAGGTAGGCGCTCGCCTTGCCCTTCGCAACGATCAGCAATGCGTCGCCGGGGTCGCCCTCGCGAAAAGCCAAACCACCTTGGTCGTATCTGACGCGCTGCAAGCGCGAATGGATGGCCGCCAGGTCGGCGTGATCAAACCCATTGAGAAGACCGATCTGCGCGAACGGAACTTCCTCCTCCTCTGGATAGGAGCGCCCCTTAGCGCGCAGAAAATCGTCCTCCCCGCGTTCGATGGCGCGGTCAACGTCCGGAAACACATTCGCCCGGTCGATTGATTGGAGCACCCCAAAGTCCGTCAGACGCCCCGTCGCCGTCGTCCTGTCTCCGACGGCAAGCAGTAGAGTTGTTCGCCTCTGGGCGAGGTAGGATTCGAGTTCCAGTAGGATTTGCGCGCCGGTGCTGTCGATCTCCGTCAGTCTGCGCAGATCGAGGATGATGCACGAAGTTTCCGCTCGCAACTCCGCCTCGATGTCATTGAGCAGCTTCTCTCCAGTGCCGAAGAAAAGCGCCCCCTGCAACTCCTTGACCAGAATTGCCGCGCCGGAGCGCTCAAGCAATGTCTGCTCCGGCGTCGTGCGCGACTTTCGCGAATGGACAGCGTCGCCGCGGTAGCTTCGCCGGATCACGGATCGGCTCATGCGGAGAACAAACAGCGCGACGGCGATGCCCACCCCGATAAATACCGCCAGCACGATATTGACTGCGATCGACAGCACCGCGACCAGCAGGACGACCAACAGATCGAGAACAACATTGCCGCGCCGGGAAGCTGTGCCGCTCAGCAGTCCGCGGGCGAGCCGCAGGCTCCAGAGGTCGAAATGCTGCACGGCGATCACCATTATCGCGGACGAGAGGACCACCCGCGGAATATCGCCGAGCCATCGGAACAAAAGCGTGCCGGCGACCAGTAGCGCCGCGGCATTGACCAGGACCGAGAGCGGCGTGCGCGCGCCCAGCGTCCGGTTCGCGACGCTCGCGCCGATGTTCAGTCCGCCAGTGATGCCGCCGACGCACGCGGCGGCTAGGTTGCCGACGCCAAGTCGCAGCAGCAGTGGGTCGCCCGCGAAGCGCGGTCCGCCTGGAGCCGTCACGAGTTTGGCGCACAAAAGCGCGTCAATCGATGCAATGATCGCCAAAGCCAACGCGCCGCCAAGAATAGTGGGCAAGAGCTCTACGACGTCGCCACTGCGCCCAAGATCCGCGAGATAGGGAAGGATCGTCGTTCCCATAGCTGCGCGTGGCGCGCTCGCGATGACGGGACCGAGGTAGCCGCCAAGCCCAATCAACTGACAAGAATAGTAGAGGACGCATCCAACGCCGATTCCGACCAGGATGGGCGGCGCCTTCGGCAGCGCTTTGCGCGCATTCCACATTGCAGCGAATGTAACCGCCGCAATGGCCACGCTAAGCGGCTTTATCGAGGCAAGATGGTCCGGCACTTGCGTGAACGGCATGTTGCGATCAAAGCCGCAAACATTGCCAAGTTGCACAAGGAACAGCAACAGCGCGGCGGCGTTCTGGAAGCCGGCCATGACCGGCTGTGGCGTGAACCTGATCAAAGTCCCGAGCTTAACGAGACCGAACAGCGCCTCAAGCGCGCCGCCGAGCAGAATAACGGAGAATACGATCGCAAGGATGAGAGGCGCGCCGCCCGCGACGATAGGCGGCGCATCGGAACGAGCCAGCCCGTAGATCAACAGGCCAATGAAGAAGGTGCTGTTAACCCGCGGCGCGTAGACGATCGTCGTCTTTTCGCCGAGCAGCACGCAGACGACCGCCACGATGAAGGCCGTTGTGAGGCCCGCAACCGCCCCGTCGGCGAAATAATTGTCGCCCAGGGAGGCGAACGCAAACATTCCGTAGCCCATCGCGAGCGGAATAGCGATCGCCGCGGAGACAAGGCCCCCGATGATGTCGTTGCGTGCATCGGATAGAATGTCCTTGCGCGCGTTTGTTAGGAGCTGCATGAGGCGCAGATCGCCGAAGCATGGCGATCACCTTGTATCAGCCGACATTCGCCCGATGGCCGCCGGTTCAAGTTCAAATCTGCGACCGTTTCGGGTTCCTGGCAAGCCGAAACCGCAAGCGACGCAGAGCTCGAGTCATTGATCGAAGCCCGCTTCGCTTCCTGACGAAAGCGCTCTGCGACAAGAGGAACACCGTCGATATGTGCAAAGGATGATCATATTTGAGCAACTGGAGAGACAAGTCGCGACGACGGCGCGAGATCGGGCCAAGCTCGACTGCGTGAGGAGCCGGCGCGCGACGCCGCAATCAACTTGAGTCGCAGCGCCGACCGACCTTCCTTGGGGCGGATCGCCCTGCCCGCCCCCTGCTCGCTTCAGAGCGTATGTGACGCGACATCTGGAAGCCCGCCCCGCCCAGCGGTCAGGGCGCAGGGCGATGGCGAAAAATCTGGGCGACGCTCTCGTCTTGGCGGCAAAGAATCCTGACAGTTGGACTGGCGCAACCGAGCGCCTGGGCGCCAGCCACGACTTCGGCAAGCGAGCGCATCGCTCGGCACGCCGCCCATGCGGGCAGCGGGGCGCCCGGCCCTAACGGTCGGCCAAGCGGCCTGCTGACCAACAAAGCCGACGAAATTCAATATCTGCAATGGTATCGATGATACACACGCGCGTAGGGATGTACGTATCGATGACCGCAAGGATGATAGGCAGGCCGCGCCACATCCCGGCCCGTAGGCCCCGGCAGCACAATAGACGACGGCGTTTGCGTCGCTAGCAAACAGCATCATCGCTGCGCGACAAAGAGAACTATCTTTCTATCGAGCTCCATTGTCGGGTGACGCTAGAAGGGTCGCACTCTTTCTGTCATGCGATCGCGTCAAATCCGTGCTCCGGCCAGGTTGTGAAATTCGGCTTGTCGCCACTTGTCGGCTCGTTTGGCGTCGAATGGTCTGCGAAGAGCGACGAATTGGTCGGGAAGCGCAATTAGTGAGCCGATGCCGGCGGCTATCGCTTCGCCGGAAATCGTGTCACAGTTGTCGACTGTGCTGCGGGGGCGTCCATGCAGGCTGTCACATTCAATGCCGGAGAGACAATCATCGCTGAGGGCGACCAGGGCGATACGGCGTTCTTCATCATCAAGGGATCGGTCGAGGTCAGCATCGGCCAGGGCGTCAAGGCGAAGACCGTCGGCTCGCTGAACGCGGGGGAAGTGTTTGGCGAAATGTGCCTGATCGAGCCCGGGCCGCGATCCGCCACAATCAGGGCGAGGACCGACACGGAATGCCTCGCCACCTCTTATGAGGAGTTCATCGCAACGATCGAGGAGGATCCGGCGCGCGCCGTCGAGTTCATGAAGACGCTCGTGCGGCGGCTCCGCCAGATGAACGACTTGATGGCGAGCGTCGACCCGCGCAGGCGCGGGCTTCGCGAGATGTTTGGCGAATGGCGCAAGTCCGTGGCCCCGATGGAGCTCGACCCCGACGTGGTCGCCCTTTCCTGGACGATGCTGTGGTGATCGAAGCAGGCATGCGCCGGGCATGTGTTTTGCTGGCTGCTCGAATACATCTACCGCCGTCATCCTCCCGGCGGGTCGATTTTTTTTTGATAGAGGTCGTTTGCGGCGAGATCCACTTGCGATTGCCCAACGGCTTTCGCGCGGCCTTGACCCGCTTGCAAGATCGACCCGACCATCAGGATCAGCGCGGCGGCGATCAAACAAGCCGCCACGATGAGCTGTTCCGCCCTTCCGGCGAAGCTCCGGGAAAACTCGACGTCAGCCTACAGCCATCGCCGCGCTTCATCCATTAGCCCGACTGCGTCCTCATCCGCACCTGCGGCCGCTCGCCGTCCGTGAACTCGACGCCCGCAGCTTCAAGGGTGCGCTTGATCGTGGAAACACTGAGTACCGATGGTCGGCTCTTGCCGGTCTCGAATTTCAACACGGTCGATTGGTCGACGCTGGCTTCGAGCGCCAATGTCATCTGCGACCAGCCAAGCAGCTTTCGCGCAGCCCTAACCTGTTCGCCCGTGATCATGCGCGGTCCTTCCCGGCGCCGCCGGCGCTCGCGGAACAATCCAGGAAGTTACGCCGGCAGCCTTTCCTCAGCCTGACGCCTGGCCCGGCGCGCCGCTGACGTCATTCCCAGCGCGCTTGCAAGCCGGGTGTCCCGACGCTTCCTCTTTGCGTTTCTTCATGGGTCTCCATTGACCCTGACCTCGGGCCGTACCGACGGGGATCAGAGTCTCGCCCCTGCCCGCCCGCTCGACGCCGGCGCCTCCGCCGGCGGTCCGAACGCTCAAACGCATCGCGAAACCGGCGGTTCGCCCATAGCAAGCCGCTGTCCGCTTCGGCGCCGGGATTGAATGGGACGAACGCCAGGCGAGTTCGTCCCGGGTCGCCTAATCTTTCGGCTCACAAAGACTGAAAAAGTCGGCGGGGATCGGCGCGCACCAACATCACCGGGATGTTCGTGGCTTGGCGCGAATTCGAACCCAAACGACCAAGAATAGAGTTGTGGCGATCGCAGCAACGGCGCCGAGGCTAGCGAAGAAGATCAGCGCTCTCAAAATAGAACCCCAAGTTCAACGCAGGTCGCTTGCACACAACACTAGCTTGAAAGTTTTACTCGAGTCTAAATCGCCGTTGACGTCGTGTCCGAGATAGCGCGGCAGGGATTGCTCGTTGCGCTGGCCTGACTGGCCAGCCGATCTCGCCCTGCGCCGGCGCAACGCCGACTGGACGCTTCTGGGCAGAACCGTCAGGCCCGCTCCTTAAAGAAAACGGCCCCGTCGATGCGACGGGGCCAACGCCGGAGATTCGCCTGGGAAATCAGTGCAGGTTGCCGGAAACTTCGGTGAAAGTGTTAGTCAGCTTGTTGCCGACCGTGGTGACCGCGCCAATGATGACAACCGCGATCAACGAGGCGATCAGGCCGTATTCAATGGCAGTAGCGCCGGAGTCGTCGCGGAAGAACTCTTTCAAGGACACAAACATTCGCAAATCCTCTTCAGTGCTGCCTCTGCTTGAGTCGTCAAGCGCGGGCGAAGCTATGTCTCTCGCCCTCTCGAACGGTTAAGCGGATCGCGAAACTTGGCGGCAAGGGCAATTGTCGAAAGTTTATGCTTTCGATTGAGCTAAATGGCGCGCCAAAATCAGACCCGCCGAGGTTATAACCGCCACCGCGGTCTGACGGCAGTTTGCCCGTCTGCCCGTCATCAAAAGGGCTGGCCGACCGTCACCTCTCGCGCCGCCTGACCCCCAGATGATGTCCTGGCGCTTTGCTTCTCCCCAGTCGCACGTCACCCTGGTCCTCCCGTTGAAGGCAACGATCTACCGCCCTCGTTTTTGACTCCTTCCGGGCAAACGGCCGCGCGGCGGCGCCCCAGACCGAACGTCGTTACGAAGGATCCAGGCCGGAATCTAGCTCCGGGTCGCCCTCAAAGCCGGGGGCTGAACTAGTACGGCCGCCAGGCCGGCGGCAACAAATGCGCCGGGTCCGGAAGCTCGGCTCCAACCGAGCGCATGACCAGCACGAAGCCGCAATAGAGGGCCAGGATCGCCAGCGCCGACGTTACGATGATGAGAGGATTGGCAGACATTTGCTGTCCCATGGGACGCATTCGAATGGCTTATCCAATTGTCAATATAGCACATCGGAAACTTAGATTCAGCTTTATTCGGAATAAACGATGAATCGATCGCGACAGTTATTTGATAGAAATTTATGAAATCTGTTTAGACGGCCATATGTTACTTGAGCGCCACATGCGGCGCGCGGGAAGTGTGACGCGGCATTCGCTTCACCCTTACGCACTGGAGTGGACCATGACCAAAGCGCTCAAGAGGTTTATCGTCGACGATTCCGCAGCCACTGCTATCGAATACGGCCTCATCGCATCGTTGATCGCCGTCGTGATCATTGGCGCGGTTTCGGCTGTCGGCAACAATCTGACCACCACCTTCAGCGAGGTCGCCGGCAATCTGCATTGAAGGCTGAACGCGCGACGTTGTGGTTCGAGATGTGATTCTCTCTTTGCCGATCGCGCCTATGAGAGAGACGTCTTGCGCCAAGCTCTCCGGTCGATCGCGCTATCGCCTAGCGGATAATTCGGCAATCGGCTATTTTCACACAAACATGTCGTCGGATTCTCGATTCCAGCGTCCGGCGCTCGTGGCGCGTCCGTTACGCGGATGTGCGTAAGAAAAGCCGAACCAAGCTTTTGGTCCGGCCAAACGGATCACAGGCGAACAGAGATGACCAGGCGATCCCTAGCGGTATGGGCTATTTTGATTGGCTTTCTATCGGCTCTAACGGAACCTGGGATTGCAGCAATCCCAGGACAACCAGCTCCCGCCGATGTTAAGACGATCGAGGATTGCCTCGCCAGCGTCGAAAAGGACAAAACCGATCCGGATGCCTGTATTGGCAAAGTAACGGCTATGTGCCAGCAGACGGCGTCAGGGCCAGCGGCGGCGGCGGCTCAGGTGTGCATCAGTCGCGAGCTTCTTGTTTGGAACTCTGCTTCAAACCGCGATTTCGCCCGTCTCAACGCTTTGCTCACCGATAGCGACGCGAAAGAAGCGCTGCGCGAGGTCCAACGATCGTTTGTTCTTTTTAAGCTCAAAGAGTGCACTTTTGTTCGTATCGCGCGCAAGGATCCCGCCGACGCACTCGCAGCAGGATCTCGCTGCAATCTCAAGGCGACCGCCCGATATGAGATCTGGCTGCTCGATCAGGTTGATGCCCTTAAATAGTTCGGGGTGATGTCGTCCTCCCTCTATATCCCTTCGAGCTTACCTTCGGCGCCAAAAGGAAGGCGCGGTGTCAGCCTCGACAGCTGATCAAACCGCTCGTCCCAATTCCGCGTCCAGCCAAAAGCACCGCGACGGCCTGGCCGCTCAAGACTAGAGCATTGGACCCCCAAATGAACTCACACCTGGCGGGCGGCGGGAGGCGCAAGCCGCCATTGTTTGGAACAGGGGCTCCTGTGCGCCGGCCGAAAGGTCTGTCAAGGGCTTTAGCCGCCTTCGGCGGCGCGCAAAGCGCGCCCTTGACAGACCTTTCGGCCGGCGCGTTCCGGTCACTGTTCCAAACAATGGCGGCCCGTGGCGTTGGCGTTCGTCGCCAGAGAGCCTCTGCGGCTCAAATTGCGAATCCGTTGCGCCAGCGATCAGTTCCCGCGGCCGTCGAGAGGTAAAACGCGAAAGGCGAACCGAAGGGCTTCCTTGAGCGGCGCGATCGCGTCGTCGGGACGACGAGCCAGGCTCTGCGAAGCAACGAGGAGATTTTCAAAATCTTCGTTCCGGCGGGAGCTGAAGAGCGCGCCTCATCATCGGCGGCGGCGCCGGTAGGCGCACCCCGCAGGAATCGATTGTCCATAATTTCGAACGACCTGTCCCGATTATCGGGCATTACCGCGCGACGCCTTCATGCCCATGTTTGCTATTTCGTCTTTGGAGACCTGCCATGACCGATACTACTGCCGCCGGCGCCTTCATGCTCGGCGACCGCACCGTCAACCGCCTAGGCTATGGGGCGATGCAGCTTGCCGGACCCGGGGTGTTCGGGCCGCCGAAGGATCGTGGGGCGGCGCGCGCAGTGCTGCGTGCGGCGGTCGCAAGCGGGGTCAATCACATCGACACCAGCGATTACTATGGCCCTCACATCACCAATCAGCTGATCCGCGAGGCGCTCCACCCCTATCCAGACGACGTCGTGATCGTGACCAAAGTCGGCGCGATTCGCGGCGAGGACGCGTCGTGGATCCCCGCAATGACGTCTGCCGATCTCGTTGGCGCCGTCCATGACAACCTGCGGAACCTTGGCGTCGACGTCCTCCACGTCGTCAACCTTCGAGTCATGGGGCGGGTCCACGAGCCGAGCGAAGGATCGATCGAGGCGCCGTTCGCCGCGCTCGCGGAGCTACAGAGACAAGGTCTGATCCGCCATCTCGGCCTCAGCAACGTCACGTCTGCGCAAGTCGGGCAGGCGCGCCGCATCGCCGAGGTCGTTTGCGTGCAGAACCTCTATAACCTCGTCCATCGTGCTGACGACGCCCTGATCGACGAGCTCGCGGGCGTCGGCGTCGCCTACGTGCCCTTCTTCCCCCTCGGCGGCTTCACGCCGCTCCAGTCCTCGACCCTCACGGAAGTGGCGGGCGAGCTTGGCGCGACGCCAATGCAAGTGGCGCTCGCCTGGCTGCTTCACCGCGCGCGCAACATTCTCCTGATCCCGGGCACCTCCTCGCTTGGTCACCTCCACGAGAACCTCGGGGCGGCCGAGATCAAGCTGTCGAACGACGCGCTCGCCAGGCTGGAGGTAATCGGCGAAAGGACCGCTCAGTGATCACGTCCCGCCCACATTACAACTTCAGAAAAATGCTCAACTCACAGTGCAGCGCTGGAATAGTTTTTGGGACAAAACGACATGTTTTAGCATAGTAAAAAACCATCTAATAGACTGTTATATATGATGAATATTGTTTTTTCTGAAAAACTAAAAAAACCGAAAAAGTGCCTGATGTCGTACTTTAAGTTCTTCGCGCAACTATAATCGCGAATCGTGCACGGCGGTTGCCCAGCGTGGGGACGACATATCGGTCTTATGGTCGCCCGCCGAGGCGTCGCCAAGCACGTGGGACGTCGCCAAGCACAAGGCCGTCGGGGCCCAACCATGCGCCGCCGCTGGCGCCAGCGCCTCGTCCATCCGCGTCGGCGAGATCACCTATTTCCTTCTGGCGAGCGAGATCGCCCCCGCGAGCGGCAGGTCTGGCATTCAGAGGGCTGAGGCAAGATCGACCCCGCCAAGGCTGGGAAAGCTGACGGGGCCGACCAGGCCGGGGCGCCTGCTGAAGGCCAACCAGCGCCCCGACCCGAGGGAACCAACGGCGCGCGTCGTTGAAGGTGGCTGCAGCTCGCTTGATCGTGAAACGGCGGCAGTTGGGAGGCCGCAAAAACAACCCCCCGAGTGTTCAAGGGGGGCGACAAAAAACCTGCTTCACGGCCAGTCGGTGCCTCTATCTCTGCGCTTGCGGGTTTCAACCCTTCTGAGCGGGCATGCCCAGGTCGGCGGGCGCGCTCGGCGCTTCGAGGGTCAGGAGCCAAACCACCACAAAGCGAAAGCTGCGCCGAGGCCGATCGTCCCGCCCAGCGCCAGCTCAAAAAGCGGCAGCCGGGCGCGTTTCCGCAGCCCCTTGGTGCCGACACTCAAGGGCCGGCGATCGAAAGACCGATGAGGGGTCCGAGAAGCCGGCCTGGCGGCGCCAAAAGCGGGGTGAATTGACAAGCCGAGTTGACCCATGGCGAAGCTCCCGACAGCCGCCTATAACGCGCCGCAGCGGTGTCCCAAAGAGAAGCATCGAGGCGCCCGCCCCGCATTCACTTCAATCTTTGCGCCAATTCGCCGGAGATGCTGCGGCTCGGCTGCGCTCCTGCCACGGGCTCGTCAGGTGCTGCGGCGATTTCCGGCGGCGACACGGCGCTGCTCGATAGCTGGCGCGCCCTCCTTCTTCCGCCCTCCTGATCTTCCACGCCTCGCCGGCCCCGGCGGAGACGAACCTGAATCCGCAACGGGCGTAGAAAATGAAAAAGCCGCCGCTGGCGCCGCGGCGGCTCGGTTAGGGGCGCGCTGTCCTGAAGAGGGAGCAATCATCCAAAGTGCATCATTACGGCGGCGAAGCTCATGAAAAACGACAAAGTGAACAGGACGTTGAAAGCGTTGTTGCTTGAAATCTGTTCCATCGAAGCCCCCGGTTCGAAACATCTTTCCGTTAAGTCATGAGTAGCGATTCGCTGGCCCGAATGATGTGTCGTATCCCACACGTCACGGTTCGCGCGCGAGCCCGCATAACGCCGGTCGAGCTTCGATGCCCGGACGATCGATAAGAACGAGCTTCTGGATGTTTGCCACCGCATTTGGGCAGACCGTAACGAAGCTGCGACGACGCTCGGATGGTCGAGCGCGCCCTACCCAGGGGGTCGATCATGAAACTTCGTCTGATTGCCGCCGTTTCCGCCGGCTTCGCGCTTCTCGCGCTCTCACTGGCGCCCGCGTCCGCCTGCTATTATGGCTCCGACGACGGCTACAGCTACTCCTATCAGCCCCACTACCACTGCTATAACTGCTACTGATCAGAGCGCCGCGAATTCCGCCGCGCCGGTCGAACGAAGAGCGATCCGCGAAGGGCAAACCCCTCCCGCGGATTTTTCGTTTTAACTGGCGGCGCTCGCCTGAGGGGCCTCACGCGCCTCGTGCGGTTGACCGATCTTCGCCAAGCGCAGCCTCAAGACATTACGACGGGCGGGCTCGGCCTCGTGATCCCGGACCGAGAAGGCAATGGCGAAACGACAGGCGTTCGCATCGGCGCCGATCATTACGGCGCGAACGCACCCATATTGCATTTTGCAAAAACCTAAACTTGGAGTGCGAGGTTTTGGGCGGAAACGGCGCCCCCTCGCACAGCCAAAAGACGATGTAACATTCTGCGATGGGGAAAATGTTGGCCTTTGCGAAAATCCATCGACCTCCTCATGTTACACTTTAAGTCCTTCGCGCAACTATAGTCGCGAAATCTTGTGGGTCGGCACGGCGCATGTCTGAATTGGATCGGGATTTTGTCGGACCCGACGCCGACGTTTTCTCCATTGCGAACGATCCTCAGGGCCTTGCGAAGGCTCCGGCATCTCGTATCCGACGCGCAGCCGGGATGTCCACGACGACGCTTATCGACGCGCTCCTGATGGCGACGCCACTCGCGTGGTTTGGACGGCCGTCGCCATCGCAACGGCGCGGAAGTATCGGCGCCACGCCGGTGACGACTTGTCCCTCGCGGAACGGGATGGCGACTTCAGTAGCCCGCGCGATCCGCGCCATCGCTCTTTCCAGGCTCCGCCGCCCGCGTCGACGCCGCCTGAACCTGTGCCCTATCGGCTCCGGCTCGCGTTCTACGACTCGGACGCCCGAGCTCAAAAACGCAAGTGGCGACTCTTGAGAGGCCAATACGGTTCACCAAGGCGTCCCGCGACCAGCCGAACAATTGTGCGCGCGGCTGCACCTGCTCGCCGGTGATCATCTGCGCGGCACAATCTCATCAGAGGCGGATCGTGTTGGCTTGGAACGCGCTGGTTGGCGAATAGAACGTAATCCTAATATCCGGCCGACTTGTCAAAACTGGCGGCGCGCTGCGCGCCGGCGATTGCGAGGAAGGTGAAATTGCACCATTGCGAGACAGACGGCGAAAAGGCGACGCAAGCTATCGTGTTGATCTGAAGCAACATCGCAATAATTGACGTTATAATTGTACGCGTTTGGTCAATATACCATAGTAATTATCGTTAATTATTCGATAAAGATGCGTATTTGAATAAAATAAATCAGAGTGCCTCCGTAACGAGGTGCTCAGATGTCAATTTTCGGTGGTGTTGCTGAAGATCAAAGCGTGCGAGTATTGCTGCGCGCGGAGAACAGTCCTCCGGGCGCCAGAACCAACAATGTTGACTGGCTTCGACAACCTCCGCCTGGCCGGCGACCGAACGCGCGGAAGGGGCAGGCGGCGCCGACGATCGGCGACGCCTCGGAAGCGAGCGCCTGCGCTTCGTCGCGGCGAATTCTCGTCACCGGCGGGGCCGGCTTTCTCGGCTCCCATCTCTGCGAGCGCCTCATTCTCGAAGGCCACGAAGTCATCTGCCTTGACGATTTCTCCACGGGCCATTCGCGCAACATCGAAAACCTACGCGACAGCCGCCGCTTCTCCCTCGTCAAGTCGGACGTTACGCGCCCCTTCTCCGGCGATGTTGACGAAATCTACAACCTGGCTTGTCCAGCTTCGCCGCTGCGCTACCAAGCCGATCCCGTTCAAACGCTTAAGACGAGCGTCTTAGGCTCTCTCAATCTTCTCGAACTCGCCCGCGAGCGCGGCGCAAAGATCTTCCAGGCCTCGACCTCGGAGGTCTATGGCGATCCGCACGTACATCCACAGTCGGAGACCTATTGGGGTCACGTCAATGCGACGGGTCCGCGGGCATGCTACGACGAAGGCAAGCGCTGCGCGGAGACCTTGTTTTTCGATTTTGCGCGCGTTCACGGGGTCGCGATCAAGGTCGTACGTATTTTCAATACCTATGGTCCTCGCATGGACCCGACCGACGGCCGCGTCGTGTCGAACTTCATCGTCCAAGCGCTGCGCGGCGAAGACATCACCGTCTACGGCGACGGATTGCAGACACGCTCTTTCTGCTACGTCGACGACTTGATCGACGGCTTCGTGAGGATGATGAACACGCCGCCGAGCGTGGTAGGACTCGTCAATCTTGGCAACCCCGGCGAGTTCACGATCCGCGAACTCGCCTGCCTTGTGGTTGAGCTTGTCAACTCGCGGTCGAAAATCGTTCTTCGACCGCTTCCGACCGATGACCCTCGCCAACGTCGGCCGGACATCGCCAGAGCTCGCGACATCCTGGGATGGGAGCCCCGCGTTGAACTACGAGCTGGGCTGGAGCGCACCATCGCTTACTTCGACGAACTGCTTTGCGGCGAGCGTACAGGGGAGCTCCGGGAGAGTTCATCGAGGATTCGCTGCAGCATCTGAGTGAGCGTAGCTATGTTCCTTACGAGTTTCACGACATGCGCGATCAGCACTGATTGATCACCGCGATTGCGCGATGTGTTGAAGGCGGCGGGTTCAAAGGCGGCTTTCTGCGGGCTTCTAGAATTGCGCTTGGTAGATTGGTCCTTGGAATCCGCAGTCGTTAGACTTCCCGAAAGGTTCACGAAACTGACCGTTGCCTACGCTCGGGCTCGCTTGAACGGAGTGTTGATCCCCCCTCGAGGCAAAAAGACGAGAACCGCCCGATGACGTTAGCGACCATTAACGCATTGCCTCGGTCCAAGCCGCTCCCTTCGGCCGCCGACCGTTTTGGCGCAGGGGCGTTGCTGTTTCGGCCACTTTGCGCGCGGTCGCTGCCTGTTCTGGGCGAACATGCGCTTTGCCTCTGCGGAATGGGCCAAAACAGCCAAACGCCGGGACGGAGCATCAGCTGGGGGCGTGGGCGCGCCCCTCACTGGTCATGATCGCGTTGAGGTGGCGCGAATGGGAATTGTCGCGTTGCTCGGCAATGCGATCAGCCTAAGTATTTCACCAATAAGCAGGTGCAATTGAGCGGCCGTGAGATCTTTGCCGACCACCCTGCCGTCGATCAAGAGCCGAAACAAAGAGCGAGAATCGCCCGGTGACTGCGCCTCAATGAGGACTTTGGCCGGCGGATTCATTTTGCGCCTTCCAATTTGGCAAACGACGAATCAAAGAGGAGCGCCGATCAACGCGCAGGTCCAGACTTCGTCTATCTTTTCCACCGCATTCGCGCCGCCGCTTGGACCGTCGCCGCCGATCTAGGTCTCCCTGACTGAGCGCCTCCGACGGCCCGCCGAGGCTCGCGTCGCGCCGAAGGCGCGTTAAGCGTCGTTATCAGCGTACGTCAGCACAATTTTGGTTGTCAACCTATGTCAGCACAATTTTGCCGCGAATCGGCGCCACCTCTCGCGTTACGCGCCAACTCAGCCTCGGCGCGTAATGGGTGGGGCGCAGCGCCGCGTACTCGCGCCTTCCTGGTCGGTCTCGCCCCATTGCAGATCCGGCGAGACCGACCTCGCGATTGTGAACGGCGACTGTCGGCTCGGCCGACGGGCCGCATGACGATGGCGGACGATGGAGCCGGCGACTGTTGAGGCGCGGGCATCGTTCGAGTAGCGCCAGTGCCTTCGATAGCCATACGGATAGGGATAGGAACCGTCGTATGGCCAGCGGTGATAGGCAGGTTTATCATAAACGGGGCGACCGGTCAGTACCCGTCCGGTCGACAGATGGTAGGTGCAGAAGCAGGATGGTCGCAAGCAGCGCAACGCCACAAATGGCGGTCGGCGTAAGCGGTCTTCCTATGAGGTCATTTAGCGCAGTTTCTTTTGCGCGCGCTCTTCGGCTCGTTCGGCGAGCTTGTCGTAGTCGTCGGCTGTTCTCAATATCAGCGATTTGGCGACGCTATCGGCAATCGCCTCCGCAAGGGCGCGCGTTTCCTTGGCGCGCTTGCGCCAATGATTGGCGCTGTTGAGAATGATATCCCGCGTTCCGGCAGCGGAGCGCTCTGGCATCGCTATAGTTTCTTACGAACCACAGCCGATTCGTTAGCGCGTCGGCAATTGTGAGCGTCACACGCTCCACGACAAGTTGGAAGGCGTCGATATGTGCAACGGATGCTCACATTTGAACAAGTGCGTCGGCACCCGCCCTGCAGGTCCGGGCGCGCGGTGGTCGGCCATCGGAACATTCTGCGACACCAGTTGAACGCGATTTTCCGAAAGTACACGGAAATGGACAAATCCCCCTGATCTTGCGCTTAAAGGCCTTCGCGCAACCATAGCCACAAATCCTCTACGACGGCGAGTCGGCGCGGGATAGCAAGCAAGTCCTACGCTCGCCCGCCAAAGCGTCGCCAGGTCGTGGGCCGTCGCCTGTTCCCAAGGCGCGACGGATCAGCTGCGCATCGGGCTGCGCCGATGACGACAACTCGTCCCTTGCGTCGGCGTGCCGACTGCTTCCCCCGGACGAGAGGGATTGCGCGGCCTCCTGATCCCGGACCGTAACGAGAAGTTAATGGCGAAACGAGAGGCGTTTCGCATCAACCGGGGAATAAGATCATGTTCAGCAAGATCGGACTGCGGCGCGCGGCGCTTGGCGGATTTGCGGCATTCACCCTCGCCTTCATCATTGTCGACGCCGCCACCCCCGCCGCTGCCGAGTGCGGCTATGGCGATGGCTATGTTAGCTACGCCAGTGGCTATGGCTATGACGACGACTACCAGCCGCCGCCCTCATATCCGCGTCCGGCGATCGGCGGATACCGTCGCCGCCCTGTTCCAGCCTTTGTCGAGGGTCACGTCGCCCGCAAGGCGCCGGTCCACGCCGCTCACCCCGCTCCGGTCGTCCCGCCTCTGGCGGCCACCCCCGCGCCGGTCACGCCCGTTGCCGCCGCCCCGGCGCCTGTCGCGCCTCCGGCGCCCGTCGACGCCGCTCCGGCTCCAGCCGCGCCGGCCACGCCCGTTGACGCCGCCGTCCCCCCGAGCGACGCCTCGACCCCGGCCCCGGTGGCGGAGAACAAGGATCAAGCGTCGGCTTCGGGTTGCACCCTTGCCGACAAGACCCGCGTGGCGGCGGCAAACGACGCCGGATCGCGCTCGCTCATCGTGAGCGCTTGCAAGTAAGCGAGGAGCCGCTTGGTCTTTTAGAAGTTTCGAGCGCTGTGACCGATGAGGCGCGCTTGGACAATCGACTCCTCGACGCCGCGCTCGTCGAAAACAATCTCAAGAAAATCGGCTCCGGCGTCGATCTCGGTTGCGTTTGCGATAGGTGACGGACATGCCGCTCGCCTCCGCCTTCTACGGAAAAGGAACGCTGTCAAGAGCGGCGCGTTCGCCGCGCGCCCTGATCTCCGTCGGCGCGGGAAGGGCGCGAGACGAGTTTCGTGATTTGGGTGCGTAGACGCTCAAGGCACGCTTCGCTCAAAGACGGAACGTAGACAAAGAGAGTGCGCGCTTTCGCGCCAAGGTGGTCGCAGCCGGGCAGCAGCCGCTTTGCCTCCCAGACCACCTCTCTGAATGTCTCGTCATCGAATCCGGCTACGGCTTCGATGCGCGAGAAAACACTAAAGTGCTCGCGCCTCAGGTCTTCGAATCGGATTGCCGTCATCCTCGCCTCCGAAAAGCCGAATCGACGGTTAGCACAGCAGCTGGCAAGAGGATGAGCTGATTTTCGCCAAGCCACAGAAATCGCCGCCGCCGGACTGCCCCAAATCAGCGCACGCCTCGCGTTGCGCGCTCCTCGAAGCTCGTGACTTGCCCTGGTTCAGTGCGAACCAGACCGAAACTTCGCGGCGCCGGCTTTGCCACCGCCCTGATCCGTCGCTCTCAAAGTGAGGCACTCCATGTCTGCGTGGTCGCGTAACCTGGCCATCCTTGCAGTAGCAGTCGCCATTGTCCCTTCTGCCGCATCCTTTGGCTTCGCCGCAGGCGGTGGTTTTGATGGCCCCGCCGCTTCGGGCGAACATCATTCGAGCCGGCCAACCGAATTCCATGGCGGACCTGACATCGTTGTCATCGACGGTTCCAGCTATCACGGCGGCGACTACGGCGACTGCGGTATCTTTGACGTCATCTACGATCGATCGGGTCGCGTCATCGGCCAGCAGCCCGCCTTGAGCGACGCCGCCTAGTTAGTAAAAAACCTAAACTCGAGGCGAAATGTTGGGGGAGAAATGGGCCAGCAAAAAAATCACCCTACGCTGGGGCCGAAAAGGCCACGTAATATTCTGCGATATCACATGAAGTCCATTCCTACGAAAGTACGATATTTCTTGGCCAATTGACCTGATGTGTAACTTTAAGTCCTTCGCGCAACTAAAATCCCAAATACTCGCGACCAGCGCGGGACGCCCAGTCGGTCGTACGACTGCTTGCCGAAGCGTCGCCAAGCACAGGGCCGTCGCAAGCCCGGGCCTTCACCCGAAGTGCATCATCACGGCTGCG
>Ga0206856_10207_pt1 | contig 19783 bp, 13 predicted proteins | sample Alteio_BWOrgCont_48_FD_152630 | JGI IMG/M metagenome (GOLD analysis project Ga0206856, IMG submission 152630) | Enriched cells from forest soil in Barre Woods Harvard Forest LTER site, Petersham, Massachusetts, United States -... | ecosystem: Environmental > Terrestrial > Soil > Temperate forest >...
AATTTTTAATGGATGCCAAGCTGGCCCATTAAGAATAGGTTCTTCTAATGCAACATCTTTAACATTTGCGACCAATGGTTGCTCCAACGGTCGTTTGAGTATTGATGCAAATGGTGCAACGACTATTGCTGCGCCAAGTGCAGGAGTTGCGTTGAGGGTCACCGGAAATGTCGCAGCATCCGCAATTACTGTAACCGGTAACAGCACGACCACAGCGCCCGCACTTACCTTAATTGACAACCCCGCCTCAGCTTCTACCGATTTTCTTCTTACTATTGATGATACTAGCGGCGTTGTTAAACAAACCGCTACTGCACTTTCTAATTTTATTATCAATGGCTGCCAAACAGGCTCATTAAGCATTGGCACCAACAATGGAACATCTTTAACATTTGCTACCAATGGTTGTACCAGCCGTTTGAGTATCGATTCAAATGGTGCAACAACTATTGCTGCACCTTCAACCGCTGAGGTTGCGCTGAGCGTCACCGGCAACACCGGTGCTTCAGCAATTACTGCAACCGGTCACAGCACAACTACTGCGCCAGCACTTACCTTAATTGGTAACCCCGCTTCAGCTTCTACCGACTTTTTTCTTACTATTGATGATATTACCGGTGCTGTTAAACAAGCTGCTACCTCAATTGGAAATTTTATCGTCAAGGGATGTCAGGCTGGCCCATTAAGCATTGGAACATCGGATGCAACAACACTGACCCTTGCTACCAATGGTTGCTCAAATGGTCGATTAAGTATTAATTCAAATGGTGCAACAACTATTGCTGCGCCAAGTTCAGGAGTTGCGCTGAGCGTCACCGGCAATACCGGTGCTTCAGCAATTACGGCAACCGGTCACAGCACGACCACCGCGCCCGCATTGCAATTGGTTAATAATCCCGCATCAGTTTCGGGTGATGTTTTACTTGCGTTTAATAGTGCTACGGGAGCGGTTACCCAAAGCACGGGTACGGTTGGCAGTTTGGTTATTAACGGATGTCAGGCCGGCCCATTAAAGATCGGAACATCTGATGCAACAATATTGACCCTTGCTACTAATGGTTGTTCAAATAGTCGTTTAAGTATTGATCAATTTGGTGCAACAACTATTGCTGCACCAAGTTCAGGGGCTGCGCTAAGTGTCACCGGCAATACTGGAGCTTCAACAATTACTGCAACCGGCAACAGCACGACCACCGCGCCAGCACTTACCTTAGTTAATAATCCCGCTTCAGCTTCTACCGATTTTCTTCTTACTATTGATAATACTACCGGCGTTGTTAAACAAGCTGCTACCTCAATTGGAAATTTTATCGTTAATGGATGTCAGACTGGTTCATTAAGCATCGGAACATCGGATGCAACAACATTGACCCTTGCTACTAATGGTTGCTCAAATAGTCGATTAAGTATTAATTCAAATGGTGCAACAACTATTGCTGCACCAAATTCAGGGGCTGCGCTGAGCGTCGCTGGCAACAGCGGGGCATCCGCAATTACTGCGACGGGTAACAGCACGACCACCGCGCCGGCATTGCGATTGGTTAACAACCCGGCCTCCTCTTCTACCGATTTTCTTCTTACTATTGATAATACTACCGGCGTTGTTAAACAAGCAGCTACCTCAATTGGAACTTTTATCGTCAATGGCTGTCAGACCGGCCCATTAAATATCGGAACATCGGATGCAACAACATTGACCCTTGCTACCAATGGTTGCTCAAATAGCCGTTTGAGTATTGATGCAAATGGTGCAACAACTATTGCCGCCCCTTCAACCGCAGAAGTTGCGCTGAGTATCACCGGTAACGTCGGAGCATCCGCAATTACTGCAACCGGTAACAGCACAACCACTGCACCAGCACTTACCTTAATTGATAACCCGACCTCAGCTTCTACTGATTTTCTTCTTACTATTGATAATACGACCGGCGTTGTTAAACAAGCTACTACCTCAATTGGAAATTTTATCGTCAATGGCTGTCAAACCGGCCCATTAAGTATTGGCACCAACAATGCAACAACATTGACCCTTGCTACCAATGGTTGCTCAAATAGTCGTTTGAGTATTGATTCTAACGGTGCAGTAACCATTGCGACACCCGCAGGATCCGAAACAGGATTAACAATTACCGGTGGTGGTGAAACAATTACCGCAGGAAGTTTGATCATTACTGCCGGAAACATCATACTTCCTGCCGCTAACGCGGGAGGTACACAAGGTCTGCTTGAACTTGGTGGTACCGGTACAACAACCAATGTAAATCTGTATGAATTTGGTACCCGTAACCTTTTTGCCGGTAATGGCGCGGTCAATTCGACGGTCACTGGAACTGACAATATCAGTATTGGTACTACTGCCAATAGCACATTAACAACGGCAAATAACACTGTTGCAATCGGTACCAATGCTCAAGCAACCGCTACCGATAGCATAGTCATTGGAGATGGAGCAAATACAACGTTTTCCGGCGCTATTGTGGTAGGAAGCAAGGACTCAACAAGTACCGGTGCTGCACCGACTGCAGGCGCTCTAAATGCAATTGCTATGGGTAGTGGCAGTGGAACATTTGCAGGCGCATCGGCGACGGGTACCTCTGCAGTTGCTATTGGGGGATCAGGAGGTGTTTTCGCTGGTGCTGTAGCGAGTGGTAATCGGAGTATAGCTCTTGGTAGCAATGCTATTGCGAGCGGTGATTTTACTATTGCGTTTGGGAGTGCTTCGGGCACAGCAGGCGGCAGTGGACCTACTGCAAGTAACACTAATGCAATTGCCATCGGAACTGGAAATGGTTCGGCTGCGGGAGCAAGTTCGGGAGGTGTTGCTTCAGTTGCTATTGGAGGGGCAAATGGGAGCATCGCGGGTGCATCCGCTTCGGGCGCTCGAAGCGTTGCTATTGGAAACGGTGCAACAACGGCGCAAGCTGACGCTATTGTCTTGGGTAATCCAACGGCTGCTGCGTTATTAGTTGGTGTTGGTACGAGTTCGCCAACGGCTCGGTTGCATGTTGTCGGGCCTACAACAGCTCCTGTGTTTAGATTAACCTGTGGAGCCACCAGCTCTGCCGCGGCACCTTTAATCGATCCAGGGACTTTACTTAACATTGCTGCAACCAATTTACAATATAATACCACCACTGGGGTGATTAGTCAGACCACTTCGAGTAAAAGATTTAAAGAAAATTTTAGACCAATGGGTACGCTGTCAAAAGGTATTTATACCTTAAATCCACTGATATATGACATGAAACCAGAAAATGGTGGTGATAAAAATCAGCCAGGATTTGTTGCTGAAGAAGTTGCAGAAATTTTTCCTTCATTAATTGCTTACAATAAAGAAGGAAAAGTGCAGGCGATAAAATATGATGGATTGCATGCGCTTGCAATAAAAGAAATTCAAGAACAACAAAAGCAGCTTGAACAGCAAGATGACATTATTCAAAAACAGCTTGAACAGCAATATGACATTATTCAAAAACAACAAGCGATGATCGATTCTTTATTGGATACAGTTGCACAACTAAAAAATGGCTTGGTCTGAATTAGAGAATGCAAACTTATCGTCATAAAGATCAAGGAGAAAAGTATATGAAAACAGTATGGTCAGTGCTTATATTGTATAGTGCTATGATTTGCGCATCGGTAGAGCATGATATAAGAAATAGTATACCCCAAGTACCGGAAACAACAGAATTAATTGCTTCGGAAAGTGAACGTCATGCTTATTTTGGAGCCGAGGTATGCTCAATTATTCATGATTTTCCTGTTTTACATGAGCAGATGATTGCGGATAAGATGAACAGTGAATACGTAAGTCTTGTCTGTGATTATATTGTGCAGGGTTATGCCACCGTGTCACTTGCAGTAATGGAAGCAGCGCTGCGTGAGATAATAGAATACTTGGATAAAAAGCCTGCAGGAACAGCTTTAGAATACCAAGAAAATATTGTAGAGTATTACCGAAAAATACAATCAAAGAGTTCTGAAGTAGTAAAAGATGTACCAATTAATTTTCGGTTATCTAAAAGTTGTACTCCAAAAACCTATCGTTTTTTACAGGTCTGTACCTTACTTACTCAATGTTTAAAAGTGAGTAAAAATCTGACAGTTGAGGGCAGTGCATCGGTTACCGGAAATGAAACGGTGGGCGGAAATTTAACTGTTAATGGTAATGAACTGATCGGAAAAAATCTTACCATACAAGGTAATGAAACTATTCTTGGTAATTTAACTGTTAATGGCACGATACAGGCAAACGTTACACCGGTCATTACTGGTTCACTTGAACTGATTGGAGCTCCACAACAAGCATGTATTATTTTTGTAGATTCAAGCTTGACTGAAAAAGCACGTATTTGCAGCAGCCCCATTGTAGGTGATAAAGGGGTGTTTGTCAGTGTTGATGATGGTGTAACGCAAAACTTGCGCGTTAATAACGCAGGTGGTACTACTCTTGCAGCGCCAAGCTCAGGATCGGCTCTCAGCGTTACCGGAAATACTGGAAGTTCTGCTGCGGTTATAACGGGAGCGGGGACCGCGGGTGCATTAACATTAATCGGCAATCAGCCATCACAAGTAACTGATTTAGCATTATCTATAGACACTGTAAGTGGTGTTATTAGGCAGGGGCCTGGTATTCCAGGAACTATTGTTAATGGATGTCAATCTGGGCCATTAAGCATCGGAACATCGGATGCAACAACATTGACCTTTGCTACTAATGGTTGCTCAAATAGCCGTTTGAGTATTGATGCAGATGGTACAACAACTATTGCTGCACCAAGTTCAGGAGTTGCACTGAGCGTCACCGGCAACGTCGGAGCATCCGCAATTACTGCGACCGGTAACAGCACGCCCTTCGAACCCACACTTACCTTAATTGGTAACCCGGCCTCAGCTTCTACCGATTTTCTTCTTACTATCGATAATACTACCGGCGTTGTTAAACAAGCTGCTACCCCAATTGGAAATTTTATCGTCAAGGGATGTCAAACTGGCCCATTAAGCATCGGAACGTCTGACGCAACAACATTGACCCTTGCTACCAATGGTTGTACCAGCCGTTTGAGTATTGATCAAAATGGTGCAACAACTATTGCTGCACCAAGTTCGGGGGTTGCGCTGAGTGTCACCGGCAATACTGGAGCATCCGCAATTACCACAACCGGTAACAGCACAACCACCGCGCCCGCACTTACCTTAGTTAACAACCCGGCATCAGCTTCTACCGATTTTCTTCTTACTATTGATAATGCTACCGGCGTTGTTAAGCAAGCTGCTACCTCAATTGGAACTTTTATCGTCAGTGGGTGTCAGACTGGTCCATTAAGCATCGGAACATCGGATGCAACAACATTGACCCTTGCTACCAATGGTTGCTCAAATAGTCGATTGAGTATTAATTCTAATGGTGCAACAACTATTGCTGCACCAAGTTTAGGAGCTGCGCTGAGCGTCACTGGCAACAGCGGAGCATCCGCAATTACTGCAACGGGTGACAGCACAACTACCGCACCCGCATTACAATTGGTTAATAATCCCGCATCAATTGCGGGTGATGTTTTACTTGCGTTTAACAGTGCTACGGGAGCGGTTACTCAAAGCACGGATACGGTTGGCAGTTTGGTTATTAAAGGATGTCAGACTGGCCCATTAAGTATTGGGACATCGGATGGAACAACATTGACCCTTGCTACCAATGGTTGTTCAAATAGCCGGTTGAGTATTGATCAAAATGGTGCAACAACTATTGCTGCACCAAGTTCAGGAATTGCGCTGAGCGTCACCGGCAATACTGGAGCATCCGCAATGACTGCAACCGGTAACGGCACGACCACCGCGCCAGCATTGCGATTGGTTAATAATCCCGCCTCAGCCATCAGTGATTTTTTATTAACTATCGACAACACCACGGGTGTTGTTAAACAAGCGGCTACCTCAATTGGAACTTTTATCGTCAATGGTTGCCAAACCGGCCCATTAAGCATTGGAACATCGAACGCAACAACATTAGCTCTTGCTACCAATGGTTGCTCAAATAGTCGATTAAGTATTAATTCTAATGGTGCAACAACTATTGCTGCACCAAGTGCAGGAGCTGCGCTAAGCGTCACCGGCAATACCGGAGCATCCGCAATTACCGCAACGGGAAATAGTACAACTACCGCGCCAACACTTACCTTAATTGGTAACCCAGCCTCAGCTTCTACCGATTTTCTTCTTACTATTGATAATACTACCGGGGTTGTTAAACAAGCGGCTACCTCAATTGGAAATTTTATCGTTAATGGCTGTCAAACAGGTCCACTAAGCATTGGCACCAATAATGCAACAACATTGACCCTTGCTACCAATGGTTGTACCAGCCGTTTGAGTATTGATCAAAATGGTGCAACAACTATTGCCGCCCCTTCAACCGCTGAGGTTGCGCTGAGCGTCACCGGCAACGTCGGAGCATCCGCTATTACTGCGACCGGTAACAGTACAACTACTGCACCTGCGCTTACCTTAATTGGTAACCCAGCTTCAGCTTCTACTGATTTCCTTCTTACTATTGATGATATTACCGGTGCTGTTAAACAAGCGGCTACCTCAATTGGAAATTTTATCGTCAATGGCTGTCAGACCGGTCCATTAAGCATCGGAACATCGGATGCAACAACATTGACCCTTGCTACCAATGGTTGCTCAAATGGTCGATTAAGTATTGATTCTAATGGTGCGGTAACCATTGCGACACCCGCAGCAGCCGAAACAGGATTAACAATTACCGGTGGTGGTGAAATAATTACCGCAGGAAGCCTGACCATGACTGCGGGGAATGTGATACTTACAGCAGTGACGCCAGGAGTAGGAGTAGTGTCTAGTGGACTTTTAGGGATGGGTGCAAGCACTACCGGTATGTCTATGTTTGAAGCGGGTACACGTAATTCATTCGCGGGGCGCTATGCTTCAAACATTCCCAATGTCAGCGGAACGGACAATATCAGTATTGGTACCAATGCCAATAGTACCTTAACCACGGCAAACAAAACCATTGCTATAGGTGCCAACGCAGCTACTACTACTCTTACTGCTACTACGACCGATAGTATAGTTATTGGCGATGGTGCAAATACGACTACCGGCTTTGCCCGTGCTGTTGTCATAGGAAGCAAGGACTCAACAAGTACCGGTCTTGCACCGACTGCAGGAGCTTTAAATGAAATTGTTATTGGGAGTAGCCATGGAACAATCGGAGGCGCAGGTGCGACGGGTGTCGCTGCGGTTGCTATCGGTGGAGCAGGCACTAATGGGGCGGGTGCTGAAGCAGCGGGTACTCGGAGCCTAGCGATTGGTGCGGGCTCTGTTAGCGCTGGTAACTTGGTTATTGCTTTGGGGAGTTGTTCGGGTGTGGGAAGTGGATTTGGGCCCGAAGCCTTGGGAGGTGCTATTGCTATTGGTAGTGCAAACAACAATAAGGCTGGTCCGACCGCGTTCGGCAGCTCTGGAATGGCTATTGGGGGGTCTGACGGAACGACTGTAGGTGCCCAGGCATCGGGAACTCGAAGCGTTGCTATTGGAAACGGTGCAATAACGGCGCAATCCGATGCAATTGTCTTGGGTAATCCAACTGCTGCTGCGTTATTAGTTGGTATTGGTACGAGTTTGCCAACGGCTCGGTTGCATGTTGTCGGGCCCACAACAGCTCCGGTCTTTAGATTAAGCTGCGGTGCCAGCACGGCGGCCGCGGCACCCGTGATCGACCAGACTACTTTATTTACCGCTACTACGGGAACTCCTTTACAATATAATACTACTACTGGTGTGATTAGTCAGACTACTTCGAGTAAAAGATTTAAAGAAAATTTTAGACCAATGGGTACATTGTCAAAAGGTATTTATACATTAAATCCACTGATATATGACATGAAACCAGAAAATGGTGGTGATAAAAATCAGCCAGGCTTTATTGCTGAAGAAGTTGCAGAAATTTTCCCCTCATTAATTTCTTACAATCAAGAAGGGAAAGTTCAGGCGATAAAATATGATGGATTACATGCGCTTGCAATAAAAGAAATTCAAGAACATCAACAGATATTGCTTGAGAGAGATGCTTTTATACAAAGCCGAAGTAGTATTCTTGATGCATTATTAGTTAAACTAACGAATTTGAAAATAAAAATAGAACAAATAGTATAGTGAAAAACCAAGAAAAAGGGGGTCCATTTTACAACATGGACCCCTCAAATTTGTAAAATAGATTATCTATACAATAGCGATTTCCGTAAGTTTGGCAACAGCTCTTTCGCTTGTTGGCGAAGCGGCAGATGTGGGCTCAGAGGCTTTTACAATATCGACCGCTACTGCAGGCTCGAAGGCACCGGTTGTAACAAGACTTTCACCTGTCGGTGAAGTGATAGGTACTGGCTCAGCGGCCGTTCTGCAGCAAGCTGCTTTTGTTTTTACGTAGCTTATTAACAGTTGAGTTAGAATCACAAGATTTAAAGTTGTGTTTGTTACTGCGTCCGCAAGGTATAATTTATCGTGTGTTATCTGTGCTCCGTTTCCCCAGTCTACCAGTTGTCCAAGACTTCCTGCTTGACCTAAAAACGTTACCAAAAGAACCAGCACGTCGCCTGAATTTTGGTAGATTAATTTCATAATTTTATTCTTGCGGATTACTTCCATATTTTCTCGCCACAACTTATTATTATTTTTCTTGAGCTCACGAATAAAAACAGCTAATGCCGCCATATTGCATGAGGTTGCCATGATTGCATCGGTTCTATAAAATTCGTCTGGTACTAAATGGTTGCCATTTCCCGCTGCATATATAAGTGATATAGCTGAACATTGCGTGATTCCTATACTCAGGAGGATGTATACGCGAGGAAGTTTTCCTACGCGGTCAGCAAGCCACAAAATTGGACGCATAATGAAATTACGTTTTTGAGCAACTGGCGGAGCTGTTAGTGTCGCCGGTTGAGTGCCAAGAGCACCTAATTCTACTTCTGCAAGGTGATCTTCAACACGAGGCTCAGCTGTTGGCGAGGTCGCCGCAGCCAGGGCTCCTAAGTCAGTCATACCTGATGCATCAACTGGTGCAATCATCTTAGTTTTTGATGTAGTTTTTGCTGCTGGAAAAAGTGAGAAAGTTGTTACTGTCAAACATATAAGAGTTGTGATTATTAAATGTAATTTATTTGTCATAGTCTGGTCTCCTTTTGATGAATTTCCTTGTTTATATATACGGGGTAAACATTGTGCGTTTACAGTATAATTGTAACATATTATTACTATTTGTCAATGATTATATGATTTACAGGTTAAGAACTCTTTAAAAACAACCTCTTTTTTGCTTGAAGCTGGTGAAAGTTGCTCATGAGGATATTTTTTTTAGTGTACCTAAGGTGTGCTCAAAATTACAGGGAAGCGCCTAAATATTGTTATATGTTGAACTTTGATGGAGCGTGATGAAAACTCATATACTATAATGTATAAAGACCGGTAACAATTATATATAAAAGGAGACATATGCATCGCACGCAATTACTTTCACTGCTGCGCAATTATCACCCAACGGCAGTGGACGAACAGAAATATAAAGAAGACATTATTGCATTCGTCACACAACAACCCGATTGCTTTGAGCGTACATTAGCTCCGGGGCATATTACTGCTTCGGCATGGCTATTAAATAAAGACGGTACACAAGCATTACTTATGCATCATACAAAGCTTAATGTGTGGGTGCAGTTGGGTGGCCATTGTGACGGTAATTCTGATGCGGGTGCAGTCGCTTTAAAAGAGGCGCAAGAAGAATCAGGCATACACAATATAATACCAGTGAGTGATCACATTTTTGATATTGATATTCATTTGATTCCCGCACGAAAAACAGAAAACGAACATTATCATTATGATATTCGGTTTTTGCTTAGAGTAGCTGATGATGCACCGTGTATCCAAAATGAAGAATCACAAGAACTGCGTTGGATAACGCGCGATCCACACCAGTTACCGACCGCCAGTAGATCAGTTGTCCGTATGTTTGATAAATGGACTTCAAATAATCCCATCAGATGATTGTATGGATAGGAGCATGTATTCATACAATCATTCACGCTTTGAGAGATAGTAAATTATTATTTTTTTGATAGTATCGTGCATAATCATTGAGGTTGTGGTAAAAAAAACTATTTTTTTAGACTGAGGAGCTTTTTCATGCACATAATAAAAATATTTTTAGTTACCCTTCTTTTTGCAGCGCGCTTGTGCGGTTTGGTTACTCTGGAAGACCATGCTGATGGATTACAACTCACGACATTATATGGTACAACAAAAATCACTGAACCAATCCTTATTGCGCTCATTAAATGTCCTGCGTTTGAACGGCTTAAACATATTAATCAGTATGGTGTGGTGCATTACGTGCAAGGGCAATTTACTTTTACCCGGTATCAGCATTCATTGGGAGTGTTTTTTCTTACCCGATCATTTGGTGCCCCGCTCGAAGAACAAATCGATGCGCTGTTGCACGATGTTTCCCATACCGTATTTTCACATGTCGGTGATAATGTATTTAATAGTGATTATCGCACTGGCAAGCAATCGTACCAAGACACGATTCATGAGTGGCATTTGCAACAAAATGGTATCGCCGATATTTTGCAGACGCATGGGTATGACATGAAGGCTGTTGTTGCAGATAAAAAAAAGCATCGTTGTTTTGATCAAGATTTGCCTGATATTTGTGCAGATCGGCTTGAATATAATTTGAGTGGTGGGTTTCTTGATAAATATATTTCTGTACAAGAAATTAAAAACGTATTGAATTCGATTCATTTTTCTGATGGACAGTGGTTTTTTGATGATACAGAACATGCAAAAAAACTTGCATACATTTCACTACAATTAAGTGAAAATCGTTGGGGTGCCGCTTGGGGAGCCTTTGTTGACTGGAGTGCATCGCAAGCAATTAAGCGTGCGTGCGAGTTACGGCTTATTACCACCCATGATATTCATTTTTCAATTGATAATACCGTATGGCAAATACTTACCAGTTGTAATGATGCGTTTATTGCACGGCAAATAATGCGTATCCAAAATTGTCATGAATCATTTGATATATGTACACCGGAAGCAAGTGATATGCACGTGGTTGGTAAGTTCAGTGGTATTAATCCGTTGGTAATGATAGACGGAACATTAAAAAGATTAACTGAACTTGACTCTGATTATAAGCACGAGTTTGATCGAGTAAAAAAAATCGTAACAAGTGGTTGGCACATACAGTATAAAAATAGTGCACAATCTGCCTAACTCAAAGAAGGGCCTACAAATCGTTATTTAAGCTTCGGGGAAAGATCCTCTATTTTTTGAGCACTTTCCATGGCAACGATTTGTGTCGTTTTACGATTAAGGTTAAGTTGAGCAAGGGATATTTTTTTGATTTGCCGATTATTATACGTATGGAAATAATACGTTGGTACGTGCGTATCGCTTACACTTGTCCATTGCGTGTATTCAATAAGTAGCTTGTTGTTATTTTTGGTACGGACTGACCCTCGCGGTATATCAAATAAGTTAAGCAGATGAAACACCATATCAACCCCTTGCGATTCGTTTTGAGGCTGTGTACTGCTTTGGGTAAAAGCAACAGCGCGTATAAATCGAGAAGGGGGCGTAAAATCTCCCGGAATCCCCAGCATTCCAGAACCGGCACCACTTGAACGAATATTAATATCAGAAAGTTTAATTTTGGGTACATCAATAGCGGTCAAATTTACATAATTACGTAAATTAGTAATGTGCCAATCAAAGGAAGGGTTATTGGTAAGTACGCCCAATGGATTGTCGTATATAATAAGTTTCCCCTTGATATATTCTATAACAATACATGCGCCGGTTGGATCATGTAAGATTGCATGTATCGGAACTTCTATACCCCATTCTGGTAATGGTGCTTTACCAATTTTTATGTGAGGTAATCTGCTTTTTACCTCATCGATTGTTGCGCAGGTAGTGAGTATCCAGGTTATGAGTTGCCATGACGCAATGCATCGGGATACCTCTTGTGCGCTGACTGTTTGGTATTCATAGTCGGTAAAATAAAATAAACCTCCTGCAAGCCCTTTTTCATTAATACCATCAATAATTTCAGTATAATGTAATGCATTGGCACCCACGGCAGCGTATTTACTTTTCCATGCCAAGCCATTCAATTTGCCGTCAGGCCCAACTCCCCGGAGCGCATAATTACGAGGGATGAATAAGATGTGTGAATCGAGTGATTGTGCAAACTCGAGAGTGCGTCCACAAATTATTGAGCCGGTAATAGTTTTTAATGATATACCGGTACACGCAGCAAGTGAAGGGTATTGCGATGCGTCAAAAAGTATTGATGTCAACGCAATCATTACTTTGCAGGTATGTTGGATATTATTTTTCATGGCCACCTTTGTAACTAATATATCTTTTGGATAATAGTAAAATAATATCTCTGCGCTCTACAATAATTATTTTTTTGGGGTTCATTTTTAATCACCGTTATTGAACGTAACGCGGCGTAATTTTTTAACAACACCTCGTTGTGTTTTTGTCTGTAAACGCGCTTCTTTTTTTGCACGAGAGACACGCGTTTTCATACGTTTTTTCGGTATATATAATGCATTTTGTATGGTATGTGCAAGTTGGGTAAGAGCTATTTCTTTGTTTTGGTGTTGGCTGCGTGATGCGCTGGTACTGATGAGTAAATCACCCTCAGTAGTTACCTGAGCATGGAGTTTTTGCAAAAGGAGTTCTTTTTGTTCAGCAGTTAATGCGGTGCTTGTGGGTATGTTCCACCGTACGGTAATACGTGAACTTGTTTTGTTGACGTGCTGCCCACCGGGCCCGCCCGATCTGCTTGCGGTTATTTCAAGTTCATTATGAGGGATGATGACATTCGCAGTAACATATAAATCTTTTTCCATGTTATTTCCTTAAACCCCATTGTTGGAGGTCAGCATTAAATTTGAGTGTAAGCGGTTTACTTGTTTGCCCGAGTGCCGAAAAAACAAGTGTATCTAAGGCAACGGTTGCTAACAGATCAATTTTTGGCCGAGGCAACTTTTTAAGCACTGATGTTATATGTTTATCCAGGCTTATTCCAGGACTTACGACTGTTTTTTTGATGACGAAACCATCGAGAGAAATTCGACATAATGATACATGCGCTCGCCATGGACGGCTGGTAAAAAAATCATTCGCAATATCACAATTATCTGTTATAGAAGTTGTGGCTTTTTTCATCGTATTTTCCCAGGGTTTGAAACTTTCAGCCGGGAACACGAGCACAACAAAATTACCGAATACCTCTAACTGTGCATCTGCAGGTATAGGGACATTGAAATGTTTTTTTAAAGTAGCATGTTCTTCTTGGAGTGTTTGTAAAATACTGTCAATAACGCACTCTTTTTTTGTAGTGGGCACTGCATTTGTTACAAAAATGGTAACATGTAATCCTCCTGACTGATTTACTTGAGTAGTGTTTAACATGTTTTTTTCGTGAGCACTTAAAGTAGTTGATTTTGAAGCGACTGTTTTCAAGATCGCTTTAACTTTCTGAGTGACTTGACTTTGAAGGATGTATAACGGTTTTGGATATTTTTTACCACTTGTATAGGGTACGTAGGCCATCAATGCAAACTGCTCAGTCTTTACTGATGATTTACTCTGTAAACTACGCAAATCATGATCAAATTGTATAAGTTTATTATTAATAGTTGTGGGATGTGTAGTGCATGCACAAACAACACACAAAAATAATACTATATGATACTTCATAATAATCCTACAACGCTATTTCCACATGCAATGAGCGGAGCTCGTAATGATTGTAATTGGTTGTGGGCGAATAAGACAATAATATTAACTATCATACCCCATCCCCGCACGTATTTTTTTGATAAATAACTTTGACAGTTTGAACATATATTCATACTATAGGTGTAGTTTAAAATATTATGTTTTTATTATTAGGATTCGATATGAAATTTTTTAAGAGAATATTTTTTTGTACGGTACTTTTGTCTGCGGCATGTTTATCTTTTTATGACGCACATGCAGCTGCAATAAGCATGGCAGTTGGCGTAGGAAGTTCAGAGAAACAGTATGAGGTTGCCGTGGGAGCACCCGTTGCTTTAAGATCAACCGATTCATCTGCCGCCGCGATAGCCTATCTATCGTCCGGAGCTTCTTCTTCATCAGGGATAGCTGCGTCAGTTGCAGATACTCATATTTCTGCCGGAATGGCAACGCCAACAAGTGGTATGATTCTTGCTCAAGCGCAATTGTTAATTAAACAATCAAAAGGTGAAATTTCTGTTGCACGGGCATGCATGGCTTCAGCTCTGAGTGATGACCGCTCTGCAGAAATTCGACATACACTTTTGTACCGAGGAAAACCCTCATTAGGAAAAATTGTTCATTCATCGCTTGAGGTTAAAACTGCATTAACGACGGACTCTGTACATGTAATCCATTTTGGAAGGTACAAAAAAAGTATTAGCTCGTATAACAAGTGTATACGATTTATGATCGATAAGAAGACAGATAAAACAGCATATGTAGAAGCGCTCTATATAACCGCTGAAGAGCTTGCAAGCGGAGAGGGAAAAATTTTGATGGCCGCAATGCTGGATATGCTGGCTCGTCACGGTATACAGTATGTTTTTTTCATGATAAATCCGTATCGTACCAACATGCCGCATGCTACCGCCGCTGAGCATAATGAAACATTTATGAAGTTACTATCGTTTTTTAGAACATATTTTAATGCGCAGATATTTCCTCAGTGGGTTGAAGTGGGTGTTGATGGTCGCTTACAAATGAACATAGATACTTATATTAATATAGAACGGTTATGTACGATTCCTACCGCTGCATAAATTTAGGCATTTTTGGATTATCTTCAGATATGGTTTTTTGAACAGAATGTTTAAGTTACAAGTTTGTTTGATCTGTTATTATAGAATATAGTTTTTATTATAACAAAAACTATATTCTATTTTTAGTGCGGGGGATATTATATGCAAAAAGTTAGAAAAATAATTCTTGGTACTCTGAGTTTATATGCCGCGTGTGTGCCTGTTGGTGATGTGTATGCAGCGGTATCGGTTTCCCGACCCCGTGGTGGCAAACAGAGGGCAGCATATATTCTTCTGGGCGCATGTGTAGCTGTCGGCGTGAGTACTGTAGTCTACAAATATATACAATACAAAAAGCGGCACAAAAAATTAGCAGATGCTCCTGCTGCGATAGTTAAGAACGAAGTATCATCAGTTACTGTCCCCGATACTCCTTCTGGACCAAGTTCTTTAGTGAGTTCAGTAGATGCTGTAACTCCAGGAGCGGATGAACGGAGTATTGCTGCAGCTCGCGCAAGATTGGGCAGACCACCATCTCCGGATTCTTCTTCTTCAGCATCGTCTGCTGATGATTCATCGCCAGAATCGCGAAGACGATTTTCTGGTGCGAATATATTTGATCGAGCTGACCCCGCATCAACTGCTGGAGTTTTATCACAAGAACCTCAAGCTGCGGTTGCAATAGGGGTGCCATCGATGGAGGACGTCGCTTTTTTTGAGCGAGCTCGAAAAATCGCGTCTCATGAAGCTGCGGTGCCTGCGCAAGTAAGGGACTATTTAGCAGAGGTACGAAAAGATTCTCGATTTTCAAGTTTAAAGGTTGCAACCCAAGAAGTAATAGACGATCTTTCATCTGGAGTGAGTTTTGGGGCGTTGTGGTCAATGTCTAGAGCAGAACAAGATAAGGCAGTGCAAGCGAGGACAGCTCATGATGAATATATAATACATTCTGGTTCTTATGATGAGAACGCCGATAATAATACGCATTTAAGGTATGCATGTAAGACTGTCTTCGGATACTTACACTCAATACAGGTCAAGTCAGAAGAGCGAATGGGTGGATTAGGAAAACTTTTAATGACTAAGATGATTGATTTATTGCATGAAAAGGGCGTAAAGAATATTCGTTTTACTATAGAACCTTGTAGTTATAATACTGCTTATACTAACGCAACATATAATGAAGAATTCATAAAATTAATAGAGTTTTATAAAAAATTTGGTGCGCATATTCCTCCTCATATGATTCACATAAAAAATGGTCGATTATATATAAATAGGGATGGGGGGATCATTTCTATAACATCTCTGTACAGGTGAAATATGAAAAGTTTAAAAAAAATAATTCTTTATACTATGAGCTCGTGTGTGGCTTGCATATCTGCGCATAATACGTACGCGGCGGCAGCAGCAAAAACCCGTGAAAGTGTCTGTGCGGGCGCAGGGGCAGCCATTGCTACGGTATCAAGATTTTCTGCGAGTCGTGCTCCCACTGCAATAGCAGCGACTTCAATGGCGGTATCAGGAGTTTCTTCGTCTTCATCCTTATCAGCACCTGAGAATGCTCGGATAGCAAGAGATCAGAAAGCTCTTAAGCTTGCGCATACGGCTGCGGTTGATCCGTTAACGGGGCTTGCTGAGGTAAAAAAATATTTGGAGGTAACGAGAAAATTTTGTAAAGCAGAAGATTTACATCTTTATAAAATGACAGACCGTGATAACAGCTATCTGATATCTTTTGGTTGGTATAACCCTGATTCTCATGATAATGTGTATATAAGATATGATATTAAAGATACTCAAGTGGTGATAAATCATTGGCGTACAAAAAAAGAAAATAATATTAAAATGCAATCGATTCTTATGGCACGATTGATCTATGAATCAGTCCGTGCAGGAAAAACGACTATAGTAGCATCTATAGGAAGTAAGCCTTTTGGTACTCTTGAAGATCATAATAAAAATATTATTAGATTAATAATATTTTTTAGACAGCTTGGCGCGAATATTACGCCGGAGTCAATTAAAATGCACGATGGCCGTTTGCAGGTAGATATAAGAATTAATCTAGCGGGATTATATTCTTAGGGTATTATGCAAAAAATTGAAAAATTACATTCATTCATGACAACTTCTCGGGCCATATATTTTTTTGTTGATCATATATATGTATTGCGCCAGTTTTTAAATCGAAATACCAAGCATGTACGGTTAATTGCTTATTGTTTATCCGTTCTTGTACCCAGGGAAAGCTTTTGAGGTTTTGTAATGAATGGACTAATGCATACTGTTCACACAAGGTAACTTGATCTTCTATGGGCAGGTGCGAATATTCTTTTAACACTCGATCACTTGCAGGCCGTGCAAGTTCCATCCACTTGGCAATAAAGCTATGCGGCTTTGCATTCACCACTACGGTAACGCTTTCGAGTAATGCCCTGATCCCCCCACAGTGTGTATGTCCCAGGATGATTATGTGTTCCACTTCTAAAAAGCATGTACCAAATTCCAAAGCGGCGCTGGTTCCATGATATGACGTATCATTGTCTTCACAAGGAGGTATAAGGTTAGCAATATTACGAATAACAAAAAGCTCACCGGGCTGACAATTAAAAATTACTGCGGGATCCACCCGTGAATCAGAGCAGGCAATAATAAGTGTTTTTGGTTTTTGTCCGTGCAGTACTAGTTCATCAAACAGTGAACTGTCTCCATTAAAAAATTTTTTTCTAAATGTGACATTGCCATCAATAAGCTCTTGTATTTCGTGGGGCATGTGAATTTCCTTTTTTATATCTTTAAATTTTCTTCATCAAGCTTATTTTTTAAAAATGGAAATATATCTCTTATGCCGGGAGCTCTATTTTTTTAAATTCATTGGCAATTGTTTTAAGTTTACGTTCAGTCACCGATGTTAAATCTTGAGAGTCATATATTTCTTGATACACATCTGCATAAATCGATTTTACATAGCTTGCAAATTGTAGGGCAAAAGCATTGATCTGTTTAGGGTCGATGCCATCAAGAATATTTTCACGCAACAAAAATAACATAAGCACTTGCTCCACAAATGAATACGTTGCATATTGTGCCTGCTTCAGCAATTCAACAACAACTGCACCACGAGCAAGGCGCCGTTGTGAAATTTCATCAAGCTCGGTGCCAAATTGTGAAAAACCCAGCAATTCATGGTATTGTGCAAGCTCAAGGCGCAAAGAACGAGTAACTTTACGCATAGCGTTTGTTTGTGCAGCACCACCTACGCGTGAAACGGAAAGTTCCACATTTACTGCCGGACGAATGCCGTTATTAAATAATTTACTATCTAAAAAAATTTGTCCGTCCGTGATTGAAATTAAATTGGTCGGAATATACGCAGTAATATCATCACTTTGCACTTGTACAATTGGCAGAGCAGTAATTGAATATCCTGAGATGAGTTTTCCTGCACGTTCAAGCAAGCGTGAATGAAGATAAAAAATATCTCCTGGGTACGCTTCACGGCCTGGTGAACGGCGCATTAATAAAGACATTTCGCGGTATGCAGTTGCATGATTTGATAAATCATCATACACAATAAGAACATCATGACCTTTATCGCGGAAAAATTCTGCAATGGTGCAACCGGTGTATGGTGCGAGATAATTTTTTAATGCAGTTTCACTTGCATCGGCATTAACTATTACGGTGTACGCAAGTGCTCCGTGTTGTTCTAAAAGACGTGCAATACGAGCGACATTGGCTTGGCGTTGGCCGATAGCTACATAAATACAAATGACATTTTTACCTTTTTGGTGCAAAATAGTGTCAATAATAATACTTGTTTTGCCCGTTGATCGGTTACCAATCAGAAGTTCTCGTTGGCCTTTACCAATAGGTACTAATCCATCGATTGCCAGGATACCTGTCTCAAGTGATTCATTTACCACACTCCGTTGTGCAATGCCAGCAATGGTAACCTCAAGTGGACGTATTTCTTCAGGTGCAATTTCAGGCAGGCCATCAATGGGTTTGCCGGTGGCATTAATAATGCGCCCTAATAATTGTGTGCTTACTGGCACGGTAAATACGCTGCCTGTTCGTTTTGCTACTTCAAGTTCCTTAACCGGAATATGTGCATCGAGGAGGAATGCAAATACATAATCTTCATCAAGATTAAGCACAATACCCTTGTTGCCACCTTCAAATTCAATAAGTTCACCATAAATCACATTGGTGAGTCCATGAATGCGGCATGAAAAATCACCTACTTGAACTACAAAGCCAATTTCTTCGAGTTTTTGTTCCGCAATATCGGTCAATGATTTTTCAAATAATGAGATTAAGTCGGTGCTTTTAATTTCCATAATGAGCCTCTATATTAAAGACTGAATAGCCAACAGTTGTTGAGCAATTGAATGTTCCCATAAAAAATTATTACTTATGATACGTAATCCGGCGATAAGACGTGTATCTATAATAGATTCTGAAGTAATATGTTTTTTTGTACGGTGCCGTAAAAACTTTTCAATGTCCTGTTGTTCTTGTGAAGTGATAGGTTGTGCACTGATAATACGAAATTCTTCAATATTATGTAACTTGATATATTCACTATGAATATATTGTGCAATGAGCGAAAGTAAAAACAAGCGCTCATGTTCCGTTAATAGTTTTATAAGGGGAGCAAGTTGTGTTTCAAGTGAAAATTGACTACACAGTTTAAGTATGAACTCCTGTTTTACGTGCGGTTGAATGCTTGAAAGTTTTACATAAAACATAAAGGTACGATGTGTATCAAGAAACTGTGAAAGTGCAACGAGCTGTTGAGTGGTGTGCTGAGTATAGGTGTTTCCATATACTCGAAGGTATGCTAACGCGTACCTTTTTGCAAGTATGCTCGATGCTGAGTTCATTGA
>Ga0206856_10209_pt1 | contig 19478 bp, 9 predicted proteins | sample Alteio_BWOrgCont_48_FD_152630 | JGI IMG/M metagenome (GOLD analysis project Ga0206856, IMG submission 152630) | Enriched cells from forest soil in Barre Woods Harvard Forest LTER site, Petersham, Massachusetts, United States -... | ecosystem: Environmental > Terrestrial > Soil > Temperate forest >...
CCTCCAGCCACATTTGGCATACAGCGTTAAGAAACCGCAGGCCCACGCCAGCGCCTTGCCATTCCGGCATCACCACCAAGCGGCAGGCGCGCGCCTCGCGCATTCCCGGCGTCGTACTGACCGCTATATGCGCCACGCGCTCGCCGTCGACCGTGCCAACGTAGCAATAAGCGGCAATCATGCGCGGCAGTTTCAAATAGTGATGAGGCTCAAACGCTGGCCAATAACGCCAGTCCGTCTGCCAAATCTTGAGGGTGAATTTTGGCCGTCGCCAAAGTGCCCTCCCTGAGTAGCTGCCGGTGGCGGTATCGAATACCCAATCCGGCTCCACCCAATCGATAATGTCGTAATGACACGACAGCAGCACGCATTTGCCGCCGCTGCGCTTCCACGCTTTTTGAAACGCCAGCGCGCCGAATTTCGCAATCTGCCGATCGACCACGCTGGTAAACTCGTCGATGACCACCTGCTTAGGTGCTTCGCAAATTACCCGCGCGAGGTTGGCGCGGAATTTTTCCCCGTTGGAAAGAACGGAATACGGGCGCAGCCATGTCGGCACGCTGCCCAGCCCCACCGCCGATAGCGCGGCAGTGACGTCGTCAAACTCACCCTCCGGCGCAATGGCGTCGATGATGGGCCGGTCGGTGGGCCAATCCTCCGGCGAGTAAATTTTATCCTCGCCGAAGAACTGCTTGCCCATGCTGGTTTTGCCGGAGCCGGAAGGGCCGACGATCACGCCGATCTTCCAGTTGCTATCGTCGACGGGCAACTCCGCCACCAGATCGAAGTTAGCGCCGCTCTCGACATTGAATAGGCTTTTAACGCGCGCCGCCCGATAGCTGCTGTAATCGCTACAGCGATTATGGACGGTGAGCTTCATGTGACCACCACCTTGCAGTTATAGCCTTGCTCGGCCAGCTTGGCGTAAACTTCCTCTTGCTGTTCTTCGCTATCGCAAACGACGATGACGCCGTACTGCTCCTTGTAATTATCTTCCGGCTCGTCGTCCTGCTCGTCGATTTCGTCCGACGGCTCAAGATGCAAATACTGTTCGATTTCCTTTGTGTCGAAGCCGGTTAGGGTCAGATCGCCGAAATTCATTTCCTTTAACTCGCCCAATTCCAAGCCCAGCAGTTCCTCGTCCCATTCCGCTTCCTCATGGGTGCGGTTATCGGCGATGCGATAGGCTTTCGCTTTGACCGGGCTTAGGTCGCTGGCGATATGCACGGGCACCGTTTTGAGCTTTAATTTCTTCGCGGCGTAATAGCGCGTGTGGCCCGCTACGATGACCATTTCGCTATCGACGACGATCGGCTGACGGAAGCCGAACTCTTTTATTGAGGCCGCCACCTTGTCGGTGGAGTGCTGGTTTTTCCTTGGATTCCGGGCGTAAGGAACGACGTCCTTTAGGGGAAGCTCTTTAATTTCCATGTTGAATCTCCTGATTTCTAAACGAAGCGAAATGCAATTTTTTTGGCTAGCGCTAGCGAAATGCCGGGCCTTGCAGACCCGCATAGCGCGCGCGGCGGAAGAACCTTGATTTTCAGACGCCGCCCGCCGGATAGGTGGGGCGAATTGATATGCAGGCAGGGCCGCCCCGATCCGGCGTCGGTGCGTGCGTATTATTGGCTGCGTATGCGGTTATGAATATGCGCTGCAATCCTGCGCGCATTTGTCATGTTATGTCATTGGCTGCAAAAAGACCTTTTCACGCACGGCCTCACCAAGCCAGCACGACCGGCTGCCTAATACCTTGGGCACGCTGGTTAAATATGACTGCCCAACGCTTAATCTCATTGAAGAATTGGTTTGAAAAGCCTAAGGTCGGGTGCACCAAAATTACAAGGCTTTGATAAGCCAGAGATTTTCCATTTTCTCCTTTTGGCGCAGCAGCTTAGAGTTGTTGAATTTACTCACTTTTGCGGTTTGAAGAAGTCCGCGGGGGTATCTTAACAGGCCTCTCTTTCAACGTGCCCCACTTGTGCACGCCATATTTTCTATCCATCAAATTTTGAACAATGTTGCAAAGGTCATTGAGCAGTTGCAGCTTCTCCTCATCGGTCAAATCGAATTCTTCCAACTGCTCTCTATATGGGCTGATGTCGGTAATAATCATAATTGCTCCTTTAATTTTAACACTGCACAATTGCACCGCTAAAATTAATGTAGAGCCTAAATGCCAGCCAGCCTTTTAAGTACGGATGGGAATCTCGGAGACACGCACCTTATCTTTTGCGGTTGTTGCATCTACCCCTGCCTTTATCAAAGCTTCTACAAAAGCGTTATACATCGGCCATGGATACTGAGATGGGCCGATGATTAATCTGTCAAAAACCTTTGAAAATTCTAGTTCTGGTGGAGCATTAGGTATGGTTTCGTCTAGCGGCAATTTATAAATTTTTTGAGGAACTCCAGCTATTGTCTCTATAGACGATTCTATTAAATCTGAAGGCGCAATATTAGGCAGATAAATCGCCCTCCATTCGCGCTCCTCTCGAAACCCTTCGTGTTTTACGCAGGTAACGCCCACCAAAAGCGTTGCAAAAACTTGGTGAACAATGGTTTGGAGTGGAACTGCTTTCAAAAAATCCTTTTTAGCATTAATATTGGATATTATGTTTGGAACAACTTCATCGGCTTCATGATCATCTAAGTATAAAATAGGGCTAAATATAATTTTGAGTGCGCCTGCAACTTCCGCACCGGGAATATTTAAAACAATTCCTACGCGAGCACTATTGCCACCAAAGGCTCGCCACATTGAAAGTCGGCCATGCAAGTCCTCTTTGGATTCATGCTCTGAAATGGATGCAACATAAGTGTGCCATCTAATAGTATTCCAATGCTGATTAAATAATTGAATTGCTGAGTTTGCCGCGCCGGGCACGCATTCATCTAATGCCGCAACAAATTGAGCCTGCTTAGAAGGATCACGAAAAAATTTATTGAGTATGTCAAAGCCATGCTGAACCTCCCGGTAATCAGACATAGCGTTGGTATTTCGCATCCAAACACGCTTCGTAGCAATGATCTTTAAAGCCGCATCTGCTGAAGTGTAATGAATAAATCGTGCAGAAGATACAATACTATCCCCATCACTGCCTAAATATATTTGGTTACGACGTTTCCTGGCATCGGGGGAAAAAATCCCCTCTAATTCCAAAGCGAGTTTTTGCTCATCTGTTAATTCAGAAATCTTTTTGCATTCAGCCATGTCTTACTGCCCAAATTATTTCATTACGAGGATTTTAACTTTATGACATATTTGTCCAAATCTCGCCAACATTTGTCATCCAACGCAAAATTCCCTTTCATGCCGCATCCGCCCACGCCAATTCCACCGGCTCTCTAACACCTTGTGCGCGCTGGTGAAATATGTTCGCCCAACGTACTATTTCATTGTAAAAATGGTTTGAACTTTCTAAGGTTGGGCGCACCATCCTTCGCCGTTGGCTTCGGATGGCTTACGCCTTCGTAAGACAGCCGAAGGCTTACCCGCCATGAACATTTCAAGCAGCTTGTTTTGTTTGCATGCACTTAATTTTCTGCATCCTTTTACCATTTGGTCAACCTAGATAATTCTCCTTATCCAGACCAGCCACAACCCCACATTTTTTCTGGTTTATTACAGGGATCTGAGTTATGCGTTACAAATAGTCATAAAAAAAACATCGGTAGACACATAAGTGTTATGAATAGTAGCAAGTGCTGGTGGAAGTGGAGGTATGGAATAACTACCTTTGGGTGTTTGTTCAGCTTGCTCATGTCTTCTTCAGTTCTTGCGCACTCAGTTTCCGATAATCTTTTCACTTACACACAGTCCGCTGTCCCCAAGGATAAAAGTCCCGCTGGCGCAACCGATCAGCAGCCAGATTCTTCAGCAACAGACCCTACTACTCCCAGCCTCGAGATTGTGCCTGTAACGGAATTAGCCGAGCCGGAACCACCGGTGCGGGAGATTGCTCCTGCCATTGATCGTCCGGTTGCCACACGCTATAAACCGCAAGATGTCGCAAGTCAAAATCCAGTAAAAAAAGCGGCGCGCACAGAGCCTGAAGAACCTCAAGAGCCTATGGCATCACTCATCGATGATAAGACAGACAAATCCGATACGGCATTTTTGAAAAGTTTTGCAAGAGCCGACACGCTGCTTGTACGCAATACCGCAGGTGCAACAGACGGCGCATTAATTGGCGATCCGATTGGTATTTCTGAATCTGTGGCTTTCGCGCTCAGAAATAATTTTGAGATTCAGGCAGGGGAGGAAAAAACATATGGCGCGTACTGGGATAAGGTAGGTGCTTATTCAGAATACCTTCCATCCGTTCAAGTCAGCAAATCACACGGCGTTGAACATAGCACACCGGCGGCTTACAATGATCAGTTTGGTAACCGGGTTGCTAACGACAGTCACATACGCAATGATCATGATCTTACCATTCAACAACCTGTAATTGATTTGGCTATTATTTCAGATATTTTATCCGCAGGCGATAAGCATAATATCGCCAAGCTCGATCAAAAAGACGTGCGTGAAGGTATCGCGGCCGATACCGCGAGTACTTTCCTGAAGCTTTTGGAAGCGCGCATTACCGTTTATCTGACCGATCAGTATAAAGGCTATCTTGATAATCTGGCCGTACGCATGCAAGCGCGCGTAAAAGGCGGCGGGGGGACGCAGGCAGATTTGGAGAGAGTCAAGTCGCGCTCCGAAGCGCTCGAAAATGCGCGCATCGCGGCTGCTGGCGAATATGAGACCGAGATGGCAGAGTATACAAGGCTAACAAGAGTCACCCCATCACAGATAAAAATTCCTGATGTTCTGGCACCACCCGTTCCTGATGATATGCAGGAAGCCCTTGATGCATCGTTTAAGGCTAATCCGTCCTATCGCAGCAGCCTGAAAAAAATCGATGAGGCGGCAGACGCCCGAGATAAGTCTTTTTCCGGTCTTTTACCGAAGTTGTCCGTACAATACGATAACCAATACACCTATGATGCAGGCGGATCGGCAAAAGGCAATCCCGTCGATGGGGTCTATCCCAATCAAAACACGCAGGCACTCATGCTTGTTGCGCGTTGGAGCATCAATGGAGGAACGGAAATTGCGGGCGGTATATCCGACATGGCCAAGATGCGTGAGATGGGGTTGCGTTCGGCCGATGTTCATGCCCGCCTGGAACAGGGAATCAGATCAAGCTATACTGCTATTAATGCGGCCAAGGCGCGCAGCGCTGCCCTACAGCGAAGCGTTGAATCGAGCGAGCGCGTCGTTCGTGATTTTGAGAAACAATTCAAATATGGTAATCGTTCGCTGTTCGATGTGCTCGATGCGTATGAACAACTTTATAATGCGCGCGTTAGCTTGATGCGTGTCATTGTTGCAAAAGCTCAGGCCTTATATCTGGTGCAACGCCAGATGGGTGATTTAATCCCTTCGATCATCAGGGAAGAGCGGAAGGAATAGGTATGGAAAGCGGACGGGAACAAAATTATTGGCCGGGATTTGTGGATGCGCTCAGCAACGTTGTATTAACGCTGGTGTTTGTGATTGTCATCTTTGTTTTCGCTTTAGTGATGAGCGCTAACAAGGTCGAAAAAAAGATGCAAGAGTTAAAGGCCGAGCAGGCGCAAATAAAGGAAAAAACTACGCAGCAGCAGAGTCAGCCGGACGCATCGCAGCAGGAGCTGATCAAAGAAAATGAAGATTTGCGTCAGCAATTGGCAAAAGCTCAACAAGATATAGAACAGCTCCACAAGAAAGGCGCCGCGCCCTCCGGTGACAAAACCGAAGGGCAAGATCCGACATCAATTAACGATACTGCCGAGAGTAAGGGCACACAAATTGATATTACCCAAAATCCCAATCAGAAAGTTTCTCAGGGAGCCGTCGGTATCCAGACTGCAGAAAATAAAATCACGCTTCGCTACCCCATCTCCGTCGCCGCAATGGATGATAAATCCTCGGCGGCGGTGCTGGCCGTGCTTGAGGGTATAAAAAATAAATTTGGCAAGCATAAGATATCGATCAATTCGATTGCTGGAAAAGAGCCCTATAGCGCCGCACGGCGTTATGCCTATTATCGTGCAATCAGCCTGCGCAGTTTGCTTATTTCCAAGGGGATTGCAGATACCGCGGACATCAGTACCCATATTGCAGAATCTTCAGCTCCGGAGGATGGCCGTGTTGAAATCATTTTTGAACGGCAATAAGCGCGCCAGGCAGATCGCCAAGCTATGGCAGCTTACAGAAACGGCCTTTGCACGCCTGTCGCCGAATGCGTTACGCGCAATGGAAACGCCGCGTCTTTTTATCGTTATTGTCGCTATATCCATGGTGTTTCTTATTCTCTGGTCTGCCTTTACTCACATTGATCGCGTGATGCGGGTTGAAGGTAAAATTATCCCGGCAGGACGCAGTCAGGAGATACAACATCTGGAAGGCGGTATTATCGCGGAAATTTCCACGACGGAAGGTGCTGTGGTGAAACGCGGTGACGTGTTGCTGACCATAGACGATACGGCTGCAGGTGTTAATCTGGGGGAAACCAAAAGCAAGCTCACCAGCCAGACGATTCGCAGTTTGCGATTGCAGGCCGAGGCCAAAGGGCTAGACGCCATTGACCTGCCCAATGATCTGGCAGATCTGCCGCAAGCCACCGCTGAGCGCAACCTGTTCACATCACGCAGGACTAAACTCCAGCAGGAAATTCTGGTGCATGAATCGACAATTGAACACTATAAAGCGGAGATGGATGACGCGAACCAGCGGGTAGAGCGTTTGAACCAGGAATTGGATATCGCCCATAAACGTTCTTCCATGTTAGCGGCCATGGCCGCTAGTCAGGCCGCATCAAGGCTGGATCTGCTGGAAGCACAAAGCCGTGAAACACGTTTAAAAACCGAAATGAGCACCGCCCAAAACACAGTGCCGACGCTTCAGGCGTCGATCGCTGAGGAGTCCGCCCGAATCGCCGCCATGAAGGCGCAGTTCGCTTCTGACGCCCAAGCAGAACTGGTGACCGTTCTTGCAGATATAGCGCAACTTAAGCAAAGTTTAACTGCGGCTTCAGACCGGGTGAGAAGGACGCAAGTGCGATCGCCTATTGACGGCACCATCAACAGGATGACCTTCAATACGGTGGGCGGCGTGGTCAAGCCCGGCGAAACGCTGATCGAAATTATTCCAAACACCAACCAGATTCTTATCGAAGCTAAAGCCCTGCCGCGCGATCGCGGCTACTTACGTCCGGGATTGGATGCGACGATCAGGGTTTCCGCCTATGATGTCGGCGAGCTTGGCGTTCTAAAAGGACGCGTCACGGAAGTCAGCGCCGATACGGTTCAGGACGCACGTGGAGAACCCTATTACCGGGTTAATATACTTGTCGATTCGCTGCCTTTCGTTTATGCTGACCATCCAATGGTGCCGGGAATGACGGTTTCGGGTGATATCGTCATCGGCCGTCGTACCATTCTCAGTCATCTTCTTTCGCCCCTTAGCAAGTTTACTTACGAAATTTTCAGGGATTCCAAATGATCAAATTTTTCAAAGAAGAAATAAACTCTTTCAAACGTGATGCTTTGGTCTTGGGCAAAATATTAGTGCCGCTGGGTTTTGTCATTGCCATGGCTTTCTACTATCAGGAATTTGTCAGGAATGCCATTTTAGCGAATGTCGTTATTAACTCCGGTATTATCATAACGGCAATGTACGGGGTTATTTTAATCCTGACCAGGCTGAGTAGCGCGATGGAGGATTTTCGTGTGATCGAGCGCTTTGATAAGGAAGCGCTTAAAGGTGCCGACATGAGTGAATTGCTCGAAGAACCCTGGCTAAAGCGCCGTTACGTAAAGCACTACCTTTACCATATCGCCCAGACCGGTGGAACCATCTCTTCTCAATTGGACCAAAATGCCATTGAGAGCGAATTGCATGCCTTGCAAGGCGAATATGAAAGCAAGCTTGAGCTGCCACAATTCCTCGTAGGTTTCATGATCGCAATGGGGCTGCTGGGTACGTTCATCGGATTGCTCACTACTCTGACGGGTATCGCCGGCATGTTGGACAGTTTAGGCAGTCAATCGGGTGATGTTGATATACAACAAAAATTTGTCGATCTTGTTACAGAACTGCGCAAACCATTGGCAGGTATGGGCATCGCGTTCTCGGCATCGATGTTTGGCCTTATTACCAGCCTCATGCTTGCCATCATGATGACTAATTTACGCCGTTATGTTAATCGCGTCGTTGCGTTGGCGCGCAACACTATGCACGATTTAATTGAATTAAAGCGTCCGGTTGTGACTACCGAGATAGAGAGACGCCGCTCCGACTTGGGAGACGGAACCGGGATCGGCGTTGCCAATGGCGACATTGTTGTGAGCCGTATCGATTTACTCATTAAAAAAATGGAACTGCTAATGCAGTCATTCCAAGACAGTATTGATGCTACCCAGAAAACAAATGCATTGTTAGGATTTGGGCCGCGCATGCAGGAAATTGGCGAGCGAACCCTGGAAGAAATCAAGATGATGACGCTCGCCAACGGAGAACAACGCAGCCTCATGCAAAAGCAGATTGACGTCAATGGCGAAATGGCCCGCTTGTTTGGCAAGCTACTGGATGTTCAACTGCATGCGAAAGAAGTTGGAGATACGGTTTCTGAGAATATCAGGGGTACGGCCCTAGTCCAATCGGAGCAGAACAAACTTGTTCAGAAACTGATTGATATTTCTAGTACCATTCCTGAGCTTCTTAATACGAATATACTGGTACAGCGCCAGACCAAAGAAATCGGAGAAAAAAGTTTTGATAGCTTGAACGCGCTAGTGTCAGGACAGCAGGTACAGGGCAAGCTATCGCAAAAATTTGTTGAGGCGCAGTCGGTAGCTGTTCGGACGGCGGAATCCACCCTCGATCAGCAAGTACAGCTTGGCACAGCGCATGATTCCAGCAAGCTGATTTTTGCGGAAATGGTAAGCGTTTTGAAGGGAATGGTGGAACATCTCATCAAAGTGGAAGAAATTGACCTGGGGGGCGCTCGCCATCTTGCCTCAATTAAAGAAGTTTTAACAAAACTATGTCAATCTTTTGGGGTTGTGGATCTGCTCGCAACAGGAGCCGGTCAGCAAACGCTTTTACTCGAAAGGCTCGTCAATGAGGCAGCGGCTTCACAAAATCTACTTTATGCGATCCAACAACGCCTAAGCCGTGACACCAAATGAGCGTACGCCAATGACAACTGGGAATATGTATGGTTGATAAGGTCGTAAAAAATGTCAAAGGCGTCGGTCAGGTCGTCGTTGTTTCGGCTGACGCTGCGGGAAATTATCACCTTCCTCAAGAAGTGCAAGCAGGCATTGCCAAAGTTGACGTAGCGGACATCGATATCGTCCTCACCACAAAAGGCGGGGAACATTACATCCTCCCGGGGGCAGCCATCGCTGCCATGAATGCCTCACCGCCAACAGCGATATTTTCGGATAGCTCCGTTGTTGTGAGCCACTTCCTAAATGAAGTTGGAACAATCTCAAATCTAGCGGATAATATCCCCCTTTCCGTGAGCGTTAATAAGCAGGCGGATGCCAACACTGAAAGTGATCAAAAAAGTCAATGCAAAGAACAACAGAGCCAAACAGCACAAGACGTATCCGCTCTTCAGGTTGATACGGATGCTTCCGTTGAAAAACTCGTCCAGAACGTTCAAAATGACAATGATGCGCTGCACGATAAAAACTATGATTACGTCCCTCCTCACCAGTATGACTCCCCGCCAAACCCTCTAGCTCCACCCCCGGCAGAACCCGCCCCTATCAGTGGCACTCCCCAAATTTCCGTATATATGGGCAATGTCACGACTACCGGCGGTTCCGGCAATATCATATACGGAAGCGGTGGCGATGTTTCGAGCGGCGCTGACGCTCTGATTGCCAATCGCGATGCTTTGCAATTTTCTGCCGCCGTTATCACTGGAACCGCCGGCAATGACCTGATCTATGCGGAAGGAGAGCTTGACCTGATTGCAGGCATCAACCCCGCTACCGTGTATCCTTCTCCTGGGGTCATTAATCAATCCATCGGCGTCAAGCAGCTTTATTTAAATCTTGTAGGCGCTTATGTATCGATAAGTAATATTTCCTTTAGCGGCGTACCTGCCGATGTAAGCATAGTAGGTGCCACCCGAGGGGCATTGGATCCAGCGAATGGGACCTATACCTGGAATTTACCACTTACCTCCATTAAAAATCAAACGATCTTCAGTCTTATATACGATCTGGCCGGGCATGCCTCAGGCACCACTTTTTCGATTCAAGCCGATATAAGCGGAACGGGAACGCATAGCGCCCCATTCCATTCCAAATCTTCGCTTACCTTTGAATATCTGGCTGCAACCAGTGTTAGTGACGTAACCAATCCCTTCCTTGGGAATAATTATGTTTTGCCGACGCTGGATCAGCCCAACTTTATCACTTCCGGCAACGGCAACGACACCATATACGGAGGCCGCAGTAACGACACCATCATCTCCGGAAACGGTAACGATCTTATCTACGGTGCCAATGGCAACGATTCCATCACGACAGGATCGGGTAATAGCACGATTCAGGCGGGTAACGGAAATAACACGGTCACTGTTGGCGACGGCGTTAATAATATCCTACTAGGCAATGGCAATAATACCGTTGTCAGTGGCAATGGGGGTGATTCTATCGTCGCAGGCAATGGCGCCAATAGCATCACGTCCGGTACCGGAGCCGATACGATTACGGCTGGCAATGGCGCAAACATCATCAATGATGCTGGCGGCAATAACGTGATCAATGTTGGATCCGGTAATAACACCATTGATGTCGGTGTTGGTGTCGATAGCATTACCGCTGGCGCAGGAAACAATACCATCACTGCGGCAGGGGGTGGTGGCACGATCGATGTCGGAGCTGGCAATAATACCATTGCCATCAACAGCGCTGCCAGCAGCACGGATACGTACAACATCACGGCGACTGGCAGTGGCAATACGACGATTACGGGCGGAGACGATAAATACAATATCGCATTGGGAACGGGATCGAGCAGCGTCAATCTCGGCGCGGGTAATGACACGATCAATATTGGTAGTGCGGGTGGTTACGCTACGGGCAATTCGGCGGTTACCGTCGGCGCAGGTAATAGCAATATCACGATCTATAGCACCAGCACCGAAGCCATCACCACCAGCAGCGGCAGTGACAGCATAACGATCAATGATAATAGCAGCGTCGCGGGTATCGGCGGCGGTACGATCAGTATCGAGGGCGGAAGTACAGCGGTGACTATCAACAGCGCGTCTGGCAGCACAAATACCTATAATTTAATCAATACAGGCAACAGCACCATCACCGGTGGCGACGATAATTACAATGTCAACCTCAGCGCCGGTTCCAGCAGCGTCACGCTAGGCAAGGGCAATGATAGCTTTACGCTGGCGGGTGCAGGCAATGATAGCATTACCGTCGGCGGCGCGTCGGACAGCGTCACTGGGGTGACGAGCGTCAGCGGCAGTGCAGCCACCGGCAATGAATCGCTACTGATTTACAGCCTCGGCACCGAAACCATCACCACCGGCAGTGGCAATGACAGTGTTACAATTAACGATAGCAGCAGCGTCGCCGGCATTGGCGGCGGTTCGATCACTTTGGGGACGGGCACCAACGTCCTCGCCATCAACAGCGCCTCGGGCAGCACGAATACTTATAATCTGACCAATACCGGCAATAGTACGATCACCGGCGGGGACGATAATTATAACGTCAATCTTAGCGCCGGTTCCAGCAGCGTCACGCTAGGCAAAGGTAATGATACCTTTACCTTAGCCGGAGCAGGCAATGACAGCATCACCGTTGGCGGCGTGTCGGACAGTGTCACGGGTGCTACGAGCGTCAATGGGAGTACGGCTACCGGTAACGAATCTTTGTTGCTGTACAGTCTCGGCACCGAAACGATTACCACCGGCAGCGGGAATGACAGCGTTACGATTAATGACAGCAGCGTCACGGGCGGCGGTGGTACGATTAATGTAGGGGCTGGCAGCAACGTGGTCTCTATCAACAGCGCGTCGGGCAGCACGAATACTTATACGCTGACCAGTAGCGGCAACAGCACCATCACCGGTGGCGACGACAATTACAATGTCAATCTTAGCGCAGGTTCCAGCAGCGTCACGCTGGGCAAAGGCAATGATAGCTTTACGCTGGCGGGTGCAGGAAATGACAGCATTACCGTCGGCGGCGTGTCGGACAGCGTCACCGGGGTGACGAGCGTCAGCGGCAGCGCGGCCACCGGCAACGAATCGCTACTGATTTACAGCCTCGGTACCGAAACTATTACCACCGGCAGCGGCAATGACAGCGTAACGATTAATGACAGCAGCAGCGTTGCGGGTATCGGCGGAGGTACGATCAATGTCGGAGCTGGCAGCAACGTGGTTTCTATCAACAGCGCGTCGGGCAGCACGAATACCTATAGCCTGATTAATAGTGGCAATAGCACGATCACGGGTGGCGACGACAATTACAATGTCAATCTTAGCGCAGGTTCCAGCAGCGTCACGCTGGGTAAAGGCAATGATAACTTTACGCTGGCGGGTGCAGGAAATGATAGCATTACCGTCGGCGGCGTGTCGGACAGCGTCACCGGGGTGACGAGCGTCAACGGCAGTGCAGCCACCGGCAATGAATCGCTGTTACTGTACAGCCTCGGCACCGAGACCATCACCACCGGCAGTGGCAATGACAGCGTTACGATTAATGACAGCAGCAGTGTCGCAGGCATCGGCGGCGGTACGATCAATGTTGGCTCGGGCAGTAACACCATCGCCATCAACAGCGCATCGAACAGCACGAATACTTATACGCTGATTAATACCGGCAACAGCACGATTACGGGGGGAGACGATAATTACAATGCCAGCCTGGGCACCGGCTCCAATAGCGTGAACCTAGGCAAAGGCAATGACACGATCACGGCCGGTAGCGTGGGCACCTATGCCACGGGCAGCAATGCGGTTACTGTCGGCGCAGGCAATAGTTCAGTCAGCGTTTATAGCACCGGAGCCACTTCCATTACTGCAGGCAGCAGCGGCAGCGATACGATCACTCTCAATAACGCGGGCACAGTAGCGGGCGGCGGCGGCACGATTACGACCAGCTCCGGCACCGGCACTGCCACGATCGCTATCACCGGCAACAGTAATAGCGCCAATACCTACAACGTCACAGGGACCGGTACAGGCAGTACCACCATTACCGGCAGCAGTTCTAATAGCGCTGACGCTTACTTGATCTCATTGGCTTCCGGCAATGACTCGATCTCGACGACGGGCGGAGCGCACACTATCGCCGTGGGAGAAGGTAACGATACTATTTCACTGAGTGGTGCCGGCATTAATAATGTAACCATTGGCAGCGCGGGTGCAGCGGGCGCTACTGGCGGAAATAGTGTTACGCTGACGAATACCGGCAACAGCAATATTTATGATTATAGTTCAGGTTCTAATACGGTTACTGCTGGCGGCGGTAATTACAGCATCGTCATTGCCGACGTTGCCAATCCTGGCGTTTCATCCGCCAACGACTCGGTGAGTTTAGGAGCAGGCAACAGTACGGTTGCTATCTATAACGTCGGAAACAGCACGATATCTGCGGGCGGCGGCGGCAATGACACCCTGAATGTTTTTAGCACTAACGGCAGTAGCGTGGATACTTTCCTTGTTGGTCTGGGAAGCAGTTCCATCACTGGCGGCAATGGTACTAACAACTATAATTTTAGCCCTCTTTCATCCGCGCTGACCTTTACCTACGCCGCCGGCAATGCAACGGTTACCGGCACGGGAGTGAACGATACGATCAGTGCCAGCGGTGGCGGCGTCTCCAACTTTTACATGAGTAGTGGCGCGGATACCGTAAACGTTACCGGAACCGGAGTGGCCGCATTTTATGGCGATACTGCTGCTGGCAGCGGTAGCAATACTTTCAACGCCGGTCTTGGCGCCGATTCCTTTTATGCCGGCAGCGGCAATGACACGTTTAACCCCAGCACGGTTTCGGGCAGCGGAGTTTCTTATTTTTATGGCGATAGCGTTGCTGGCGGTGGAAATATTACCTTCAACGGCGCCGGAACTTCTACGGTAGCGTCCGTTGCGCATTTTTACGGTGGTACCGGCAATAACATTATTCTTACACCACATCCCGGGGACGTTTATTCGGGAACACCCCAGTCAGGTGCGTATGGGGCGGCCATCGCCAGCAGCTCGCAAAATACCAATCTTCTTGTCGGCACATACACGGTCACAGGCGCGTCCTATAATCAATTTGTAAACTTTAGCAATCAGCTTAATCAAATCACATACTCCACGCCGAACCTTCAAGCCCTCCAAACCGCCTATAATACCGCTCTTGCTACCTATAACGCCGATACTACGGGCGGTTTTTCTGCCAACCTCACGGACGCCACCAATCTTGCCAATGCCTATAACGCCTATTTCAATACTGGCAATTACGTAAATCTTGCGAATTCTACGGTTGTTGTCGCCAATTTTCAAGCAGAGGCAACCATAGCTTCTGCTTTGGCCTATAACCCGGCAACGGAGACTGTGGGAGGATATTTAGTGCATACTGTAGGCTCAGGAAATACAACAATGCAAGGCGGCACCGGCCTCAATGGTGAGGCCAACGGCTCACAATATCTTTTTACCGGATCCGGTGCGACCAGCAATACGATTAACAGCGTTATAATGAATACCGGCGAGGCGGCAAATACACTTATTTCTTCTACATCCAACAGTCTCTTTATCTTTGGATCAAACAACGACACGATACGAAATTTCAACTCTTTATATGACGCTACTGCCACAGGATCCAATACCCTGGCGACACAGCAAAACATTCTGGTTTCCGGAGGCCAAAACCTGCCTATCAATCAGTTCTACATGGGGCTTGCGCAGGAAGAAGTAATCGTTACCGCGCCAAGTACAAATGTCAGTACTGCCATTCATTACGATTATTCTCCGGAAGGGATTGTGCTGAACCTCACCACGGTTTCCAGCGCGAATTTTAACGGAGGCATTAACAACATAGCCCATCTTCCTACCTTGGCGGCACTAACCGGGGGCGAATGGACAACCGATGTGAACAGTTATTCGCAAGGCGATACCTATATCGCGCCCAAGGGTGCCGCTGCCCCTGATTTTCTGAGTATAAATAGCCTATTTGGCAGCACTGTAGCGGGCGCTGACGCCAATATTGTCTATTTCGGCAACGGAGGCGATTCCGTCATATACACTGGCAATGCCAGCGGTTCTGATTATATTTATATTACCGGGCCAAATACTACTATCACTTATAACATGTCTAATGGCAGCGACCAACTCTACGGCTATAGCAGTGCAGCCAATATTGTTCTCGTCGCTCAGGCTACAACAGCCGAAACAACAATTGTTTTAAGTAAATCCCTCGAGACCACCTATAGCGGATTAGACGGCATAGGAACGCAGGTCAGCACTAACGTTTCCTCCCTTCCTTCCCAAACGGGAGTGGATGGAATTACCTATAGCGGTTTTGCCTCAGTCACCGGTCAGTCAGGACAGACCCTGCTCAATAATATCGATAATATAAGAGGGGGAAACAACTCGACAAGCGGCGCTGGCATGGTTTTTGTAGGCGATAACAATGCTGATCAGGTTTATCCTACCACTGCCGCGTATAGTTCGGCTACTAACTATATTTATGACGGCCTTGGTGCCGACACGGCGTCGGTCAACGATACCATTTTTGCCGGCGCCGGAAATAACTACGTTTATTTTGGAATTGATACGCAATTTTCGGGAACATTGAATCTTAGCACGGTTCCTTTTTCTTCCCCCGCTACCTTCACAACGGGAATAAGCCTGTCGGAAGTGGTGCTGGGTAACAGTAGTTTCTTCGGTGCCAGCGATCAGGCTGCGCTTTTTGGTAGCCACACGGTAACGGCGGCGGCAAATGCGCCAACCGGTGAGACTAATTATGGTATGATATTGACGGGGTCTGTAGCGCAGAGCACTGCCGATTACAGCTATGTATACAACCCGTTTAACCAACCTAATGCGCTCACAGGATCGGCCTATAATAGCGACACGGTACCTAATGCCTTCAACTATCACGCTGCCGATACGGTCGCTGGGGTTACTTTTGAGAATACAATCTATGATGGTATTCTGTATGGCGATGCCAATACCACAACTATCGATAACAACAACCGTGGGACTTATGGGAATTATATCTTTGCCGGTGGCGCCAACAATGTCACCATAAGTGGCTATACCGCCAATAATATTTTTTATGAAAGCGCCTCCACCTTATACAATGGAGCCACTGGGGAAGCGAATGTAGGAAATATAGGGGGAACAACGGGGATCAACACGTTGCGTATTCCCGGTCTGGTTCTGAATGCTTCCGCCGCCGCCAGTGATCCTTTAAGCAGCCTGAATGCGACGCACAATACGCATGATAGTGGTAAATTCACCGGCATTGATGTGCTCGATTTGCGAACCGGATACGATACGATTACCGCCGGAACCTCTCCTACAGGTCTTCCCGACCTCGTATTAAGCATCGGTACCTCCGCGCAATCGAACACCATTAAAATGGATGCCAACGATATCACCAACCTCCATTCTAATATCAAGGTTTCCGGCTCCCCGATAGTAACGCTTTATCTCGATAGCGGCGATACATTCACACCCTACACCACGGGTACTACCGTCGCGGGATCAAACTCCGGCGCGCTCAGCTTTGTGGAAAATTCGGGCGCGACGGGGACAGACCAGCAATGGCGTTTTTATTCAAACGCCGGGCACACGCTCTACGATACGATCAATCTGGTGGGGCAAGTCAACGTTCATTTTGGTGCATAATTTCCCATGTCGGATTTTTCTTTTGCTCAGGCTGCCAACGCGCTATTTGCCGCGCTCGATCTTGACGTAAGTCTGGCTGCGGAGGAAGGCGTGGAAGTCTTTGCTGCCGGTCTGCTTGGCAGCGGAATGACGGCGCGGCAGGTGACGCTCGTCAACCATATCCCGCCGGCTGGCATAGGACAGGTTGGTTTTCTCATCAATCTGGGGGAGGAACATTGGCTGCCGGTGATAGGATCGGGGTATGAAGCCTTTATTCTGGCTGCTGATGGATCAAAGCTGCGCGCTTTAGAAACCTCCGATCTTAGTGGCGTTACCAAGGCATGGAGTTTGCATCGCAATGTCGCCAGTGTTTCCCAGCTACGGTCTTTCTTTCATCAGCATAAAGCCAGGCTTCTGGAAATTTTCACCTGTTCCATCATCATAAACCTGTTCGCCTTGTTGCTGCCGCTGTTTAGCAGTTTTGTGTATGACAAAATTTTGGGCAACGGCATCACCGCTACGCTCTGGGGATTGGTGATTGGTTTGGGGATCGTTATGGTCGTCGAATTCTGCATGCGGGTTATCCGCACGATGATGGCCGAACGCTTCTCTATCGCCAGCGAAACGGATATCGACCACGGGATGTTTCATAATCTGCTGGCCAGCAAAATCAATAAAATGCCCAGCATTGGCGCCTTGCTGGAAAAGTACAAGCAGGTGTTGTCCTACCGCGATTTTTTATCCTCGACCTATCTTTTGGCGCTGGCCGATCTACCGTTTCTGTTTTTATTTTTGCTGGTGATTGCCCTCGTTTCCGGGCCGCTGGTTTTTATACCCATTCTGTGCGGCACGGCGATGTTGCTGGTGAGCGCGTTTTTTACGCTACCCGTACTCACGTATGACCGGCAATCGCGGCAATCCAGCGCGCAGCGCATGGGGCTGATTACCGATGTGTTATCCGCGCGCGAGGTTATCATTGGCAGCGCTCTGAGCAATGAGTTGGCGCGCCGCTGGCGGCAAGCGAGCGTTACCTCGACGACGGCATCGAGCCTGGCGCGGTATTGGCGCGGTTTTGGCATGACAGTCATCGGCTCGCTTTCCAGCATTTCCTACATCGCAGTGATTGTCGGCGGCGTGTATATGGTGGAAGATCGCACCCTGACTTCGGGCGGCTTATTAGCGGCCTCCATGCTGACATCAAGGACGATGGGTAACGTCGCCTCGTTGATTACGCTGATTATCCGTTACCGCGAATTCCGCACCGCCATGCAGGAGCTGAACCTCATCCTGCCGGCGTCCGCTCCCGCCGCGCATCATGAATCGCGCGGGCGGTTACGCGGAGACCTGCGCTTTGACAAGGTGTCATGCCGTCTGACGCCCGACAGCCAGCCGATTTTGAATGCGGTCAGCCTGCACATCAAGGCTGGGGAAATGGTAGGCATCGCCGGTGCGCCGGGCGCGGGAAAAACGACATTGTTGCGGCTGATGGCGGGCGTTTTGCAGCCAAGTGAAGGACAAATCCTTATCGACGATACGCCGATAGACAATTTATCCGCCGAAGACATGACCTGGAATATCGGTTTCAAGCCTCAGGATTTTTGTCTTTTCGATGGGACCATAGAAGAGAACGTCCGCGCCGGTCGTACGCAAATGCCTGCGGAATTACGCCAGGAAATTTTGACCGTGTCCGGTTTGGCGCGTAGCTTTAAAGAAAGCGGTCTTAACTGGGCAACGCCGGTGGGAAGCCGTGGATCAAACCTGTCCGGCGGACAGCGGCAACTGGTCGCGCTGGCGCGCGCTTTGCTGTACGATCCATCGCTACTGCTTCTGGATGAACCCACGAACGGTCTGGACGCGGAGCTGGAAATGCATTTGGTACAGCAACTTGTACAGCGCAAAGGCAAATGCACCATTTTGGTCAGTGCGCATAACCGCAACATGCTGGCCGTTTGCGACCGGATTATCGTCATTGGGCAATCGCGCATTCTGGCGGATGGGCCCACCGATAAGGTACTTGCGCGATAATCTTGATTGTAGGCGTCTGATAAAGTAAAAATCATTCCTATGCGGATCGCGTTTATTCATCAAAATATTCCTGGGCAGTATCGTGGCTTGCTGCCGCAGTTATGCGCCAACCCTGAAAACGAGGTGGTGGCTATCGGCGATGCCGCCAATATACGCATGAATTTCCGCGCCGTTCCCCCGCGTCTCAAGCTCTTTGGCTACAATATGCCGACGCAGATTCCGGCGGGGCACCGTTTTCTGACATCGACCGAAGAATTCACTTTTCGCGGAGAAACCTTGGCGAAGGTACTAACCGACCTGAAAAATAAGGGTTTCAAGCCCGATGTGATTTGCTGCCATTCCGGATGGGGCGAAGCGCTTTACATCAAGGATGTGTATCCGAATGTGCGCCTGATTAACTATTGCGAATTTTTCTATCATACCGAGGGGCGGGATTTCGCTTTCGATCCGGAATACCCGGAAAACCCCTTTGCAGAATGGAATTTACGCACGCGTAACGCCGTGCAATTGCTGAGCCTGCACTCCATGGATGCCGGTATTTCG